>Ga0164295_10001442_pt1 | contig 19728 bp, 19 predicted proteins | sample GEODES006metaG_FD_111798 | JGI IMG/M metagenome (GOLD analysis project Ga0164295, IMG submission 111798) | Oligotrophic lake water microbial communities from Sparkling Lake, Wisconsin, USA - GEODES006 metaG | ecosystem: Environmental > Aquatic > Freshwater > Lake | place: USA: Sparkling Lake... | reverse complement strand
CTGGGACTCACGCCCCAAGCGGTTCATCAGCTAAGTGGATTTAGAGTGCAAGGTAAAACTGCTGACTCGGCAGAACGACTGCTTAACGACGCGCTCGCTTTAGAACAAGCCGGCGCCTCACTGCTAGTGCTTGAGGCAATTCCCGCCGCTCTAGGAGCAAAGGTCACTCAGGCTGTAAAAATACCGACAATAGGTATCGGTGCGGGGGTTGACTGCTCTGGTCAGGTTCTTGTTCTGCACGATATGTTGGGTATATTCCAAGGCCACCGCCCAAAATTTGTAAAAGATTTCATGCAGGGGCAACCATCGATTCAGGCGGCAATAGTGGCCTATATTCAGGCCGTTAAATCCGGGCAATTCCCAAGCACAGAACACTGCTTTTAGAGCTTGAATATCAACGTCAATTACTAGGTCAACTTCTAGGCTGACTGCTTTTCATAACGCCCTAGGCTAAGCGCCACCTGCTGCGATAAAGAATCAATATCGCTCACAGCCAAACCTAAGTCCCGAACCAAACCATCTTCTAAGCTGTAGACCCAGCTATGCATAGTTAAATCCTGGCCACGCTCCCAAGCATCTTGAACTACCGTTGTCTGACAAACGTTGATTACTTGCTCAATCACATTCAGTTCACATAAACGATTACGTCGCTCTTGAACTGGCAAACTCATTGGGAAAAAATGATCATGCTTTTGATGAACATCCTGCACATGCCGTAACCAATTATCGGCTAATCCTACGCGCCGTTTTTCCATGGCCGCATCAACACCCGAACAGCCATAGTGACCACAGACAATCACATGCTTGACCTTAAGCACATCAATGGCAAATTGTAATACCGAAAGACTATTCAAGTCGGTATGCACCATCACATTCGCAATATTTCGATGAACGAATAACTCGCCCGGCTCAAGACCAACAATGGTGTTGGCTGGAACACGGCTATCGGAACAACCTATCCACAAAAATTCTGGCGACTGTTGCGACATCAGTTTGGAAAAAAAATCGGGGTCACGCGCAGTCATGGACGCGGCCCATTCCTTGTTGTTTGCAACCAGCTGGCGTAGCGCCTTATCGAATTTTCTATCGCTCATCTCAGTCTTTCAAAGCACATTGTCCGCATTGTAACCCAGTCAATCTACCCGGCGAACCACGAAAAAGATTTTGCTCCTGATGAAAAATTTTTAAGATATTTAATTGGTAAAAAATTCAACCAATGTTAGTAACGATCGAAATATTACTAATAATTTTTTTAATCTTTCTATTTTTTTCTAGACTCAGTATCACTTGACAAAAATTGATGGATCGCAAATCTATGAAACGCGCTTCATCGATTCAATCAAGCAGTAAAAGGCAGCAGTAATTCAAGACGTAATGTAAAGCAAGTTAGGCCGAAACCACAATAGTCATTTATTGAACACAAAGGAGAACCCCCATGTCAGCATACAACGTCGTTCGTAATCCTACATTGGCAACAACGAGCATCTATTCGGCTCCGCGTCGTCAGTATCAACAAATTGTGCAGGACTATAACCCATCACTCAAAGCGTTATGGACCTATATGAATCCAACGGGCGTCCCTTGTTTTAATTCAGACATGCTTGAAGAGTTGCATCACAGCGTGCATCAACTAGAGCAACATAAAGGGATGCATTTTCATGAAAATCAATGGCAGCCTGTCGACTATTGCGTTATAGGCTCAAGACACCCAAAAGTATTTAACTTGGGTGGAGATTTAGCATTATTTGTTGAACTCATCAGAACACGTAATCGAGAAGGATTAATGCACTACGGAAAACTCTGCATTGAGGGTCTCTATACGCGAATTTGCGGCTATAACTCTTCCGTGATAACCATCACCATGCTACAGGGCGATGCTTTTGGGGGCGGACTAGAATTTGCACTATCAAGCAATATCATTGTTGCGGAAAAAGGTAGCCCAACAGCAAGCCCTTGATCTTCCTGCCAATACGGCTCTACCACGATCACCAGTCCAAATCCGCTTAGTGCCAAAACCAGGGCGATGAGCAAATAGGTTCTTCCGAATCTAAAACCGTAGCCGATAACTATCCACTGATATAGAAAACACAGTGGAGCAGCGTGACTACCACCTACTAAAAGCAAGTACGTTAAGGAAGCAATATCCAACAATATGGACAAGATGCGCCGGATAGGCATTTCACCCGGCCAAAAATAGACGCATGCCGCCATCGATACGGCAGCAATAACAAATAGAGATGGTACGAAAACTAGATTCAGCGCATTAGCCGCAACTGCCTGCGCTTGGGAGAATTGCAGATCATTGAAATAATAAATTAACACCAAGCCAATCAAGACACGCACTAAGGCTTGCTCAAATTCGTTATCTCGCTTCTCTTTTACATACCTAATCAATAGCTGACACAAGTATGAAGAGATAAATTTTTCTTTCATTGCTTTTTGCCTGAAGTCATGCGGAGTAGAAAATTATGCACACGCCTGAAAATTTTCTATATACCGCAGACTCTACAAGGGAAAGAAGATGCAGCTAAGCGCAAATCAAATTTCACAACCTGTCATGAGATAAAAGCAAGGGGTCGACAAAATCGAAACACGAATGTGTTCGCAAAATTCAAGAATTCGCAGCGATGAGGCAAAGTAAGTTGATGCGGGAGTTTGAGAAAAATCTGAAAGCAGCAAGAAATTTCTTAGTGAACTACTGATTTATTGCGAATTTTATGAACTGCATGCGCTGCTGTGTGACACGAAATTATGTGACGCATGGCATGAAGCAAAGCATTTCGCTTTGCGAAACTCGCTTCAGCCATGAGATTATTTCTGGTAGCTTATCCGAAAAATTCTTTGACTTTATCCATCCAGGATTTGCTTTGCGGACTATGTTTAGCACCGCCTGCTTCGGTCAACTTATCAAATTCTTCCAAGAGTTCTTTCTGCTTGTCCGTGAGTTTAACTGGCGTCTCAATCAAAATATGGCAAAACAAATCGCCAGCAATACCAGAGCGCACGCCCTTAATACCTTTACCGCGCAAGCGGAAAGTTTTTCCGGTTTGCGTACCTTCAGGCACGGTGAACGATACTTTCCCACCTAAGGTAGGCACTTCAATTTCACCGCCCAAAGTGGCACGCGCAAACGAGATCGGCATTTCGCAATGCAGATCATCACCATCACGCTGAAATACGGCGTGCTGTTTGATATGAATTTCAACATACAAATCACCGGTCGGGCCACCATTCATGCCCGGCTCGCCGTTACCGGTTGAGCGAATTCGCATGCCATCGTCAATACCTGCTGGGATTTTTACTTCCAGCGTTTTATTCCGTTTTATTCGGCCAGAACCAGCGCAGCCACCGCACGGATCAGGTATGACCTTGCCTGTGCCATGACACTTGGGGCAGGTTTGTTGAATACTGAAAAAACCTTGCTGCATTCGAACCTGACCATGGCCACCGCAGGTACCGCACGTCGTTGGCGAGGTTCCTGGCTTTGCGCCGGAGCCATGACAGGTATCGCATTCATTCCAAGAAGGCACGCGTATCGTGGTTTCGAAACCATTCGCCGCCTGCTCGAGTGTGATGTCTAAGTTATAGCGAAGATCGGCACCGCGATAAACTTGCGGGCCACCACGCGCACGGCCACCACCAAAAATATCACCGAAGATATCGCCAAAGGCATCCGAGAATCCGCCTGCCCCTGCGCCACCGCCGCCGCCCATATTCGGATCAACACCTGCATGGCCATAACGATCATAGGCTTCGCGCTTTTGAGGATCAGAAAGCATTTCATACGCTTCCTTGGCTTCTTTGAATTTATCCTCAGCGCCCTTGCTATCGGGATTTCGATCAGGATGATGCTTCATCGCCAGCTTGCGATACGCCTTCTTGATCTCATCCTCTGACGCATTCTTTGCTACGCCAAGTATTTCGTAAAAATCACGTTTAGCCATCTCACATATCCATGCAAAAAACCGGGCAGGAGGCAATACAGCGCTCCAGCCCGGCGTCGTCGATGCAGGCTAGCTGCATGACGAGGGAAAAATTATTTGTCTTTTACTTCCTTGAAGTCCGCATCGACCACATCGTGTTCGGCGGACTTAGCACCTGCAGCTGCTTCGCCAGATGTTGCACCGGCAGCCGCGCCAGAGGCCGCTTGCTGTGCTTGCATATCGGCATATACTTTTTCACCCAGCTTTTGCGATGCTGTCGAGAGCGCTTCCACCTTGGCGTCAATCGCTGCTTTGTCAGCACCTTTCAACACATCTTCAAGATCCTTGATGGCAGCTTCAATTTTTTCTTTCTCACCCGCCTCGAGCTTGTCACCATGCTCAGTCAATGCTTTGCGAGTCGAATGAACTAAAGCATCACCTTGGTTATGCGCTTCGGCGAGTTCTTTTAAGCGTTTGTCATCTTCAGCATTCGCTTCAGCGTCACGCACCATACTCTGTATCTCATCTTCCGTGAGTCCGGAATTCGCTTTGATGGTGACTTTATTTTCTTTACCGGTCGCTTTGTCTTTTGCACCCACATGCAAAATACCATTCGCATCGATATCAAACGTCACTTCAATTTGAGGTGTGCCACGCTGTGACGGTGGAATACCTTCGAGATTAAATTCACCCAAGCTCTTATTACCGGTAGCCATTTCACGCTCACCTTGATACACCTTAATCGTGACGGCTGGCTGGTTATCTTCTGCGGTAGAAAACACTTGGCTAAATTTCGTTGGAATCGTGGTGTTTTTCTTGATCATCTTGGTCATCACACCACCAAGAGTTTCAATACCCAATGACAGCGGAGTCACATCCAGCAACAACAAATCTTTACGATCACCTGAAAGAACCGAACCCTGAATTGCAGCGCCTACAGCGACAGCTTCATCAGGATTTACGTCTTTGCGTGGCTCACGACCAAAAAACTCTTTAACTTTTTCTTGCACCTTAGGCATACGAGTCATGCCACCGACCAGAATGATGTCGTCGATATCAGCCACTTTGACACCCGCATCATTAATCGCGATACGGCAAGGCTCGATCGTCTTGGAAATCAATTCCTCAACTAAGGACTCGAGCTTAGCGCGGGTCATCTTCAAGTTAAGGTGCATAGGCGCGCCATTCGCCATCGCAATGTAAGGCTCGTTAATTTCAGTCTGCTGCGAGGACGATAATTCAATCTTGGCACGCTCAGCGGATGCCTTAATACGCTGCAAAGCGATCGGATCTTTAGATAAATCTACGCCATTAATTTTTTTGAATTCATCAATAATGAAATCAATGATGCGCTGATCGAAATCTTCACCGCCTAAGAAAGTATCACCATTGGTTGAAAGCACTTCGAACTGCATCTCGCCATCGACATCGGCGATCTCAATGATCGACACGTCAAAAGTACCGCCGCCCAAGTCATACACCGCAATCTTGCGATCGCCTTTACCGCCTTTGTCTAAACCAAAAGCCAGTGCAGCGGCAGTCGGCTCATTGATAATGCGTTTGACATCCAGACCTGCAATACGACCTGCATCCTTAGTTGCCTGGCGTTGCGCATCATTGAAATAAGCTGGTACGGTAATAACGGCTTCAGTCACTTCTTCGCCCAAATAATCTTCGGCAGTTTTCTTCATTTTGCGGAGGATTTCCGCAGAAGTTTGTTGTGGCGCGAGTTTTTTGTCGCGCACTGAAATCCAAGCGTCACCGTTATCCGCTTTCATGATTTCGTAAGGCATCAGACCGATGTCTTTCTGCACTTCTTTTTCATCGAACTTACGACCGATCAGGCGCTTGACTGCAAACAGCGTATTCTTAGGATTGGTAACAGCCTGACGCTTAGCAGGTGCGCCAACGAGAATTTCCCCATCTTCTTGATAAGCGATGATAGACGGCGTGGTACGTGCGCCTTCCGAATTTTCGATAACCTTCGGTTGACCACCCTCCATGATGGCGACACAGGAATTCGTCGTTCCCAGATCAATGCCAATAATCTTGCTCATGATGTTTTCCTTAAATAACTAGTTCAATGTCTGTAGTACTGAATCTGTCTATAGTTCTGATATGTGGCGTTTAGCTCAAGTTTCAAGACACATGAAACTATTGAGACACCGTCACCAATGCCGGCCGTAACAAACGATCAGAAATCATGTAACCCTTTTGCAGTACGCTCACTATCGTGTTGGCCTCTTGCTCCGAGGGCACCATAGAAATCGCCTGATGCTTCATCGGGTCGAGCTTCTCACCCGGCTTGGGATCGAGTTCAACCAAACGATTTCGCTCAAACGCAGCGACCAACTGCTTCAAGGTCATGTCCACGCCTTCTTTGAGCGACTCAACCGAGGGCACCTCGATTTTGAGCGCCATCTCCAGGCTATCCTTCACGGGCAACAAAGCTTCAGCAAAGCCCTCGATCGCAAATTTGTGCGCCTTGGAGATATCCTCCTGAGCACGGCGCCGAATATTTTCGGCGTCGGCTTTGGCGCGCAAAAATGCATCCTGCATCTCGGCCAGTTTGGCTTCTGCCTCGGTCAATCGCTGACCTAGGTCTAGCCCGCCTTCCATCGCCTGCTGAGCTAGCTCATCGGCGGTAAAGGTCGCGTTGTCTGCCAAATCTTTAGGCAACTCAGGTTCAGTCTGACCCGCTTGCTGACCTGGCTGCGATTCTGCTTGATTCATAAGTTCTCCAACTAAATCAATTACTTGCAATAACACTGGGCAGCATATGGGGATTGAATAAGGCTTTTCAAGCGGGTCTGGTGAAATACACAAAAAAAACGGGGGCCACAGGCCCCCGATTCATGTCACGGGTGATTTATGTCAATCCGTCGCGCCTAGCTCGAGCGCACGCGCTCTTCCTATTTCGGCATCTTTCTGCAAGCGCTGATGGCTTTCTGGGTCTGAACCCGTAGGCCAACCCAAGGTGTGCTTCTCAACAATTGCCGCCATCGCGTCTATCCATTGCGGAAGCTCATTCAGGCAAGGTATGTAATGAAAGGCCTTACCGCCAGCGCCCAAAAAGTCTTCGCGCGCCTCCATAGAAATTTCTTCTAGCGTCTCAAGACAGTCACTGGTAAATCCGGGGCAGATAACATCCACACGGCCCACCCCTTTTTGAGCCAGCTCAACCAGCGTGGGCGCGGTATACGGTTGCAACCATTCCGCTTTTCCAAAACGCGATTGAAAAGTAACGAGGTACTCGTCCTTGCTCAAGCCTAATTTAGTCGCCACCAAACGCGCCGTCTTGTAGCACTCACAGTGATACGGATCACCCAGCAACAAGGTTCGCTTCGGTACACCATGAAAACTCATGACTAATTTATCGGGCCGCCCATGCTGCTCCCAATGCGCGCGCACGGTCGAAGCGAGCGCTTCGATATACGCATCATCATCGTGATAGTGCTTGATGAAACGAAGCTCAGGCGCATTTCGTATTTGGGTGTAGTGCGAAAAAACTCGATCAAATATCGATGCGGTTGTCGTACCCGAATATTGGGGATAGGCAGGCAAAACCAAAATACGATCGTAGCCGTCAACCTTTAGCTGGTCTAAGACACTCGGCAAACTTGGATTTCCATAACGCATGGCATACATCACACGTAAGCTGTGCCCGCGTGCGTTTAACGCTGACTGCAAGGCCTCGGCCTGTCGTTCAGTGTGTACTTTTAAAGGTGAACCTTGATCGGTCCAAATCGATGCGTATTTTTCTGCGGATTGGCGCGAGCGGAACGGCAAAATTATCCCGTTCAAAATAATCCACCAAAGCAGACGAGGAATCTCGACGATGCGCGGATCCCACAAAAATTCCTTCAGATAGACCTTTACCGCAGCTGGTGTGGGAGCGTCGGGTGTACCCAAATTAGCAAATACCACAGCGGTCTTGCTTAGACTGCCATGGCTGTATGAGGGTTCTGAGTTGAAGCCCATTAAAAAAACCTTTCTGTTTTATGCTCAGGAGGCCAGTAGCTCGCGCGCATGCTTGCGCGTGGTCGCCGTAATTTCTAGGCCGCCGAGCATACGCGCAATTTCTTCAACGCGCTCAGCCGCTGATAAAGGAGTAATCCGTGACACGGTTCGGCCCTCTGCAGTCGAACCTTTGCTAACTTGAAAATGATGGCCAGCCTGGCTAGCCACCTGCGGTAAGTGGGTCACGCACAATACCTGACGCTCCTGCCCCAAACGCTTAAGCAGACGTCCAACCACCTCGGCTACCGCACCGCCGATACCGCTATCGACTTCGTCAAAAATTAATGTCGGCGTGCTGGTAGCACTAGAGGCAATGACTGAAATCGCCAAGGCAATACGCGCCAACTCACCACCCGAGGCTACCTTCGCCAACGGACGTGGCGTCGTGCCTGCATGACCAGCCACCAAAAATTCTATTTGTTCGTTGCCATATGCCGCCGGTTCTATCGGATTTAAGGCCACATCAAAGCGCCCGCCCGACATCGATAGCTCTTGCATGGCCGCCGTCACCGCGGTTGACAATGAGCTGGCCGCTTTAGTACGCGCCTTAGAAAGTTTGGTAGCCAGCGATTGATAGGCCAGCCCCAATTTTTCTTCATGCGCACGCAAGGCATCGAGGTCGGTCGCATCAGCTAGCTGATGCAAACGCTCAGATAATTTTAAAAATTCATTCGGCAGTTCATCCGCGGGTACATTAAATTTTCGTGAAGCTGAATGCAGCGCCTCAAGGCGCGACTCCACCGTTCGCAAACGTTGCGGGTCCATTTCAATTCGACCCAGATAATCATTCAGCGCATACACCGCTTCTTGTAACTGAATGCGCGCAGGCTCTAAGGCTTCCATGACTGGCTTTAGTTTGTCGTCTACGTCGGCCAGCTTGCCTAATTTTTGCGCGATCGATGAGAGCTGCGACAACATCGGGCTGGATTCCGATTCAGACAGTAAATCAAGTGCGCTTTGTGCGCCTTCAATCAAGCTTGCGGCATTCGAAAGTCGGCTGTGCTCATTGCCAATATCGGCCCACTCACCCGGACGCGCCGCTAATTTTTCTAATTCGCCGACCTGCCACTGAAGTCGTTCACGCTCAAGCAAAACATTTTTTGCATCACGCTCAAATTCTTCACGCTGTTTAATCACAGCACGCCAATTTTTAAATGCCTGCGCTACTTTAATGACATCGTCATTCAATCCGGCATGAGCATCTAATAATGCACGTTGTGATTCGGCCTTCAGCAGCGATTGATGCGCATGCTGACCATGAATATCCACCAACATCTCACCGATTTCGCGCAACTGAGTCACCGTGGCGGTTATGCCATTGATGAATGCCTTCGATCGGCCGCTACTATCAATCACGCGCCGCAGCAGTAATTGGCCATCTTCCGATACAAATTCGTGTTCGTCTAACCAACTCAGCACAGCTGCATCAAATTCACCGGTAAATTCGGCAGCAATATCGGCTTTGGATGCACCTTCTCTAATCACGCTGGCATCGGCACGACCACCTAAGGCCAACATTAATGCATCAATCAAGATCGATTTTCCAGCGCCCGTTTCACCGGTAAAGACGGTGAAACCAGCAGGCGGTTCGATCTCGATCGCATCAACGATCACAAAATCACGAATGATGAGCGTGCGCAGCATGGGTAGTCGGAGGAAAAATGACAGGAACTAAAAGGATAAAAGCACTATTTTAGCTGCCCTAGCACGGAGGGATATTCATTCCAGTGCAATTTCTCACGCAAGGTATCGTAGTAACTCCATCCTTGTGGATGCAAGAATTGAATACTGTGCGCTGAGCGACGCACCGTAACACGATCGTGATGATAAAGACTGGTGAGTGATTGCATATCAAAATTTACGCTGCAATCACGACCACTAGCCAACTCAACCACAATTTCACAACTTTCGGAAAGCACAATCGGGCGATTCGACAGCGCATGCGGCGCAATCGGCACCAACACTGTACCGCGCAGTTCAGGATGAAGAATCGGCCCACCCGCGGCCAAGGCATACGCCGTCGAACCTGTGGGCGTTGAAATAATTAAGCCGTCAGAGCGTTGGTTGTACATGAAATGTCCATCGACCTCGACACGCAATTCCACCATGCCGGCACCCGCTCCGCGCGACACCACAACATCATTGAACGCGACGGAACGAAAAATTTCCTTGCCTTGACGATGTACGATTCCTTCGAGCAGAGCGCGTCGCTCTGATTCCAGCTGACCGTCCAACATATCGCTCAACACAGGCAGCATGCGTTCAAAGGCGATATCAGTCATAAAACCCAAACGACCCTGATTAACACCAATTAACGGCACATCAAACGGCGCTAACTGGCGCGCAATACCCAACATTGTTCCATCACCACCAATTACGATGGCGACATCGGCGTCTTGGCCAATCTCTGCCAAGGTCATGGATACCCGCTTGCTGCGTTGAAGGTCCTGCGCGGTTGCCGCTTCAAATACAACCCTAAGCCCGCGATGCTCGAGAAAATCCGCCAATTCACCCAAAGCACTGCTACTGGCGCCAAATTCACCGTGCTTACCGATGATGGCGACCGAAGAAAAACGTGATGTGGGATTGGGATTTGCGACAGACATGCTCAGGATTAGACCATAACTAGCAGCAAACGTGACGCTTAACGAAGCCCAAGCTGGCTGAAAGATCTGGAAGATTGAGGGTTGGGTGCTAACAATTTTGCTTTCTGAGTTAAGGAAACTGGCGCACTACCCTTTGGCTCGATAGAATAAGGACATGCAACTCGATATTCGCGCACAGACGCTACTGAAGGCACTTGTAGAACGCTACATTGCGGACGGACAGCCGGTGGGCTCACGCGCGCTGGCAAAAATTTCTGGCCTTGAGCTTTCTCCGGCGACCATACGCAACATCATGTCAGACCTGGAAGAGCTAGGCTTGGTGGCCAGCCCTCATACGTCGGCCGGCCGCATCCCCACTCCGCGCGGCTATCGACTATTTGTCGATAGTTTGCTCACCGTTCAAACCATTGATGAAAGCACGGTTGAGTCGCGGCTGCAATCCGGTGCTTCGTCGCAAAAAATTATCGCCAGTGCAGCACAAGTACTTTCCTCGTTATCTCATTTCGCTGGAGTCGTACTCGCACCACGACGGGAAATGACCTTTCAGCAAATTGAATTTCTGCGCCTCTCAGAAAAACGTATTTTGTTGGTCATCGTCGCTCCGAATGGCGATGTACAAAACCGTTTGCTGTTGACCGAAACCGATTACTCACCCAGCCAACTCGTGCAAGCGGCTAATTACATCAACCAAAATTATTCGGGGTTGTCGTTTGATGCGGTGCGCATCAAACTCAATGATGAGTTACGTGAATTACGCAACGACATGATGCGGCTAATGCACGCCGCCGTTGAAGCAGGCACGGATGCCATGAGCGATGACACCGAAGATGTGGTGATTTCTGGTGAGCGTAATTTACTGTCGATTGACGACCTGTCAACCAACATGAGTTCATTGCGAAAATTATTTGATATTTTTGAGCAAAAAACCGGACTAGCAACGCTGCTGGATACCTCAAGCAAAGCGAGCGGCGTACAAATTTTTATTGGTGGTGAATCGCATCTGATGCCGTTGGAAGATATGAGTATCGTCACCGCGCCCTACGAAGCTAATGGAAAGATAGTTGGCACACTCGGTGTGATCGGGCCAACCCGCATGGCCTATGAGCGCGTGATTCCGATTGTCGACATCACCGCTCGCTTACTTTCCAGCGCGCTGTCGCATTCTTAAAACAAGCATCACGACGTAGTTAAGCCACCGCTTTTTTCTTATTGCTCCCGATGCGGGCAAGCCTCTTTAGTGCAATTACCGTAAAGAGCCAACGCATGCTCGGCTAGAGTGAAACCGCGCTGTTCAGCGATGCTGTGCTGCCGACGTTCGATTTCTTCGTCAAAAAATTCTTCCACCAAGCCGCAATCGAGGCAAACCAAGTGATCATGGTGAGTGCCTTGATTGAGTTCGAAAACCGCCTTACCTGACTCAAAATGATGCCGACTTAGCAAGCCAGCCTGCTCAAACTGTGTCAGCACACGATAAACTGTTGCCAGTCCGATATCAAGATTCTCGGTCAACAGCAGCTTGTAAACATCCTCGGCGGATAAGTGGCGCACGCTGCTATTTTGGAAAATCTCTAAGATTTTTAGCCTGGGCAGGGTAGCTTTCAGTCCACTGGATTTCAGATCGGCGGTTTTGGGCGGCATGTTTTCGCTTATTTAACTTGAACTGCTTTATCATATAGCGTTTACCTACTGCGCTCAACGAAAGCACCTCTCATGAAGTTTATGCAGCACTCGTCCAGTTGGTCCGCTACGTACCTAAAATCATGCATGGCTGCCGTTGCCTTGAGTAGCAGCGCGCTATTTCTGAGCGGCTGCGCTCTGAACCCTTTTGCCAGCAAGCCAGCGACCCCTGAGCAAAGCGCCGCGCCCGCTGAAGCCGGCATAGTTCAAACAACGCAATCGAAAAAACTGTTTGGTGTGTTGCCCATATATCGCGCTAACGTCCAACAAGGAAATTTCGTTTCAAAAGAAATGGTGTCGCAGCTCAAAGTCGGCATGACGCCTGAACAAGTTCGCTTCGTGATGGGCACACCGCTGTTAACCGATGTATTTCATGCTCAGCGCTGGGACTACCCTTTCCGCATGCGTCGCGGCGATGGCCAAATCACTACCAGCCACGTATCCGTGTTCTTTAAAGAAGGTCGGGTTGAGCGGTTTGAGGGCGGCGATCTGCCTCAGGAAAAAGACTATCTCGACCAACTCGCTGCACCTAAAAAATAAAATCCGACTGTAAGCACTTATCCATGAAATCCATGAAGATCGCCATCGCCGGCGCCTCCGGCCGTATGGGCCGCATGCTGATTGAAGCTATCGTTGCTGATGATCAGGCCACGCTGGCTGGCGCACTCGATCTACCGGGCTCACCTGTATTGGGTACCGACGCTGCCGCCTTCCTCGGTCAACCTGCCGGTGTACCCATTGAGTCTGATCTAGCCAAAGGCTTGACGAATGCAGAGTATTTGATCGATTTCACGCGCCCCGAAGGCACGCTCAAACATCTAGCCTATTGCGCTGAACACGGCATCAAAATGATTATCGGCACCACCGGCTTTGACGACGCTGGTAAAGCAGCGATTGCCAATGCAGCGAAAAAAACCGCTATTGTATTTGCACCCAACATGAGTGTGGGTGTGAATGTCACCATGAAATTGCTGGAACTAGCTGCGAAGAGTTTTTCGCATGGCTACGACATAGAAATCATCGAAGCGCATCATCGCCACAAAGTCGATGCGCCTTCGGGTACAGCGTTAAAAATGGGTGAGGTAATCGCCAGCGCACTGGACCGCGATCTGAAAGACGTCGGTGTTTTCGCACGCGAAGGCGTGACCGGCGAACGCGATCCTTCATCCATAGGTTTTGCCACCATACGGGGTGGCGATATTGTGGGTGACCACACCGTTCTATTCGCAGGTATTGGTGAGCGCATAGAAATCACCCATAAATCATCGAGCCGAGTGACCTACGCTCATGGCAGCCTGCGAGCTGCGCGTTTCTTGCAGAATCAGTCGAGCGGACTATTCGATATGCAGGATGTGCTTGGGCTGCGCTAAGCGCACCCAAGCTCTTCAAACTAGTTTGCAGCGTCAGCGATGATTTCCCGGCATTCCAGTATTTCCATTGCAACCGCAATGGGATTGCACGTGCTACTCGTGATGCTGGTCATCTCAGGCATGCTCGAACACGTTCACAAAGAGATAGACCCTCCACCGGTCATCATCGAATTAATTCAGCCTAAAAAATTAGAGCCGCCGCCACCTAAGCCTGAACCTAAAAAACCCGAGCCGCCGAAACCGCCCAAGCCCGAACCGGTTAGGCCAGAGCCGCCTAAAGTGGTAGAACAGCGACCGGAGCCGCCTAAACCCGAACCGGCTAAAGCCGTGACGCCTACTCCTGAAGCGCCGCCTAAGCCAGCGCCGACACCTACGCCAACACCTGCGCCAGCACCAGCACCAGAAGCAGTTGCCAAACCTGCGCCGCCGCCAGCTCCCGCACCGACTCCGGCAAAAAGTTCGTCGGGTTCGAGCGCACAATACGTAGGAGCGTGCGAATCGCCCTATCCCACGATCTCGAAACGAATGAATGAAAAGGGCACTGTGGTGGTAAAAGTGCTGGTAAAGAGCGACGGCACAGCCGGTGATGTCGAATTAAAATCCTCCAGCGGATATCCAAGATTGGATCAAGCATGGCTAGAGGCGATAAAAAACTGTCGGTTTACCCCGTCGACTGGCAGCGATGGCAAACCCATCGATGAATGGTTCTCTGCTCCACATACTTTCAGGCTAAATTAACCAACTCTTACTGGTAAATTCTCCATCATGAACGATAACCTCAACCAAACTCTCGGCTTAGCCCACTACTGGGCACAAGGCGATGCCATTACCCACACCGTGGCGTATGTGTTACTGCTGATGTCCGTCATCAGCTGGTACTACATCGTCTCCAAGACGTGGACTTCTTGGCGCATACGCATGAGCGCAGGTGTACTCGAGAGTTTTTGGGATGCGCCCACCATGGATGATGCGATTAATTTGCTCAAGCACGCCGATACCGAACACGTTTACGCACCCTTGGCCACGCATGCAGTCGAGGCCGTGAATATCAAAGCTAAAAGCCAATCATTGAATGCGAGTGTTGATCCGGGCGAGTTAGTCACACGCACGCTGCGTCAGCAAATCAATCGCGTGTCATCGCGGCTAGAGAGTGGATTAACATTGCTTGCTTCAGTCGGATCAACCGCACCATTCATTGGTTTGTTCGGTACCGTGTGGGGCATCTACCATGCGTTGGCGGCTGTGTCAGCGGCTGGCACCATACAAATCGATAAAGTGGCCGGCCCAGTGGGCGAGGCACTGATCATGACCGCGATTGGTCTGGTAGTCGCTATTCCCGCCGTGCTGGGCTATAACGCTTTCACGCGAGTTAATCGTGTCACGCTGTCTGAGCTGGATGCATTCGCCCATGACTTGCACGCGCATCTGACCACCGGCACTCGCGTTCGCACCACGCGCTAATCACCTTTTACAGCGGAGACATCAGCATGGCATTCGGTGGATTTAACGATAACAATCAAGCAGGACCCATGGCCGACATTAACGTCACGCCTATGGTCGATGTGATGCTGGTGCTACTGGTGATTTTTATTATCACCGCACCCCTATTCACGCACGCGATCAAATTAGAACTGCCCAACGCACAATCGCAAGCCGCACCCGAAAAACCCGAGACTATTACCTTAGCAATCAATGCTGATGGCAAACTCTTTTGGAATAATGCAGCGATCACGCGCGAAGAGTTAGCGACCCGAATTGCTACCGCTGTTGAGAAAAAACCTCAGCCCGAGTTGCAACTACGTGCAGATAAATCGACTCGCTACGAAGTTATCGCCCAAGTGATGGCAGCAGCGCAAACCGGCGGTATGACTAAGATTGGCTTTGTGACTGACCCCAAAGACGCCGGCAAATAATTTTTCATGGTTGCACTAGCTATAGTGGTCTAAACGACCACGAATTTAGCACCTACACATGCCCTTCTGACAAAAGGCGCGACCGCGCGCTTTTGGCAACTCTTTCGAGTCACCGCCATGTCCCTTCAGAGGGGTACCAGCCGGTATAATGCATGGCTAACCTCACACTCCCCCATCACTCGTCATGCAAGAGAAATACAGCCCGGCCGATGTCGAACGTTCGGCCCAGGAACACTGGAACAACATTGATGCCTATAAGGTGGTCGAACACGCACGCGATGCACAAGGTCGCGAAAAAAAGAAATTCTATGCCTGTTCCATGTTGCCCTACCCTTCCGGCAAGCTACACATGGGCCATGTGCGCAACTACACGATCAATGATGTGATGGCACGACAGCTGCGCATGAGCGGCTACAACGTATTAATGCCCATGGGCTGGGATGCGTTTGGTATGCCCGCTGAAAATGCAGCAATGGCCAATGGCGTACCACCCGCTCAATGGACCTACGCCAACATCGAATACATGAAGATGCAGATGCGGGCCATGGGCCTGGCGATTGACTGGTCGCGTGAAATGGCTGCCTGCAGCCCTGACTATTACAAGTGGAATCAGTGGATGTTTTTGAAGATGCTGGAAAAAGGCATCGTCTATAAAAAAACAGGTACGGTGAATTGGGATCCTATCGATCAAACCGTGCTTGCGAATGAACAAGTGATTGACGGACGCGGCTGGCGTTCAGGCGCGGTAATTGAAAAGCGCGAAATTCCTATGTACTACGCGCGCATCACCGACTATGCCGAAGAACTCTTAGATCACGTAGAAAATAAATTACCCGGTTGGCCAGAGCGCGTACGCATCATGCAAGCAAACTGGATTGGCAAATCAACCGGTGTTCGTTTTGCATTTCCTCATCAAATAAAAAACGCTGCAGGTGAATTAATCAGCGATGGAAAAATGTGGGTCTTTACCACTCGCCCCGATACCATCATGGGCGTGACTTTCTGTGCCGTTGCACCTGAACACGCGCTGGCAACGTATGCCGCTCAATCAAATCCTGCATTAGCGACCTTCATTACCGAGTGCAAGCAAGGAAGTGTGATTGAAGCCGACATGGCCACGATGGAAAAAAAGGGTATGCCCACAGGCTTAACTGTCACGCATCCATTAACGGGCAAAGCGATTGATGTATGGGTGGGTAACTACGTTCTTATTACGTATGGCGATGGCGCAGTGATGGGTGTGCCCGCACATGACGAGCGTGATTTTGCGTTCGCTAAAAAATATCAGTTACCGATTCAAGCTGTGGTTGGTGTTGAAGGAAAAACCTATAGCGACGATGCCTGGCAAGAGTGGTATGCCGACAAAGAACAAGGTCGCTGCGTTAATTCCGGCAAGTACGATGGCTTGAATTATCACGACGCTGTGAATGCTGTCGCCGCTGATCTGTCGGCTAAAAATTTAGGCGAGAAAAAAATTACCTACCGCTTGCGCGATTTGGCATCTCGCGTCAGCGTTATTGGGGCACGCCGATTCCTATCATTCACTGCCCTTCGTGTGGTGATGTGCCGGTGCCTGAAAAAGATTTACCGGTGGTATTACCCGAAGATTGTGTACCCGACGGTAGCGGCAATCCACTCAACAAACATGAAAAATTTCTAAACGTCGATTGTCCTAGCTGCGGCAAAGCTGCGCGCCGTGAAACCGACACGATGGATACCTTTGTGGATTCATCCTGGTACTACATGCGCTATTGCTCACCAGGTAGCGACAAGTCCATGGTAGATGAGCGTAATGATTACTGGATGCCGATGGATCAATATATCGGTGGAATTGAACATGCGGTTCTGCATTTACTGTATGCGCGCTTCTGGACCAAAGTCATGCGTGATTTTGGTTTGATTAAATTTGATGAACCATTTACCAACTTGCTCACGCAAGGCATGGTTCTGAACGAAACCTATTATCGCGAAGAAGCCTCGGGTAAAAAAATCTGGATCAATCCAGAAGACGTTACGCTGAAAATGGATGACAAAGGTCGTCCGGTATCAGCCATCTCAACCACCGATGGTCAGTCAGTGCATATCGGCGGCACGGAAAAAATGTCCAAGTCGAAAAACAATGGCATTGATCCGCAAGCCATCATCGACCAATACGGCGCCGATACTGCGCGACTATTCACCATGTTTGCCTCGCCTCCTGAACAAACACTGGAATGGTCAGGCGCAGGTGTTGAAGGAGCACAGCGCTTCTTGCGTCGTGTGTGGAATTTCGCGCACGGACAAGCACAGCTCATTGATATCAATGCGATCTTACCGAGCGATTTATCCGCTGATCTAAAAACCTTACGTCGCGAAGTACACAAAGTTTTGCAGCAAGCCGATCACGACTATCAACGTCTGCAGTACAACACCGTTGTTTCAGCTTGTATGAAAATGCTGAATCTTTTGGAAGGTACTAGCTACGCTAACGATGCCGGTAGCCGCGCTGTGCTGACAGAATGTTTAGGTATCTTCTTGCGCGTGTTATATCCGGTAGCACCTCACATCACCCATGTATTGTGGGATGCTTTGGGCTACGCTAAGCCACATGGCGATATTCTCGATGCGCCTTGGCCTAAGGTCGACAGCTCAGCACTGGAGCAAGCCGAGATCGAGCTTATGATACAAGTCAACGGTAAGCTGCGGGGTAGCATCATCGTCCCAAAAACTGCGGACAACGCCAGTATCGAGGCGGCTGCGCTCGCTAACGAACACGTACAAAAACATCTGACAGGCACACCCAAGAAAATCATTGTGGTGCCTGGCAAACTCGTCAACATCGTCGCTTAACACTGAACTGAAGGAGACTTGCGTGCAAACCAATCGCCGCCTGTGGATTTCGTTAATGATGACACTGCCGCTGGCCGCTTGCGGTTTCCAGTTGCGCGGCTCACGCTCAAGCGCGAACCTGCCTTTTAGCTCAGTCCATCTCGAAATCGCGAAAAACTCACCGATAGAACGCGAACTTCGAAATGCCATCCTTTCTCAAGGCAATACGGCGATTGCGACCGATCGCAAATCGGCGGAAATTACTGTGCGCGTACTGTCAGAGCGTCAGGAAAAGAAAGTCCTCACGCTGAATGCCCAAGGTCAGGTGCGTGAATTTAGTTTGCTGTATCGATTACGTTTCGACGTCATCGGTAAGGAGAATGCACAAATCGTGAATGATACCGAGCTAGCATTACAAACATTCATGAGCTATTCCGAATCGCAGGCTGTCGCGAAAGAAACCGAAGAGCGATTAATTTATAACGATCTTCGTGCCGACGCCGTCAGTCAAATCATGCGCCGATTAGCGCAGATCAAACCAGAGCAATAGGTCAGGTAGTGCAAGTGCGCGCTGAAGCGCTTGATGCGCATCTCGAAAAATCACTAGACTCGCTGTATGTGATTGCAAGTGACGAACATCTGTTAGCCATGGAAGCCGCGGATCGTATTCGTAAAAAAGCACGCAGCACGGGATTTTCAGAACGCGAAGTACTGATCGTTGATCGCTACTTCAAATGGGGCGAGCTCACGTCCACCCAGCAATCGATGTCACTGTTTGGTGATAAAAAACTGATTGAGCTTCGTATACCTACCGGCAAACCCGGGAAAGAAGGTGGACAAGCCTTACAAGATTACGCAGCGAATTGCGCAGCAGCGGCAACGGCTGACGACACGCTGACCTTAATTACCTTACCCAAATTAGATTGGGCTGCACAAAAAAGTGCTTGGGTAACTGCCTTACAGCGCGCCGCTGTATATATCGATATTCCTGTCGTTGAGCGGCCTCACCTAGCTAACTGGATAGGCCAACGCTTGGCAGCACAAGGACAAAGTGCTGACAAAATATCACTCGACTTCATGGTGGAGCGTGTCGAAGGTAATTTACTCGCAGCTCATCAAGAGATTCGTAAACTTGGGCTGCTGTATCCTGAAGGCAGACTGAGTGCCGAGCAAGTACAAGACGCTGTATTGAATGTAGCACGCTATGACGTGTTTAAGCTTTCCGAGGCGATGCTGTCTGGCGATGTCAGCCGACTAGTGCGCATGCTCGAAGGCCTTAAAGGTGAAGGCGAAGCCTTACCACTCGTGCTATGGGCCGTGGCCGAAGAAATTCGTATTCTTCTGAAATTGAAGCTGGGCGTGAATGACGGTCGACCGCTAGCCATACTGATGAAGGAATATCGCATCTGGG
>Ga0164295_10001441_pt1 | contig 19734 bp, 15 predicted proteins | sample GEODES006metaG_FD_111798 | JGI IMG/M metagenome (GOLD analysis project Ga0164295, IMG submission 111798) | Oligotrophic lake water microbial communities from Sparkling Lake, Wisconsin, USA - GEODES006 metaG | ecosystem: Environmental > Aquatic > Freshwater > Lake | place: USA: Sparkling Lake... | reverse complement strand
TTCGCTGATCGCCTCGCATGCCAGGGAAAGCCCAAACGACTCATCCTAAACGCCATCGCCAGAAAGCTCGTCGTCCGCGCAAACGCTCTCCTCAGGCCTCAAGTCCAACTGACTTGATGACGGCGGGTGGAGATGGCCGAGGGGCAGCTTGCGTCGTTCCGGCCGGTGGTCCAGCCTGCGGCTTTTCCGGCGAGCGAGTCCCTATGATGTGGAAAGCCCTGACCCTGGCCCTTGTACTGGGCGCCGCCCCCCTGGCTGTGCAGGCCAGCCCCGGCCAGGACCTGGACGTCATTGTCGCCGACTATGAGGCCTGGACCCGGGCTGAAAACCCGATTGCGGCGGGCCAGAATGGCGACAGGGCGGCCCTGGGGCGGCTTCCGGACGTGACCCTGGCGGCGGACCAGCGCCGGGCCAAGGCGCTGGAGGGGTTCGAGGCGCGGCTGAAGACCATTCCGGAAGCGGGCCTGAGCGACCATGACGGGCTGAACCGGGCCATCCTGATCCGGGTGGTGGACGACCAGCTCACCGCGCTGAAGTTCGATCAGGCGCGGTTCGCCTTTTCCAGCGACGACACCTGGGACGGCACCCTGTCCTATCTGGCCGACATGGCGCCGATGACGAGCCGCGCCGATGCCGAGGCCTGGCTGAGCCGGCTGGCGGCGGTGCCGGCCTGGTATGGCCAGGCGACGGAGAACGCCCGGCGGGGCATCCGGACCGGCTATACCCAGCCCCTGTCCATCGGCCAGATGGTGCTGGAGCAGTCCCGCAAGGTGGCGGCGGCGCCGGTCACCGAGACCGATCCCCTGCTGCGGCCCTTTGACCGGCTGCCGGCCAGTGTCTCGGCGGCGGAGCGGGCGGGTTTCAAGGCGCGGGGAATGAAGCTGCTGACCGAAGGCCTGCGTCCGGCCCAGACGCGCTTTGTGAAATTCCTGGAGACCGAATACCTGCCGGCGGCCCGCAAGGGTCTGGGGATCGGCTCCCTGCCCGGCGGCAAGACCTACTACGCCTGGCTGGCCCGGCGCTACACCACCACCGCCATGACGCCGGAAGAGATCCATGCCCTGGGCCTGTCCGAAGTGGCGCGGATCAGGGCGGAAATGAACACCGTCATGGCCCAGACCGGCTTTGCCGGGACCTTTCCGGAATTCCTGGCCATGCTGCGCAGAGATCCACGGTTTGTCGCCAGTTCGCGCCAGGACCTGATGGAAAAGGCCAGCGAGATCGCCAAGCGGATCGATGACCGCCTGCCGGCCTATTTCGCCACCCTGCCCCGCCTGAGCTATGGCGTGCGGGAGGTGCCCCGGGAGATCGAGGAAAACTACACCACCGGCCGCTATTTCCCCGGCAGTCCGACCCTCGGCGTGGCCGGCGGCTACATGGTCAATACCGGCCGGCTGGAACAGCGGGGCCTGTATGAGCTGCCGGCCCTGACCCTGCATGAGGCGGTGCCCGGCCACCATCTGCAGATCGCCCTGGCCCAGGAGCTGGGCGAGGTTCCGACCTTCCGGCGGGACGCCGACATGACGGCCTTTGTCGAGGGCTGGGGCCTCTATTCCGAGCGGCTGGGGGTCGAGATGGGCATCTATCGCGACCCCTATGAGCAGTTTGGCCGGCTGTCCTACGAGATGTGGCGGGCCTGCCGGCTGGTGGCCGATACCGGCATGCATTACCTGGGCTGGAGCCTGGAAAAGGCCCGGGCCTGTTTCACCGACAACAGCGCCCTCTCTGCCCACAATATCGAGATCGAGCTGGCGCGGTATGTGTCCTGGCCAGGCCAGGCCCTGGCCTACAAGATCGGCGAACGCACCCTGGTGCGGGTGCGGGCCAAGGCCGAGGCGGCGCTGGGCGAACGGTTCGATGTCCGGCGGTTCCATGACGCCGTGCTGCTGGCCGGCCCCCTGCCCATGGACCTGCTGGAAGCCCGGATCGACCGCTGGATCGAGACGGAAAAGGTGCGCAAGCCGTAAGGCTAGTGGTCAAGATCTGACGTTTGAGTCCCGTAGGTCGCACCCGGCGGTCGAAAACCCGAATGTCCGCTTTGCGCATTGAACTCAACGGGTAGAATCGACCCTAAGCAGACGTTGCGGCACAGCCATCGCCATGTAGGATCAGCAGGCGTCACAAGGATCAGCTATGCCGAAATACAAGGTCGAATGGGACTTTGGGCATAGGAAGGGCCAACTCGGCACGCTCGTTTTCAATGATGACGACGCGGCGATTTTGGAAGTCACCAACCTGTGTCAACGAGATGGTTTGGGCGCAAAGATCACGAGGCCTGACAGGAAGCTAACGGTCGCAATCATCGCGCGAGCGGACGACCGCTATCCGGCCTCGTGATATGGGCCGGTTTCGATCCGTTGCGGACCTTCTAGTGGGACAGTACTGTCTGCACATGCTTGGCAAAATTGAGCGGAACGACGTTCTGAACCTAATCGGCGGGTTCTTGGCAGTCTACGGAGGGGTTGCGTTCCTTTGTTTCATTTGGCTCGTGCAAACTTGGGGATATGCCGCCCCAACATCTCCTGAGCCAGCAAGCGGCTACCTATATCCCCACAACGAGCACGGCAGGATTACATACTTCTCGGCATTCCAAGCAACGAGTTGTGTGCTGCTGTTTTCGAGTTCCATCCCCCTTGGCTTTCTGGTAATTTACCTCAGCCCAAAGCGCAACGTGGTTGTTCGGCGTACCATGCTTGCGGTCTCGGCGAGGTGGGACCAAGACGACCCGAAGAAAATACAGCGCGTTGGTTTCTGGCTCGGTGCGCTGGCCGCTCCAATAGTTGTTTTTGTTATCGGCCCGACGCTGGTGAAGTGGCTGAACGCCGCCGGGATAGTTTGGTCACTCGGCTGATGTCCGCCCCCCACCCCTAGGCGACATTGAGCGGGTCTGCTTTGGGGCCGCGCGCTCGAAGGTCCGCTGTCCGGCGCGACGCCAACGGGGACAATCGACCCATAGCGGACACTGCATCTGATCCGTAATATACTCGACCACCGTAGGGGATAGTAGATGCGATCGGACGGCGAAATTGTGCTCGAAAGGGTTCAATCGGAGGCAATGGGTGCGCTTATGTCCATCCAATCTTGCCGAGACATCGCGCCAGAATAATTTGACCGCCTGCGTGCCGCGGTGAATGACGCTGTGGTTTACTTCAGCGACGCAGACAGCGTACCCGCGGCCCTGCTGACCGAGCTGGACGGCTCTGCGCAAGTCCTGCGCAACGAAGCGAACGCGTTCCCCGGTCGCACGTCAGCCTGCGAAGAGATGGCCGAGTGGCTAACGGGGCAGAAGCGACTACTCGAACAGACCTGACCGCCACGTCCGGATTCCCGCCCCAGAACAGCCCCTGGGCAGGTCCGGTTTCTGGCGGGGCGGCCAATGTCTGGTCTGGACCCGAAAACCAACCGACGATTTCGACCCATGGACGAGGTTGAGCAGGTCTGCATGCGAGTGTTTTGACGACTGCTACTCAATCCAATATCTGTTGAGCGGCCTTAGCCAAGCCGGCAGAAATGACTTGGCAAGGCGATCAGCTGAGCCGTCGAAAGGCGGAGCTGGGTTTCTGCCGCCCGCTCAGCACCAATGTCCCTTCCCCACCCGAACGAGACGTTTGCTGGGAAATGGGCCGCGTCCTACGATACGGACATGAGCAACGCGATCGAACTAGCCCTCACTTCGGACGAAGCCCTCGTTGTATTCGAGTGGCTGTCTGAGCTTGGCCCCGATGGCTTGGGTGATGCAGAGAAAGTCGCGATCGACGGCTTGATAGCGAGCCTTGAGGGGCAGCTTTCCGCCACCCTCGACCCGAATTATCTGGAGCTTGTGGCTGCCGCGCGGGCACGACTGATTGCTTCTCTCTAACGGCCGCTCGCCCCCCACCGAAGTTCGGAGGGTCTGCTTCCGGGTAGAAGCGCAGCCCTGTCCGTCCGCGCTCAGACCGACGGGCTCCAGGTGTCAGAGTCCATTCACTAGAACAGCCGCTGGGCCCTGGCCTCGGCGGTCAGGGCGTCGCGGAATTTCGGGTGGGCCAGGCCGATCAGGGCGCGGGCGCGTTCGGCCTCGTTCAGGCCCTTCAGGTCGACATGGCCATATTCGGTGACGATGGACTGGACGTCGTTGCGGGGCGTGGTGACGGGGCCGTCGAGACGGGCGACGATGCGCGACACGGCGCCGTCCTTCGCCGTGGAATGGCAGGCGATGATCGAGCGGCCGCCGCGGGAGGCATAGGCGCCCCGGACGAAGTCCAGCTGGCCGCCGGCGGCGCTGTACTGGCGGCCGGCCATGTGCTCGCTGTTGCAGGCGCCTGAGAGATCGACCTGGAGCGTGGCGTTGACCGACATGACCCGGTCGTTGCGGGCGATGACGGCCGGATCGTTGACATAGTCGACTGGCCGGCTCTCGACGGCGGCGTTGTCGTCGATGAAGTCGCAGAGCGCCTTGTCACCCAGCGCAAAGGTGAAGATCGACCGGCCGGGATTGGTGGTCTTGCGGCTGTTGTTGACCGCGCCGCACTGCATCAGGGCCATCAGGCCATTGGAGAAGAGCTCGGTATGGATGCCCAGGTCGCGGTGACCGGACAGGGCGCTGCAGACCGCCTCGGGCAGGGCGCCGATGCCCATCTGCAGGCAGGCGCCGTCATCGACCAGGCCGGCGATGATCCGGGCGATGACGGCGTCCTCAGGCGCGGACTCCCGTACAGGGCTTTCGAACAGGGGCTGGTCGTTCTCGACCAGGGCGTCGATCTCGCTGATATGGATCATGCCGCCGCGGACTCTTGGCATGTGGCGGTTGACCTCGACCACCACCCGCCGGGCGGTCTTCACCAGCCGCAGGCCATAGTCGTTGCTGGCGCCCAGGCTGACATAGCCATGGGCGTCCATGGGCGAGACGGTGGTCAGGAAGGTGTCGATGGGCCGGGGCTCGCTCATCAGCCGGGGGGCCTGGCTGAAGGCGCCGGGCACGAAGGACAGCAGCTGTTTGCCCTGCGTCTCGCCCTGGGCCAGCAGGGCCCGCTCCCAGGGCCCGAGGAAGAAGCAGTGGGGCCGGATGCGATCCAGAAGGTCAGGGCGCAGGACCGTCGCCGCCGCGTGGGGGGTGGAGTGGAAGTAATAGAGGCGGACCTCGTCGATCTCGTCCCGCTCGGCCCGGCCGGCCAGGGCGGCCAGGAGGGCCGGCGGTTCAGCCAGGGCCATGCCCATGGCCAGGCGATCGCCGGACGCGACGCCGGCCACGGCCTCGGCGGCGGTCATCCGCTTTTCGGCATAGAGGGTCTGGACCGACGGGGCCTGGAACATGGGATACCGGAGCGCGGATCGAAAAGAGCAGCCTAGCCTAGCGGCGCCGTCAGAAGAAGGACACTGCCGGGCCCTACAGGGTCAGCCCGCCATCGACGATCAGGGTCTGGCCCGTGATGTAGGCCGCCAGGGGGGAGGCCAGGAACAGCACGGCGCCGGCCATGTCCTGCGGCGTGCCAAGCCGGCCAAGCGGAATGCCGCGCAGGGCGCCAGCCAGGCGTTCCGGGCTTTCGGTGGTCACCTTGGTCAGCTTGGTGTCCACCAGGCCCGGCGCCACGCCATTGACCCGGACGCCGTCGGCGGCCCAGGCCTGGCCAAGGGTGCGGGTCAGGGCCACGGCGCCGGCCTTGCTGGCGTTATAGGCGGGGTTTCCCCGGGTGGCGTGATAGGCGGCGGTGGAACTGACGGTCACGATATTGCCGCCGCTGGCCTTGAGGGCTTCAAGAAACTTCATGGCGCAGGCCATCAGGCTGTCGAGATTGACCCCGACCACGTGGCGAAACCCGTCCATCAGGAACTCGCCCTTGCGATAGAGCACTGTTCCCTGGGCCAGGACCAGGACATCGAGCCGGTCAAAGGGGGCCGGGGCGGCGTCGACCTGGGCCTGATCGGAGACATCCACCTGATGATAGGCCAGGCCCGTCAGGTCGGAACCATGGGCGGGATCGTATTCCTCCGGGCTGGCGCGCGTGCCCCAGACAGCGACCCGGGCGCCGGCCTGGACAAAGGCCTGGGCCACCCCATTACCGATGCCGCTGGAGCCGCCGACGACCAGCACGGTCTTGCCCTTGAAATCGAGTTCCATGGATGTCTTCCTTCCTTCGGCGGATCGCCGACTGATCCTGCCTGTGGTCAGTGTGATGGCCCTGCCGCCGCGACAGGCAAGACACCCGGCCGAGGTTTAAGTCCCGGCCTGGCCCCGGGTTCCCGGTTGCGCGGCGCTGCGATCCTGCAGGCGCGCGGGCCAGAGACCGTCAGCCACATCCTGCCAGAGGCGGTCCATCTCGGCGGCGGCCGAACCCCGGGGTTCGAACTCCAGCACACCCTGCCCTCTCCACAGGCTTTCCTGGAAGGCGACCCGGGCCCGCAGCCCCACGGACGCAATGGGAAACCCGAAGGCGCGGGCCGCCTGGACGGCCCGGGCGATGGCGGGGGCCTCGACCCCGGCCCGGCGACTGGGGGCCTGGTTGATGACGATCAGGGCCGGCTTGCCGGCTTGGCGGACGGCGACGGCGGAGGGCGCCAGGGCCTCCAGGTCAAAGAAGCTGGGGCGGCAGACCAGGATGGCGAAATCGGCCAGCCGGATGGCCGCTGCGCTGACCGGCGCATCGCCGGCCGGGGTGTCCATGATCATCAGTTCGCGGCCGACCCGCTCATGGGCATTGGCCAGGGGAAACAGGGTGCCGCCATTGGCCGCGCTGACCACCAGGGACGGGTCCTGCCGGCCGGAGGCCCAGGCCAGGGCCGAGCCCTGCGGGTCCAGATCGGCAATGCCGACGGACAGGCCGTCCGCCAGGGCCGCGACCGCCAGGTTGACCGACAGGGTTGTCTTGCCCGTCCCGCCCTTGCGGGACAGCAGCACCAGTTTGCGCAAAAGCCGATCCTTCCGGCAGGCTTGAATGATGCCATGACTCTAGTCCTGTTTTCTCCTCAGGGGGAGCAGGGGAAAGAGGGCATTTGCCGGGAAGCGCAAGGATCCGGGCCCGGCCGTCCGGCCGGACGACAGGATAACGGCTCCGCAGGGTGATTGCCGGAACCGGAAGGCTGGCATGGAAGAGGGGGCGTTGAACCAAAACGGGCGAGCACCGTTCTTGCGGACGCCACATTGAACGGGTCAGTCTATGCGCGCGTTCGAACGTCCCGGGTCGTCCTGACCCGCCATCAAGGGAGACAACGAACCATGAAGTCATTCATCATCAGCGCCCTGGCCCTGGCCCTGCTGGGCGCCTCCGGCGTGGGCGTGGCCAGCGCCGATCCGCGCAACCCCGTGGCAGAGGCCCGTCAGGACCTGCGTGAAGCCCGCCAGGACCGCCGCCAGGAAAACCAGTGGGAACGCCGGGCCCTCAAGCGCTACAAGGCCGGCAGGTACCAGGCGCCCAAAGGCTATTACGCCCGCCGCTGGGCCAAGGGCCAGCGCCTGCCGATCGCCTACCGCAACCGGATGTATGTGGTCGATCACCGTCGCTATGGCCTGCGCTATCCGCCGCGCGGCTACCACTATGTCCGGGTCGGCAATGACGTGGTCCTGACCGCCATCGCCTCGGGCCTGATCGCCTCGGTGGTGTTCGACCTGTTCGAGGACTAGGCCGGATCCAAGGTCCCTGTCGAGATCGCCCCCGGAGGTTTGCTTCCGGGGGCTTTTTCAGGCGCCGGGGGCGGTGGCGCTGCGGGGCCGGGTCGACCTCCACAGCCGCCACAACAGAATCAACAACATGACCAGCACCAGCGGGATCAGCAGCGGCGCCAGCAGGGCGACAAGGACTGTCCCGAAGGCGGCCAGGTCTTCCATGACCGAGACGAAGGGGTTTCCAAGGCCGGCCGTGGCGGCGGTGCTGATCACCCGGGTCCCGGCCTGGGCGGCATGGAAGGCCAGGGCCGCCGGCGCCCCGATGATCAGGCCGGCAATGGCCGCAACCATCGGATCCAGGGTGGTGAAGGCCGCCGCGGCGGCGACCGCGCCGGCGATCGGCCTGACCACCGTGCCGACGGCGCTGAGCAGGTGATCGACGGCGGGGATCTTGTCAGCCGCCAGTTCCAGGCCCGTGGCCAGGCCCAGGGCGATGAGGGACGGCGGCGATTCCAGCCAGGCCATGGCCGGCGCCAGGTCGGTTCCGAACAGCTCAAACCGGGCCGCCAGGCCCAGCATCAGCAGGGGCAGGAAGGTTCGAAAGCCGGTGGCGGCCGCAAGGCCCACCCCCAGCAGGGCGGGGAGGATCCAGGTTTCCATGGGGGCAGGATAACAGGCTGCGGGGGGAAGTCACAATTTGTCGGGGATGTTCAAGGCACGCCGGACCGCCTCAGGCTCCCGGTCGAGGACCATCAACACAACCCGCGTCACCGGATCCGGGATCTTGCGCTTCTGTTCCCGGTCCCGGACGGCGCCGGCCGAAAAGCCGAAGTGGGCAGCGAACCGGTCCTGGGTCAGGCTGGTCTTGGCCCGGATGGCCTTGACGTCGATGGTTGCGGGCACACGGACCCGGAATGTGCTGGGATCGGCTTCGCCCTTGCTGATCGACACGGCCTCGGTCAGGCCGGCGAGAATTCCCTCGAAATCGCGCTCGTTCACTAAATTTGTCCTTCGTGAGACCGTGGGCGCTGTGACCGGCTGCCATGTCAATGTATGGAATTACGGTCCAAGAACCCCGACGAAGTGCAAACGGAGAACTGCAATGTTTCGAGCGCAACCGGCCATCGTCGCGGCTGCCGCCGCATTGCTTGCGATCCTGCTTCAGCCCGCTGTCGCTCTGGCCTCTGAACCACCTTCGCGCGCAATGCCCTCACCGTCCGGTCGTAGCCCCGATCCAAATGATCCGTGGCAGGGCGGAAACGGGGCCGTGCTTGTGCAGATAGACTACGTTCTGGTGACTGGCGCGCTTCCAGCAGCGAACGTGATCGAAGTCAGGATGACATTGTTGGACCCCGCGACGCATTGCCCAGTCCCGCATAAGCAGTTCAAGACGAATCTGAGCAAGCAGAGCAATTCGCTTATAACAACGGCCATGCTGGCAGTATTTCTTGAAGCAAAAACGGCTAGGCAGTCGGTCCTGATATTCCCGACCATTCCGGCTTCCGGCATCGATGGTCCGGCTCCTGACGGCATTCCCGGTCTAGTCCTCGGTGCAGTTCGTACAGGCGGCTTGCTCCCGCAAGTTGGTTGTAAATAGCCGACCTAGAGCATTTTTTAACCTGATTGAATCGTATGGGTTTCCCAAACGCTGGTAGTTCTAGAACGTGGAGATCCACTCCACTTTACCAGCCCTCAAAGCCATGCGCGCTGTTCCGCCTGGTCCTGTCCTTCTGCCTTGCGAGGCCGGCCTGGAGATTTGCTCCGCCGTCAGGTCCAGACAGGTGTGACAGTCAGCCTCGATGATGAGGGTCTGCTGGCGTCGATTGTCGCTCTGGGGGATGCATCGAGGTGCATCTGGAGCAACGACACGGGCTGGTCCAACCAACGGATGGGGCTCCCGGGTCGGGCCAATGTTCCTTGTTGCAATCCCCTGCGATCGAGGAAAAGTTGTGCGCGCCCCTAATGGCCGGAACCGCATGAGAAAACTTGCAATAGTGGCGCTGATGGCTTTGGCCCTTCCCGAGGCGGCGGCCTGCAGAGAGTATAGTTTGCCCAGCGGGCGAACGGCGGCGGATGTGTTTGTTCAGGCCGAACCCCTGAATCTCGCTCGCGCAGCCTGTCGGGGCGACAGGGCAGAGGTGGCGACGCTGGTCGAAAACGGCGCCGATCCGAATGACACCGGGAAGGAAGGGGTCACCGTCCTCGCCTGGGCCTTGGCTTGCGACAATACCGAAGGCGTTGAAGCGTTGTTGAAGGCAGGCGCCGACCCTAACAAGCTTGTAGGAGGGAAAGTCCCGCCTGCATTCTTCTCATTTATACGGAAGACCGAGACGCTTCAGATACTGCTGAAACACGGCGCCAATTTGAACGGACTTGATAGAGAGGGCGACGACAGCCTGCTCATGGCGGCATTCGAGCATTCGGATAATAGTGGAATATGGGAAAATTTTTATCTCCTCATTCACTCAGGCGCGGACATCAACTTCTCTCCGACAGGCATTTCGACAGTTGCAACTGTCGCGGCAAACTCGGTTCGATACGATAAGGTCGTGGAGCTTCTGGAGATGGGTTATAGTTATCAATTAAATGATCTTGGTCTTTTAATTCAGACGCCGGATGAGCCTTCTCAGGAAATATTTCGGCGCAAAGCGGTGACTATATTGAAATCCAGAGGGGTAATTTTTCCAGTAAAGCGCCCCGGGGAGTGATCTTGTATTTTGGCGATTGAGGACCGGTTGTCGATATCGACGCTCGAATCGACAGATGAATTTGTCTCAGCAATTCGCGCATCGTCACCGCAACCACCTATTTCCGTTTCGGAGTCGCCTTCCAAGCCGCCTTCGCGCCTCCAGGCTCCTCCCCCGGCCGCACGGCCCGTACTGGTGGAGGGGGTCCCCGCTCCTGCTGGCGACATCGGCCTTGAACGCTGCCGCCGATATCCGTTGAGGACCCCCTCCGTCGGCGGTCTATCGACCGCCGCCACCTCCCCCGAACCGGCGCTGCGCGCCTGGGGGAGGAGCGGCAAGGGCGGTAAAAACAGACGTTTCCCCTACGTCCCGTCCATGAATCCCGCGTCATGTCCTTCGATCGCGATTGACTCTCATCGGTGAGAGACCCCACGCTGTGGTCTCGAGTGCGGCCGTCAGAGCCGCCCGATACGGGAGACACTGCCGGATGAGTGAACCCAACCCGCCGATCGGACCGCGTCCGCCGGTCACCCTGCTGACCAAGATGTTCTATGGTCTGGGCTCGGTGGCCTTCGGGATCAAGGACAACGGCTACCGGGTCTTCCTGTTGCTGTTCTACAACCAGGTGGTCGGACTGGACCCCCTGAAGGTGGCCTTCGCCATCAGCCTGGCCCTGATCATCGACTGCGTGATCGATCCCATTGTCGGCGAACTTTCGGACAACCTGTCCAGCCGCTGGGGGCGGCGCCATCCGCTCATGTATGCCTCGGCCCTGCCGGTGGCCCTGTCCTTCCTGCTGCTCTGGAACCCGCCGATGGACTGGGGCGAGGACGCCCTGTTCTGGTACCTGGTGGCCGTGGCGGTGATCGGGCGGAGCTTCATCACCCTCTATGAAATCCCCTCCTCTTCCCTCTCGGCGGAGCTGACAGAGGACTACGACCAGCGGTCCTCGATCCTCGGCTGGCGTTATTTCTTTGCCTGGTGGGGCGGCCTGACCCTGACGGTCATGATGTTCTGGTTCTTCCTGGCGCCGACGGCGCAATACCCGAACGGCCAGCTCAATCCAGAAGGCTACAAGACCTACGGCTATATCGGCGCGGTGCTGATGTTCGTCTCGATCATCGCCTCCGCCGCCGGAACACACCGGTTCATTCCCTGGCTCCGCAGGGCCCCCGTGGCGGCCACGCGCACCGTGGTCCAGACCCTGGTCCAGATGAAGGACACCCTGTCCAACCGCAACTTCGTGATCATCACCCTGGTCGGGCTGTTCGCGGCCGTGGCCCAGGGGATCAGCTTCTCGCTGGGCGCCTATATCGCCACCTATTTCTGGGGCCTGTCGGCTTTCTGGACGGGCTTCCTGGTGCTGGACAGCTTCATCTCTTCCTCCATCGCCCTGGTGGCGGCGCCCATGATGTCCAAGCGGTCCGGCAAGAAGCTCGCCGGGACCGTGTTGCTGGCGCTTGCCGTGTTCACCGGCTTTGTGCCCCTGATCCTGCGCCTGCTGGGCCTGTTCCCGGACAATGGCGACATGATCGGCCAGACCAAGATTCCGGAGATCGTGCCCTGGCTGTTCCTGGACGGGGTGATCCGCGGCGTCTTCGGCATCACCGCCTCCATCCTGATCACCGCCATGCTGGCCGATGTCGTCGAGGACAGCGAGGTGAAGACCGGGCGCCGGTCAGAGGGCCTGTTCTTTGCCTTTACCAGCCTGGTCCAGAAGGCCGTCGGCGGGGTGGGCGCCATCGGCGCCGGACTGATCCTGACGGTCATCGCCTTCCCCCGGGCCGCCAAGCCGGGCGAGGTGGAGCCGGAGATCATCGTCAACCTGGCTCTGGTCTATATGCCGGTCCTGGCCCTGCTCTATGGCATCGCCCTGGCCATCATGCAGGCCTACAACATCAGCCGCGAAGGCCATATGGAGAACCTGCGGATCCTGGCCGACCGCACAGCCGAGATGGAGGGCGGGTCTACGCCGCAGATTCCGTAAAGGCGCTGTAGACCAGGGTGCGCAGCTCGCGGCGGACCGGATAGGCCGAGGACGGCAGCAGCTGGGTCAGGAAGACCACGGCCAGGTCCTCGACCGGATCGACCCAGAAGAAGGTGCTGGCCGCGCCGCCCCAGAAGAAGTCGCCCTTTGTCCCCGGGATCAGGGTCGCGGGCTGGTCGATGGTGACGCCAAAGCCCAGGCCAAACCCGACCCCGGCATAGTTGGCCTCGCTGAACATGGATTTCGACATCTGGGTCAGGTCGCGGCCGCCGGGCAGGTGGTTGGCGGTCATCAGCTGGAGGGTCTTGGGGCTGAGGAGCCGGGCGCCGTCCAGTTCGCCGCCATTCAGCAGCATGCGGGCGAACCGCATGTAGTCATCGGCCGTGCTGACCAGGCCGCCGCCGCCCGACAGGAAGGTCGCGGGCTTCAGATAGGGGCTCTTGACCGGGTCGTCCTGCAGCTGGGCCTTGGCCCCCGGCGGCAGCTTGAAGCCCAGCTGGCCCGCAGCATAGCAGGCGGTCAGGCGATGGGCCTTGTCGGCCGGCACATCGAAGGCGGTGTCGGTCATGCCAAGCGGCGAAAAGATCCGGCGGGCGAAGAAGGCGTCCAGGGTTTCGCCGCTGACCACCTCGACCAGATGACCGACCACATCGGTGGAGACCGAATAGTTCCAGTCGTCGCCGGGCGAGAACTGCAGCGGCAGCGAGGCGAGGGTCTCGACCATCTCGGCCAGGGTTCCGGTCCGCAGGTCCTCGGCCAGCTTGAGCCTGCGATAGGCGGCGTCGATATTGGTCTGCTGCTGGAACCCGTAGGTCAGGCCGGAGGTGTGGCGCAGCAGGTCGACCACCATCATGGGGCGGCCGGGTGCGCGGGTCTGGAAGGTTTCCATGAAGCCGCCGGCATAGATCCCCAGGTCCTGCCAGGACGGGATGTAGCGGGACACCGGATCATCAAGGGCGATCAGCCCCTCCTCCACCAGCATCATCAGGGCGACGGAGGTGACCGGCTTGGTCATGGAATAGATACGGAAGATGTCGTCGCGCGACAGGCTGCGGCCCCGTTCGCGGTCCGCCAGGCCGAGGGTGGTCTCATAGGCCAGACCGCCGCGCCGCCAGACCTGGACCTGGGCGCAGGGCAGCCGGCCCGGGCCGACATAGCGGTCTTCCAGAAAGGCGCCGATGCGCGCCAGACGGTCGCCCGACAATCCAAATGACCCGGCACTGACCATGGCATCGCTCCCTGACTCTGTTCTGCGACTCCCATACTCCAGACGGAAAAGGGGGCAACCCAAACTTTGCCGGCTGTGGTCTAGGGTATGGTCGACAAGGAACGCCCACCCGATGACTGACCTGGATGACGGCATTGAAGCGGAAGCGGCGCGCTGGTTTTTCGCCAGCAGCGAAGACGTCTTCGTCATCCTTCAGCAGGGAGTCATCCAGCGGGTCAATCCCGCCTGGACCGCCCTGACCGGCTGGGAGGGCCCGGAAACCGACGGCAATTCCTTCGAGCGGTTTGGCCATCCCGAGGACCGGGAGGTGCTGGAAGGGATCGTCAGCGACCTTCGCCAGCATGGCCATGCCCAGGCCGAGCACCGCCTTTCCAGAAAGTCGGGCGGCTGGGTCTGGGTCAAGTCGCGATCCCGGCTGAATCCGCAAGGTGTGGCCCTGGTGATGTTGCAGGACATCACCGAGGACCATCGCCGCGCCCTGGAGGCGGAGGAGGATGCCCGCACCACCGACCTGCTCCGGGAAGAGGCCGGGGTCATTGTCTGGAACTTCGATGCCGTCACCCGCCTCTATTGCCTGGATTCGGACAGGCTCCGGGCCGGCGATGTCGGGGTTCAGGGGCGTCGGAAGCTGTCGCCGGAAGAGATGACCGCCGAGATCCACCCGGATGACCGGGAGGCCATATCCCTGGCCTTCATGCAGACCATGGCCACCGGCGCGCCCCTGGTGGTGGAATACCGGCATTTCAGGGCCGAGGATGGCGGCTGGGCCCGGCTGCGGGCCGCCTGGCGCGGATCCCATCAGGCCGCCAACGGCCTTTGGAACATCGTCGGCATCACCCATGACATTTCACCCCTGGCCGAGGCCCGGGATGCCGCCCTGGCGGCGGCCGAGGTCAAGGCGCAGTTCCTGGCCAATATGAGCCACGAGATCCGCACCCCGATGAATGGCGTGCTGGGCGTGCTGCATCTGCTCAAGCGGGAAAGACTGTCGGAGGACGGACGGCGGCTTCTGGAAGAAGCCCTGGGCTGCGGCGCCATGCTGTCGGAACTGCTCAATGACGTGATCGATTTTTCGCGGATCGAGTCCGGCAAGGTGGACCTGACGCCCCAGCCCCTGGACCCGGCGGGCCTCCTGAACAGCGTCGTCGCCCTGCTGCGGCCCCAGGCCGAGGCCAAGGGGCTCTCCATGCGGACCTCGGTTCCCATGGAACCCGGTTGGGTCAATGTCGATCCCGTGCGGCTGAGGCAGATCCTGTTCAATCTCCTGGGCAATGCCGTGAAGTTCACGGTGGAGGGCGGTGTGTCGGCCACTCTGTCTGTGAGCGGCGAGGGTCAGGCGCAGAGACTGAGGATCGACATCGCCGATACCGGGATCGGCATCGACGCTGACGCCCAGACGGCGCTGTTCGATCGCTTCCAGCAGGCGGACGGCACCACGACCCGCCGCTTTGGCGGCTCGGGACTGGGCCTGGCCATCGCCAGGGGCCTGGCCCAGCAGATGGGCGGCGATATCGGCCTGATCAGCGCACCCGGCCAGGGATCGACGTTCTGGGTAGAGATCGCCAGCCCGGCTGCCCAGCCACCCGCGCAGCTGTCCGCTCCCATGGAGCCTGGCGAAGACCTGCTGGCCGGCGTCTCGGTCCTGGTCGTCGAGGACAATGCCACCAACCGGCTGATCGCCACGCGACTGCTGGAGCAGCTGGGCGCCCGGGTCACCACGGCCCCGGATGGCGCCGAAGGTCTGGCCGCCGCCGCCGTGGAGGCTTTCGACCTGATCTTCATGGATATCCAGATGCCGGTCATGGACGGTCTCAAGGCCACGACCGGAATCCGGCGGATGAGCGGACCCAATGCCACGGCGCCGATCCTGGCCATGACCGCCAATGCCATGACCCATCAGATTGACAGCTATCTGGCGGCAGGCATGAACGGATGGGTTTCCAAGCCCCTGTCGCCGACCCGGCTGGTCGAGGCGATCCTGCGGGTCCTGACCGAAGCCGAAAGCCAGGCCGCGGCCTGAATCGCTGCTGCAGCATGTCCCGAACGAAAAGGGGCGGCCTCTCGGCCGCCCCTTCCGTCTGATCCGTTGACCGGATCTAGAACTTCTTGGTCAGGCTGAACTTGTAGGTCCGGCCCTGCGAGCTGTGGGTGAAGGGGTCGTAGTTGAGGTCCAGACGGGCGAAGGGCGGATCCTCGTCTGTGATATTGTCCACCGAGATGGTCGCCGTGGCGTCCAGCGGCAGGAAGACCCGGTAGTCGAGGTCAAACACAGTCCAGGCGTCGATGGTCTTGCCCTGGGGGAATACGGTGAAGATATTGCGCTGGTCCTCATAGTCCGAGAAATAGCGCATCGTGCCGCGCAGATTGTGCGGGCCCGAAGACCATTCGGCGAACATCTGGCCCTTGAGCTGCGGGATCGGCACAGCAGTGGTCTGATAGTTGAGGAAGCCGACGGCGTCGAAGGGTTGGGACACGACGATGCCTTCGACGGTGAAGGCGTCCTGGGCATATTCCAGGGTGTAGGTGCCGTTCACCCCGAATGTCAGGTCGCCCCAGTCGGTGTTGAACTCATATTCGCCCATGAAGTCGACGCCGGAGGTCTTGATGCCGGCGCCATTGACGGTATCGACCCGGACCCGGGAGATGTTGGCCGAGTTGCAGACGCCCTGGAAGGTGAAGCGGGCCTGGAGGCCGGCATAGAGGGCGTTGCCGCAGTTGCCGACCCCGGCGGTCGGGAACATGGCCGCAACCATGGCGCCGATCGGTTCGCCGGAGATCGGGTTCTCGAAGTCGAAGTTCCAGTAGTCGACGCTGGCCTTGAAGTTGCCAGCCTTGACGATGGCGCCGAGATTGTAGGTCAGGGCGGTTTCCGGCTCGAGGAGCGGATTGCCGAAGTAATCCACGGCGCGGAAGGAGCCGAACAGGAACTGCAGCGAGGTCACCGAGCCGCCTGCGAGGGAGGTGATCGGCGGGCCCCGGAAGGTGGTGCCGACCGAGCCGCGCAGGGCCAGCCAGTCCGTCGCCTGCCAGCGAACAGAGGCCTTCGGGTCGAAGGTCGAGCCGACTTCGCCGCCGTAGTCTTCATAGCGGGCGGCCAGCTGCAGCTGCAGTTCGTCAAAGATCGGCACGCCCAGTTCGCCGAAGACCGAGTAGTTGTCGCCGGTCAGCTGTGAGGGCGAACCGCCGCCCAGGAACATGAAGGGTCCGTTGCGCGTCGTGCAGGTGGTGCTGCCGTTGATCGGGGTGTCGATACAGGGCGTCTTGTTCAGGTCGCTGAGGGTGTTGTAGGCGGCCGTGTAGCCGCCCTTGCGATACTGAGTGCCGAGGGCCCAGGCCAGATCGCCGCCGGGCAGGGTGATTCCGGTTTTGCCGCTGAGCGAGCCTTCGACGACCCAGATATACTGGCGCTGGGTGGTCGAGAGTTTCTGGAAGAACCAGCGGGTCAGTTCGGCGGAGTTTGCAACGGCGGCGCTGTAGGCCGGGTTGGTCTGGCCGGTGATGGTGTTGCGCTGGATGCCGTTGCCGAAGGGGTTGAAATACTCGCAGGTCGAACCGGCATTGCCCGCGACGATGCCATTGCAGTTGGTGCCGCCGAGGCCGCGCAGGGCCAGCTGGAAGCGGCTGACGACGGTGTCATAGCCGGTCCGGGTGGCTTCCTGTTCGGAATAGGTGACGGCCAGATCATAGTTGACCCCGCTGTCGAAGGTGCCCTTCAGGTCTGCACTGACACGGAAGGCGCGGTAGTTCCGCGAGCCGCGCGAGGGGCCGTTGCCGAACAGCGGATTGCCGCCGACGGAGAAGGGCCGGTAAAGAACGCCGGGGATATAGATGCCGTTGGCGATCGCCGGCAGGGCGCCCGGGTTCTGGGTGTTGTAGAGCTGATAGCCGGGGTTGGTGGAGGGCACGAAATAGCCCGCCGCCAGGGTGCCGGCCGCCGGGCTGGTCAGGGTCGTGGGGACCTGCAGGGCCAGATAGGACGGCGAGGTCTTCCATTCCGGAACATCGGTGCTGGCGTACAGGGCCTCGACATGGAAGGTGTCGTCGGCGGTCAGGTCATAATCGACCGAGCCGAACAGCTGGTAGCGGTCCTCGACCTCGACCAGGTTGTCATAGGCCGAGAAGTTCCAGTTGCAGGTGCCGGTGGCGAGAGTGCCGCCAGGGGCGCCGTTGAGCACCAGGGTGCCGCCCAGCGGAACGCAGCTGGAGTCCGTCTGCAGGCCGCCGGCCGGGGCAAAGACGCCCGGCGCCGGGCTGAAGGTCGGCAGGAAACGGGTGATGGCGTTGCCGCCGGAATAGCCACCCTGCGGGTTTTCGGCGAAGCTGTTGATCGCCCAGTCGCGTTCGGTGGTGGTCAGTTCCGAGCGGTGCTGGAAGCCGGCGGTCAGCAGGATGTTGGCCTTGTCGGTATTCTGGCCATAGACGATGCTGCCGGTATAGTCGCCGTCGGAACCGTCGATGACGGTATAGCTGCCCGACAGCTCCATGCCTTCGAAATTGGTCCGGGTGATGAAGTTCACGACCCCGGCGATGGCGTCAGAACCATAGGTGGCGGCGGCGCCGTCCTTCAGCACCTCGACCCGGCCGATGGCGGCGGAGGGGATGGTGTTGGTGTCGACGATACCGGTGCCGACCTGGCCGAAGGGGTTGGGGGTGATCCGGCGACCGTTCAGCAGCACCAGGGTCCGCTGGGAGCCGATGCCGCGCAGGTTGACCGAGCCGGAGCCTTCCGAACCCTGGGCCCGGGCGTCGAACTGGTTGGTGTCCCCGAGCACGCCGGAGCTGACCGACAGGGACTTCAAGAGTTCCACGGTGCTGGGCGCGCCGGTCTTGGACAGTTCGTCCGCGCCGATGACGTCGACCGGCAGGGCCGCATCTTCCGGCGTGCCGGCGATCAGGGAGCCGGTGACGACGACTTCCGTGACCTCGTTGCCTTCGTCCTGGGCTGCGGCGATACCGCCGAACCCGATCGCAATGGCCATGGCGAGGGCAGACCCGCCCGCCAGATAAGCATTCCTACGCATAATCCCTCCCTGTTGTTTCCGTTGCCCCTGCGCTTCTTGTGATCCGAGCGTCAATGGCCTTGATTGGTGATGGTCATCCGCTTCCGGGGGTCAAACCTCCGGCAAGCCAATCCTGGAGCCCGCCGGCCCTGGGGGCGCAGCGAGCGGATCGGGTGTTGGCGGGGCGGCGGACATGGCATGCGGCCTGCAGTCCGGTCGTTGCCGGATGCTGGGTCTTCGAAACCTGGCTCGCCGTTCTGCTCAATTCACGCCCCGAACAGCCAGCGTCAGAAGAGACGGTCTGGCTAAGGCAAGCATGATGCGGCAGGTTTTCCCCCCGCGTCAACCGGCCAGGACAGAATTCGTTTCATCTTCGAAACAGAAGGGTCGCATTATCGCCACCGTGGCGATGCCGGCTCGACCCTGGCCGCCCCAAAAAGGGGATGAGACAGGACGGGATCGGCGCCCGGACGGGAATTGGACCGTCGAGCCGGGGCTGTATGGTCAGATGTCGATGTCCCAGCGGTCCTGGGTCAGGCCAAGGGGCGATCCCTGCGGACCGCCGAGTCCACGGATCATGCCGCGGACATCCAGCGGCGGCCCCATATCCGTCGGATCGAGATCACGGACCATGTTGAACTGATCCAGGAAAACGGTGTCGAGACGCGCCGTCTCTGTGATGGGCGCGTCCCATTGATGCAGGGACAGGGTCGAGCCGGTCGCCTGGAAGTCAGGATCAAACACCGAGGCCGGCAGGACCAGGGGCGTTTCGAGCCGGTGCTCGGCCACGAACAGCGGCTGGTTCGAGGCCGCTTCCTGCAGGGCCGACAGGGCGAAGGCTTCGGACTGGGCAAGAACTGGCGCCGGGCTGCTGATCTTGGCCGCGCGTTCCACGGAGGGCGCGGACTGGACCGCCACGACGGGCGCCGAGACCTTGAAGCTGGTCACGCCGGCGAGGTTGTCGAGAAAGGTCAGGCCACCGTCATGAATGGTGGTGCGCTGGGAAATCGACTTCAACTTCATCGTTGCCGCCCTGATCGAGGACGCGGCGCCTCTGCGCCACTGTCTGTTGCAACCCTAGTCGCGTCCCTTTTTCCGGACAATTAAAATTTTGAAGACGGCCCAGGACACAAAAAACCCTCCGGCGGTATCCGCCGGAGGGTTTCGTGGGTCTTTGAGCCTTCGGGAGGCTGAAGGCCTATTCGACGATCTTGCTGACCACGCCGGCGCCGACGGTGCGGCCGCCTTCACGG
>Ga0164295_10001440_pt1 | contig 19740 bp, 22 predicted proteins | sample GEODES006metaG_FD_111798 | JGI IMG/M metagenome (GOLD analysis project Ga0164295, IMG submission 111798) | Oligotrophic lake water microbial communities from Sparkling Lake, Wisconsin, USA - GEODES006 metaG | ecosystem: Environmental > Aquatic > Freshwater > Lake | place: USA: Sparkling Lake... | reverse complement strand
CGAATGAGATTGATACAGGGCGATCGGATATCTTGACGCATTCTTAATGCTTGCGAGAACGATTGCGATGATTGCGACGAGTGGAACGGCGGTTGCGACGGTTGCGACGGGTGGAACGACGGCGCCCGCCATCCATGTTAATGGGAGCCGCTTCTGGAACAGAAAACTGTGCATTATTTGCATCAAAACACATTGTACCTCCAATTGCAAAACATGCCTGTCCATTTTGCAAATATACAAATTGTAAATCGATTCCTTCTGGGTGGAATTCATCTACAATGTGATATATTGTACCAGGATTAAGGTTATTTGCATTTACGTGTGCCATGTTTGTTTCTACTTATCCCAAACATTTTTTACACCAACGCAGGTACTTTAGGAATGTGCAAGGATTGGAGCAACCGCATGAAGCGTGGCACATCGGGTGATTTTACGCGGGAGGGGAGTTCTGCCCGCCATATCTCACTTGCTTCCCATGGCAGTTTTTCACTCTTTTTATTGCACCAGAGCATCAGCAAATTGGCAGTCCAAACCGTGGAATCAAATCCATCATCCGATAGTTTATTTTCCACCAAGAGATCGCGCATTTCACACAAGTACCGAAACTGATTATAGAGCATTGATTGCTTTGCAAGCACTGCCGTATAATCCATTTCCTCATCCTTCCACCGAGCGGATTCGGTGGGTATTCCATGATAGCCGAACAAGATCTGGTTGACTCCTTGCAGTTTGGCTTGATAGGTCAAGGGGAAGAGCGTCCAATGTTGAAAGAAGAAAGTGTAGTAATCCAGGCGATCACTTGCCACCAAGGTTTTGAAACAATCACGGTACATTTGATAGGCTCGTTTGGGAACACTAATATGCCGTACTAACCATTTGGGAAGGGATTCATGCAAATGTAAGCCTGCCAAATTGAGATCATTGTTGGTAAGAGGAATTTCAGCAAGCATATCCAGCTGTCCGCGCAATAACTGCCCGACAGCTGTTTTAATCGTTTCTGCCCGTCGAATCCGATTCGTACTAAGTGCATGCGATTCCACAAAGGAATTTAAAATAGTTTGTTTCAAGTCTTCTACCGTTACCTTTCCCTCTTCAAGGGAGGTGCGCACTTCGCGTGTGGTTTGCAAGATTTTACGAAGATCTCCACAATGAATTTCTAATAAGACTTGAGACAGGGATAAGATAGTTGTATCTGTAACAGCAGTACTAAACTGAGTTCGCAGTAAGGAGGAAATATCTTCTTTGGTAGGAGCCATAACAGCATACGCAACACATAATTTCATAAAGGGTTGAAATTTTTTCTCCATCCATTCATTTGAAATGCATATAATGGCGTTATCTCCGCGATACTCTTTCAATAACTTGATTAATTCAGTCATGCCTCCTTTATCACCGACGGACATTCCATCAATTTCATCGAGTACAATACCGAGATTGCGTGGTCCTTCAGGGCGAAAGAAGTCACTCACATTGCGACTGTTTAATAATGGCAGTAAGGATTCTTCCACAGCAGCACGATGACGATGTTGGGAGGCATTCCATTCGACCACACGGTATCCAGCGGTTTCCAATGCAGCATGTGCTAGAGTCGTTTTTCCAATACCTGGAGCACCATAGAGAAATAATCCACTGGTACGTCGCTCTCGTGGAGTCTTTGCCCACTCTACAATCTTGCTGAAAAGACTACTATGAAGGGACATGATTGTACTTTCATAGAAGATATAGTTTAGATCTTAAAACATTACTCAGGACAGATGGTTGACCATGTAAGACCGTATTGTGCAGCACTTTGGCATAAATCGGTAGGAGGTTTACGCTTATCAATAGGAAAATAGTATTTGGGATCTGATTGATGAGAGGGATTCATGGGATCTGCTTTTTGTAAAAATCCGTTAGCACTTACACCGACATAATCCATACATTTGGCAATTCCATTTGCGGAACCAGAATCAACAATCTTTAAAAAATCAGGGCAAGGAGTGGTGTAAGGAGGCCAGGTACCTGTTTGAGACGGAAGTTGAAACCATTTTACATAGTAATAAAATAGTGCAATCACAGCTCCAAGAAATACAAGAACAGATGCAATTTGATAATTTAGCTTATATAAGACATATCCAATTCCAAGAGAGGCAAGAAGACCGAGCGCCCAATAGATATAGGCGCCATATGATTGAACGGTGGAGTAAATACCGGAGCCGGTAACAGGTGTTCCTGCTGTAGGTGTTGCTGATTTATTCATTCTACTATTAGTATGTATATTTTATATACTGTAAATAATTAAACTAAGCCGTATCCTAAGGATACGGCTTAGTTTAATTCTTTCGGAACCGTAGTATTATTTTAATACTTGGCGGTACACTCTAAAAATTTATTTAGTTGATGCGAACAAGACCGCCAGAAACACCATTGACCTGCCCAACGCTGACATAGCCAACATAGTAGAGACCACCGGTATCCGTACCAACACCCTGTCCCGTCTGGGAAGCACCCGTAGGGACCAGCTGCACCTTGCGGAAAATGGAGGAAACCGCGCCAGTACCGGCATCAGGAGTAGGCTTGTAGACAAGCTTTCCCATGTCACGGAAGACACCCGTTCCGACTACCTGAAGACTTGATCGAACTCCAGCAGTGTTAGTTGTTAGCCATGGTGCCAGGGTAGAGCAATCGGACAGAAAGATAGAACTGACCATATCTTTGCCGTTGGTGAAGAGAGTGTTTGTCTGACGAATGTAGCTGTGCACGGAGGACATTTCTTTTATGTTAGGGGGTGCGAAAATAATTTTTTAAAGATCAGGAAGATCAGAGAGATGGAATCCAACGGACGAATATCCTGGGAGGAACGCAGATCAGCGCCTGGAGACTCCCCCTTGCCCGGTTTTAGCTATCCTACCACCGGAGCGGCGAGCGCCGGAACGGATGCCATCCGCGGCAATCTTATGGCGACCCCCCTCAACACCGCCTTCTTTTCACCGGAGAATGTGCAGATCATCCAAAACCGGATCCGCTACCAAGTCTGGGAAAAAACCAAGCATACAATCGATCCCCAATCCTCGGACGATCTCCTCATTGTTATGCGCTCCATGTATTATCAATATGGAAAGAATCGCCCGGATCATATTAAAGAACAGATTGAAGAGCTCAACAAAATTGTGGCAGATTGGTCTCTCAGCAAGATCATACCGGAGATTGACATGTATCTCTATTATCGAAAGGATGTAAGCAAACTTCCTGTTCCATTGGAACTTCCTATGCTATTAAACACTGCCGGAACCCGCTCCCTTCCCTTTCCTAAATTCTTTTAAAAAATTGACAAATATCTTATATTATACACTATAGTTTATAATACAAGATGGATGAATTAACAAATACGCTATCAGCTCTTGCAATCAGCACAAAAACACCCCTTCAACGATGTGTGGAGGCATTGATTGCAGAGATTGCCAAATCATCTCCTACAAAGGATCAAGCGCAAACTCTCATTCGTGAGATAACTACAACGCTTACAGATGCATTTTGCAAGGAACCAGTTTCCCCTACAGTTTCCCCCACTCTTAGCATTAGTTCTACAGAACCTACTGCAGCCATCCTTTGCAAACCAGAGGAAGGCAGCAGCAGCCTTCCTATCAGTGAAGCTGCGATTGTCTCACCCACTCTGAGTATAATTCCTGCAGAACCTACTGCTGCCTCCACTCTTAGCATAGTTCCAGCAGTTCCTCCCAAGAAAAGCCGTGGAGGAGCCTCTCTCAAGAAAGGAGTTATTTATGAAGATACAATTCGTACCCTTCTTGGTTGCTGTACATATAATAACGGTACAATTAATGTACGAGAAAAAACGGGCGGTGCTGGTCATGGACAAGATATACAATTTACTGTAACGGTGAATGTAGAATGCAAAGATAAAGGCGCCTTTGAAGGCGGTGGAAAAACATACAAACATATTGAAAATAAATTAGTTATGTCTGAGGATTGTCTTCATAAAACACTCCTTGAGGACTATATTCCCTTTGAAGGGCGTATCCCATCCTTTGTAACGGGAAATAAAGAGGATCCACTTGATACCAAAATTAAAGTATGGGAAACTGAAAAACATTTATTCAAAGATGAATACAAAGATGTTTCTAAGACAGCGGTTGCAGATTACTACAAATCCAAAGGAATTCATTACATTCAAGTAGAAGGAAAAGGATTATATACAACAGGACACGATATTCTTGAATTGGGAGCCCCCCTCTTCACATGTGTCACCAAGCTTCGCATTCGCTGCAAGCGTCATGGATCTTCCACACTGCCAGGAAGTGTACAAGCTGCATTAATCTACATGAAATCCTCTCTAATACCCTCTCCTGTGGATCTTCAAAAAATACTCCCCTCCAAGTTCAAACGGAAGGAAGAATAATTAATTCAGATGATTTTTTACTTTTATTCATTCCATACGACCAAGATACTTCCATAAAGCGACATCCAGCATACAAAGTGCGAATATAGTCACAATCATTATAACTAAGAATCCAGTCTGACCGTGCCAGTAACGCAGTTGCAAAGGCAGCATGATCAAATCCTTCGTGCATGTCACCATCCTTTCCATATAGATAGGTTTCAATATAGTAGGGCGGATCTGCATACACAAAGGTATCGGCACTAGGCGGATGTAAGGCAAGAAAGGCAACTGCATCTAGATTTGTTAAATGAACCTTGGATAAATCGACAGATCGCATGGTAAGAAGCGAGGACTCGGTTAAACGACCTATTGCCGCTTGTTTCGAGTACCCACCGCAAAAGGTAGATCCACTGAAGGAACATCGATTAATAATGTAATAATCACGTGCCATTTCTGTACTTGTTAAGATACCACTTCGTAATTCAAGAAATTTTTCTTTGCTGACTGGCATTTGCTCTTTGACACGATCGGCTAAGACAACTGCATCTTCTTGTGCTGTTTTCCAAAAGATGTACAAGGGATGAAAGAGATCATTTCCATATACAGTACATCCTTTTCCAGCCATAGAGAGTTCAAAGCTTCCTCCTCCTAGAAATGGAGAGAGTAAAATCGTTCTTCCTGGAAAATGTTTTTCTGCAATATCTTGAAGAATTTTGATGGCACGTGTCTTTCCACCAGGATAACGTAAGAGAGATTTGAACGACATAGTTATAAAAAGAAGAACCAGCAAGTTTAAGCATCATTTTTTAAAGAAGGTTCTTTCTCAGTAAAGGGATTGCGAATGGTTGGAAAGAACCCATTGTGATTATAAATCACTGGATTTGCTCCACAGTGTATTAAAAGAGCACTCATGCGAGGATCACCTGTCTGTTCCATATACCAGCAGGCATAATGAAGAGGTGTATTTCCATAATCATCTTGGAAATTCAGAATCAGTTCTTTATGAGAGACTAGTTCATAAACTGCATCATAGTGTCCATACTGACATGCTGTTAAGAGTTCTTTTTCTAAATTACGTAGAAGATACGTTCCCTCCACTGTTCGAAAGATATTGTATCGATGCGGAAAGGCTTCAAAGTGACTGTAGGTAGACATTTCACGACTGTAACGATTTCCTGTATAATATAAGGGAATCATTAACAGTGGTTCTCCAGGAGTATGTCTACGATATTGTCGAAGACATTGAAGGGCATAGGCTTGTTCATGATAATCCGTTACCACTTGCATTGTTTAATAAATTTAAAAAATGTAAGGAATAAATCAATTTTACTCAATAGATAAGGTAGCGGAGACAGCTTTCGGCTTCACTGTTCGCTTCTTTTTCACAGGAATACTTGCAGCAACAGTATAGGTCGCTGTACGCTCTTTGGCATAGGTCTCCCAAGTAGTTGCAAAGGCATCCAATTCAGAACTCCAAATTGTTTCAGGAGCGGTTGCTGCCAAGCGATCGCGCTCGGCACTAATATCTGCGACCTCCTTGGCTAATTCAGCCACCGAGGAGGCTTTGAGGCGATCAATGCGCATGCGCAGCAAATATTCATATCCCTTCAATCCTTCGCCTTCTGACAACGGAGGAAGTTTCAATCCCACTAATCCAGCCAATAATGCCTCATCGGACACATTGGTGACTGTTAATCGCTTTTCTACGATTGCCAATACAAAGACGTATTTGGCATTTAATTCAATTAATTGACGCGCCAACTCTTCGAGCTGGTACGCCTTTCGACGACTATAGCCATCCAAGCGGGTATGATAGAATCGATCCAGGATTTCATTGACCGATGCAAATTTCTTAATCTTCCCATCGACATCAAAGGCAACCATGTTGGAGGTCTTGAACGAAGTAGTCATCTTAAATCGCTTTTCAAATTCAGCAGGATATCGTTTTGCTTCATGGTACCCATCTGGTTCCATATGAAGAATGAAATCAACATCAATATCGTTATAGGCTTCTTCAAAGGATTTGAGATGGGCAAGATACGGTGTGCCTGCCTTCTTGGCAGCGGCACGGTCTTCTTCTTGTTTCACTAGCATCTCTTCCAGAAATTCTTTGTAATCTTTGGTCCAGCATCCCACTGGTAATTCACGAATGCGAATAATATGGGCTTCTTCATCTGTAAATTCATAGAGCCCTTTGGTCACATAGGTATGTTCGGCAGTTTTTGTGACCGGTCCGCGAAATCCAAACCACCAAGGATTTAGTTCTGCAGGTGTACTTTCCTTGGCAATCTTGGCACGTAATGCCTTCACTAATTCCATGGGATGAAAGGGAGGAACAGTCGTGCTATAGCCGGTACCAATTCCCAAGGCTCCATTGATTAATAATAGAGGAACCACAGGGAGATAGGTTTCTGGTTCTACCAATAATCCATCATCATCCATTCGTTTCAAGATAGGATCATCTTCTTTCTTTATAATCGCTTTCAGAATGGGTTCCAGATATGTATGGATATACCTTGGAGAAGCAGCATCACTGCCACCCATCAGACGAGATCCAAACTGACCTGCAGGAACCAACAAATTCAAATTGTTGGAACCGACAAAGGTTTGTGCCATTCCAATAATGGCTCCGTGGAGCGATACTTCGCCATGATGGTAGGCAGCTGTTTCAGAGACATACCCTGCAAGCTGTGCTACACGAATTTCAGAAACAAGGTTGCGCTTTAATGCAGACCAGAGAATCTTTCGTTGGGAGGGTTTCAAACCGTCCATCACATGAGGAAGCGAGCGAATATTGTCCGCCACACTGAAATGAATTAATTCATCATTCACAAACTTGCTGTAACCGACGCTACCATCCAATGGAACATCTAGGAAGCGATCGCGGCTGAAGGTGGCTAACCATGTTTTGCGATCATCCGCTCGTTTCTTATTAAAGGCAAGATCAATCGATTCATCTGTGTCTTTCTCTTCCCAGGCGTACTTGACGGTATGCATAATGCGGAAATACTCACGAGCTTCTTCGGCAGTGGATGTACCCAATCCTTTGTAATACTTGGTTTTCCAGCCACGACTATCATTGGCTTCCTTCCATGCTTCATACTCTCGTTCAGAATAGAAGGGAAGAGTGGTACTTCCTTTACTGGCTTTTAGTAAGGGAGTCATCATACAGCGCAGGAATCCTAGCTTGAGCAAGCTAGGCCAGTCGGTATGGAATAAATTCATTAACAATCCTTTGATGTGACTTCCGTCCACATCTTGATCCGTCATAATCATAATCTTTCCGTAGCGGAGTTCTGATAGATTTTTATAAATCTTTCCAGTCTCCAATCCTAGAATCTTATTAATATTGGTTAATTCTTCATTGGCAATGCGCTTGGCAGCGCTAATATCTTTGACATTCAATATCTTCCCTTTAAGGGGAAAGACACCAAATTGTTCACGTCCAATCACTTTCAGACCGCTAATGGCGGTGGTAGCAGCGGAATCTCCCTCGGTCAAGATAAGGGTACAATCGGCAGAACGGGCTCCGCCTGCCCAGATAGCATCCTCCAGTTTGGGAATGCCGCGAACAGTAGAACGCTTCTTGCCATCCGTTCGTTTTGCATCTTTCTTCGTTTTAGCTTCCAATAGAATTCTAGCTTCTTCAAGCAATCCAATCTTTCCTAATGAATCAATAAACTTGTCAGAGATCGTAGGAAGGGATCCAAACTTGGTAGAGGGAGTGGTCAATGTTTCTTTGGTTTGCGTATCAAAGGAGGGATTCACAATGGTAGCATTCAGAAATAAGACGACAGACTCTTTCAGGAGTCCAGGAGTAATCTCTAACTTGGCTTTCTTCTTGGCATACTCGCAAAAGGCAGTTAATACTTTTTGTAATACATATTCCACGTGTTTGCCCCCCTTGCGGGTATAAATTCCATTTACGAAGCTAATATGACGTTGGTCAGGACTGATCTCTCCGTGTAAATCACGGGTCAACATGGCTCCAAGTTCCCATCGTTCACCGGCTTGTTCATAGGCAATACGTTTTCCGTCACTGCCAGCAGAGGATGCACCATCCGTATCCTTCAGATATAATTTCATATATTTGGGAAAGGTGTTGGCAGTTAGCACAACCCCGTTGAGAGAGACTTTGCAATCTTTCCCTGCGGACATAGCAGCATCTGCTACACGAGTTCCAAGAACACGAAGGATCTCAGCAGGAATCACACCTTCTGTAATCCCAAATCGACTCAGGTCTGGAGCATAACTCACTTCCGTAAATGGCTTTGCAGTGGAAGCCGTGATCTTAGGAGCATCACAGACACTCATATTCTCACGCCAGGTCTGTGTATACTTCTTCTTTGCACGATGATCCACTGTGGTAAGAGTATATGTTTTGCTGAAGACATTTGTAAGTTTTCCGCCGAGACCGTTCAGCCCGCCAATAATTTTTTCTTCAGATTCATCGTAATTGGAGGAGGTAAGGAGTTCACCAAAGATCATTTGGGGAATCCAAACTCCACTTTCATGCTTATCAACAGGGATTCCATCACCATCATTCTTAATACTAATTTTTTCAGGGGTAAGGGTGACATCAATGTGTTTCACTGGCAAAGCATCTGCAACTGCAGATCCTTGTTGACGGATTCGATGGTCTAATGCGTTTACCAGAATTTCATCAAAGAGTTTCAGAAATCCAGGGGAGAGGCTGACCTCTACCCATATCATTTCTTCTTTCTCTGAATTATACATCCATCTTGGTTCCTTCACGCGATCTACCGATCCAATATACATACCTGAGCGGAGCAAGATATGCTCGCGCTGGGTAAGCTTTTTGTAGGCAGGAGCTTTTGTTGCCATTTGAAGATTCTTAGAATCTGTTCTCGTTTAAGCACCCGTTCTCAATTTTAAAAGCAGTCCTCCCAAGCCGGTGGAATCTGTGTTAAAATAGAGTCAATGGAGGCATCTTGCACTTCGACACACAAGGAGACGAAGGAGGTCATCTTTGATGTAAGAAGCCCTTTGAGTTCTAAAAAGAGAAAGATATGACGCATAAGGGTGGAAAAGGGTGCACGACGGAGTCCTTCGTCCCATACACCGACGGAACATTTCTCTTTTCCAGCATCAAGTAATCGATCAAGCCAAGGATCCCATACATTTAATTCTCCTCCACTTTGCACTGCGGAGACAAAGGAGCGTAAATCCCCTCGTTGAAGGCGAAAGGTTGTATCGGATGGAATTCGAACCGGTACTTTTTCTGTTTCTTGAATGGTTACGAGAGCTTCACGAACAGCACTAATGGGAATATGTCCACAAAAGAGACTGACACAGCGTGAACGAATCGACGAATGAATACGATAGAGTGAATTGCATAAAAACATATACAAGGGAGAACTGCGATGTCCTTCTGCATCCACTTCGTCTAAGAGAGCACGAAGAGAGACTTGTGCTGGTTCTGTCATAGTTTCGACTTCATCAAAGATGACAAATTTACGTGTAACACCCGGCCAGGTAGTATGTGTAAATTGTAAAATTCGTTCGCGAATCACTTCAATCGACCGTTCATCGGATGCATTCAAGTATAGAGAGGAGAGTTGAGAGGGGATGCCTGGATAGGTTTCTACTGCTAAGGCAAGTGCCAAGGATGTTTTTCCTGTTCCTGGTGGTCCATATAAAATAAGGGGGGGAAGACGTTGACATTGATGAGTCGCCGCTCGTTCAAAGAGTTGGCGAATGCGTCGATGTCCCTTCACATCATGAAGACGCAACGGACGATATTTTTCAGTCCACGGAGCACTCATTTAAACCCAATCAAGAGTCGCTGCTCTAGGTAGAGATGGAGAAGGTCTATCGAATTACGATTCGACCGACCACCTTTCGAATTGAACCATCACAAGCTCATCAAAATCCATATATGGCTCCTACTACCGAATTTTCAAAAACAAAACTAATGAAAGATCATCGAACTCTAGAACATGCCTTAGAAAATGTGCATAGTTATACCTTTCATACAAAGGATGATGTACCAGATTTAGTCTTTGCAGCAAATGCTGGTCTTAGTTTGATGAACTTGCCAGAACGAGTGTTAATTCTACCAAGCATGAAATATGCGCAGCGACGTCGTGAACTAAAATATATCAAAGAGATCTGCAAGAAAGAAGGAATTAAAACCATTCAATTTCCCTTGTCAGAGGTGTTTGAAGGGCAAGCGGAAGCCAAATGGTTTCATCATGGAAAACTCTTGGTATGTACCTATGGATATCGATCAACCCGTCGCACCTTTACAATCTTGAATCAGATGTTGAAAGAGATTTATACGTCTTATGATCGTCCTCCACCAAAGCTTTTAGTTTTACCGATTGAATCTCCCTATTATTATCACACGGATATTGCTATGTTAGAATATGCACAAACATCTTGCATTGTACAGGATGACGCCTTTTCAAAACGGAGTCTTGAACGATTGGAAGAGGCATTGGGAAAGGATCATGTGCATATCTTAAAAGATGAATGTAAGGAGGATCGATTCTGTTTAAATACAATTATAGATGGGGATCGATTGATTACCCATACAATTTCAAAGCATGTAGCACATCATCTGGAATCTATTACAAAGAAAAAACTACATCCCATTGATACATCTATTGCTCAGATGTCAGGAGGGTCTGTCCGATGTATGGTGTTAGATATTCATCCGCCTGTCCACTCTACGTAAATAAATAATTCTTATATCTATATAGGGTTGACAATGCTTCCGCTGTTTCCATACAAGCGAGGTGTACATATGAAAGACATACAGTTGACGGAAGAAGGAAAATATTCCTATACAAAACGAGAGGATGGGGAAAAAACAATTCAGTTTCTAAAACGTCATATTCCAGCACTTCACAGTCGCACCATCTTAGACGGTACAGGAAATATAGGTGGAGATACGATTCTATTTGGATTAAACTTTCAAACAGTTCATAGTATTGAATTAGATCCAGATAATTTTAAAGCCTTAGAACACAATGTAAGTCTTTATAAGTTTAAAAATGTGCATCTTCATGAAGGAGATACAACCAAACTTTACAAGGAATATCCTTCAGATATTGTGTACCTAGATCCTCCCTGGGGAGGACCCGATTATAAAGAAAAACGAGACTTGGATCTATCCTTGGGATCACATCGTATAGATGTATTCTTACGCGATTCTATATTAGAAAAAACTGCCTCATGGAAACCTACTTGGATTGTGTTAAAACTCCCCTTTAATTATAATTGGGCGCGATTGGATGCATTAGAGGGAATTGAATCCATATATACACTTCGCATTCGAAATTATCGAATTGTAGTTTTAAGAGTATTAGGCGAGTTTACAGTCGTAAAACGAAAGACACGGCGAGCCAAACGCACCTAAACCAGATTCCACGACTTATACTATAGAATGGAGAAGGGAAAGAAAGGATCTGTTGGAACAGCCGCCAAGGGGCGTGCGAAGAAAACACCTCCCATTGTAGCATCGGTTACACCAAGTGGAGTCATTGGAAACTTTTTAGGAGAGCAACGACCATTAATTGTACATCTTCCTATCAAACCAGAGGAGATTACTTTTGATAAGACTCCTTCCATGATGACGTATGATCCCTCTGTTCCAGAGATTCCTACACCGTATGAAGAATCCAATTCTGAATATGCATTTTTAGAAGCGTCTACTGCATCCACACTTACGCCTACCTTATCTATTGAAGAACCTCCTAAGAAGGAACCTCCTGTTGTAAAATCACGAACTCCCTCTCATTACAGTGAAAAGCTGATGGTACAGTATCAGGAAAGTAATCGATTGCAACAACTTCCTCAAAAGACAGAGATCGTTTGTTTTTGGTGTTGTTATTCCTTTGAATGTCCTCCTTGTGCGATTCCAGCACATATCTTGGATGAAGTATGGCATATGTATGGAAATTTTTGTTCTCCTGAATGTGCTACTGCATATCTCTTTAAAGAAAGTATTGATTCCCATATTCAGTGGGAACGATATGCTCTCTTAAATACATTATATGGACAGGATGCAGAACTTCCTGTTGGAAGTCCACGAGGAATTCGACCGGCTCCTCCTCGTGAGGTGCTTCGTATGTTTGGAGGATGTATGGAGATTGGAGAATATCGAGCTATTCTTCATGAACGAAAATTACGTATTGATGTGATGGCACCTCCTATGGTCTCTATCATTCAAATCATGGATACCAAACCAATTGATTTTTATGATCAGAATTTAAAGAATTTCTCAAATAAGAATGATATTTCTCATAAGTATAATGCTCCAGGCGCACAAGGATTACGTCTTAGACGATCTAAGCCGGTGAAAACAAAGGAAGCCTCGGTTGAATGGGCAATGCGTATTACAACCATTGAAAAATAAATATATGTAAAAAATTGATAATACTCATCTAAATAGTGGCTATGGTATATACACTATTTAGAATGGAGCATTCAATGAAAGATCTTCTGAACCTTGCCCTTCTGGTTCCTCCAGAAAAGAGTGAAAAAGCATTTCCCTATTTTGAATCACTTCTATCTGTGGTGATGAAACAGCAATCTCCCCAAGCAAATGAAAGTTCTTTGGGAAAACAATTTATGAATGAACTAACGACTCAAGTTATGGGAAAAGAATTAACAAAGGAACGACGTGAAGCATCTCCTCCTATATTAAATATTCGTCCGAATCCTACTATAAAAGAATCCTATCCATTTTATAAATCTTATTATACAGATTATTCTGATAATATAGAAGATTTAAGCAATATTGATTATGCTGAAGATTTGTATGGGATTGGAAAATCAACCGTCCATGTGACCAAAGCAGATCCTGCTCCCATTCCCACTCCCACTCTTAGTCCCACTCCGATTCCTACCCCTGCTATAAAAAAGCCTGAATCAACGACTGAACCTGAAGAGGAAGAGGAAGAGGAAGAGGAAGAGGAGGAGGAAGAGGAAGAGGAAGAGGAAGAGGAGGAGGAACCTGAGGAAGAGGAACCTGAGGAAGAGGAAGAAGAAGAATATGAAGAACTTCCTCTCAAGGATGGAATGCATTATAAACATATTGAAACCAACATTGTCTACAAGGACAAGGAAGGAACCCAACGTGTAGGAGTCATTAATCCTGAGACCAATAAATTCAAGCGTGATAAGTAGATTTTTTACAATTAAGAAAGACTTCCGAGGAATAGTTTACCTTACAAAATATTCCACCGTAGTAACCATTCTATGACCTCGCGCATAAGATGGAATCTTCCACGTTTACGAAAAACCGTACAAGCAGCTGCTCCAGTGGAGAAGCTGCTGCAGCCATCCCCCGCATTGCTGCAGCCCGAACCCATTCTAGTGATTACTCCTATTCCAGAACCAGTCATAGAACCAGTTGTAGCACCAGTGATTACTCCTATTCCAGAACCAATTGTAGCACCAGTGATAGAACCAGTGATAGAACCAGTGATAGAACCAGTGATAGAACCAGTTGTAGCACCTGTGGTAGCACCCATAATACCTGATTTATTTCCAGTGGAACCCGTGTATCAATCAGCTCCTGCTAAAAAAATAAGAAAACGAAAACAACCCTCTGCTTAAAACGAATCAATTGAATAATGTGTATATCATGGACTATGCTGTCTTTTGCGTAATTTGGTATGGAAGAATAACAAATTATTGTTCTTCCATCTATGAAATAGGTCTGAATAAAGCACGCATGTGGTTAGGACCGCTCCCTCAATCCTATTATATTCTATCGGATGGACGTGTTGTTCCTTCCACCCTTACCCTTCCTAGTTCCTTTCTTGGAACTTATTATGAATATATACCAGATACGTTTGTATTACAACAATCTGTTTCTACATCTCGACCAAAACGAATCTCTTATATTGCAGTGGAACTGGAAGGCGAGGATCTTAGCGATTGGATTCAATCATTACGATGGGTAGGAAGTGTAGAACCATCTCTTCAATCTCTTGTTACCCTATGGGGACTCATTCATCAGCGTGTTTTTGCATATGGAACGGTTGTTCATGCTACAAAAAATACGGCTGAGGAAGTTACCATGACTTACTAATATTTGGTTCATATAGAATAGAGGATGTTGCTTTTGCATAATTGTGAATATCTTCAATGCGTGTAAATTCTTTTGCATCAATATTCCAAAGTTTTAATATATAAAATCCACGTTTTAAGGCAATGGAGACTCCTACAATTTTATTTTTGGAATCTTTGGAAATTAATTCCTGAATCATTGCAATACTGTATGTCTCAAAGATCTTTCGATACTCATCTGTGGCACTAATCTGAATCTGATAGGTACCACCTTTCTTATTCACATAATGTTCGTACAGAGGAGGATATCCCTCTTTCATAAGAAAGAGTCCTCCTTGTTCAAACTGAGAATCTGTAAAGGCATTCATTACATACCAATATGTTTCCCAGGAGGTGATGGTAGCAAGAAGGATATAATCCTTTTCTTGCCAATTAGGATTTGATGGGTCATGAAAATATAATTTCCATGAGCCAACAAACGATGGAATCGATGCGGAGACTGATTCCATTTTATATATAGGATAAAGATTGTTTTTTGTTTAAGTATCAATTTTTATAAGGGTTAGGAACGGCGTCGATATCTTCGAGAACCTCGTGATCGGGTTGATCGCCTGCGTCTTGTTTTGCGTGCCCCTCCAAGACTGCCACCACCCCCTTCTGGTTTTTTGGCAGGTGCTGATGATGCTGCACTGCTACTGCCTTCAATGCCTGCCGCGCTACTACTTGTATCTACTTCTGGTGGTTCACGACCATTGCATATAACATCATCAATGTAAAAAAGGGTTTTACCACATCTTATTAAATGCGTAATATATTGATAGAATATATCATATAGATCCTTCGTCTGTGTACTTGCATTGTATATCCATATATTTTCTGTACCAGACTTTCTTACTAAGCCTACTAAGCCAATAGGCTTACTATTAATTAATGCAACATTTGGATATGTCTCCATTGTTATAAGTTTACATCTGGGATCTATATCTATACCCATAGATTTATCAATATCTATTGTATGACCTTCAGTAAATCGAAACGCTGATATCAATGGAATTGATGTATTTTTATCAATATCATTCTTAAGCGTATGAGGACATAATAATTTTCTACGAAATAAATCAGTTAATCTTCTATCAAGAATAGTCTTTACATATGGTGTTGTATTTTTCAAAAACAATTCTAACTTGGATTGGTCTATGTTATCCTTTACTGTAAAAAATTTCCATGTATCTTTTGTATCTTTTTCACTTGTTTTTCGTAAGTATGTCGTTATTTCATCCGAGTTAATAAACATGGCACAACCAACTTCTTGATCATCCAAAGATGATTGAACTGTAATTCCATCTGCTATTTTAATTCCTGTTTCATTTAATATTATTTGTTTTGGAATAATAAACAATTTAAATGCAGTTCGCATATACTTTTTTTCATTTTCTAACATTAGATTCATTTGCCGCGTTTCGTCTTTTAATATTCTTGCTATTTCTTGTTTTTCACTCTCTTTTAATACTGCTTGTTCTTGTTTAATTTTTTGTCCAGTTTGTTTTGACTCTTTTGCCAATCTATTTAAAGTTGCATTTAGCGTACTCTCTGTACTCCTAACGATTTTTTTCTGTGGTGCACTACCACCTCCCCCCTCTGGACGTGTTGGGGTGGCAACTGCCTCTGCGGTGGCAACTGCCTCTGCTGCAGCGCTACTACTGCTATTAGATTCTAGTTTTATTCCAAGGATTAATGCACCACACTCATAGACACTAGGAGTAGTAGCAGCAGAAGTACCAGTTGTAAATTTAGCAGGATCATATAGTTTTGGTAGGATAGATGTTTCACGAAATGGATCATTTTCAGGAGTTATATAAGCTTTCTTCGTATACATAACAGTTTTTTCTGTTTGAAAAATATTCTGAAAATATAATGAAAATTTATCATTTGAATCAGCAGTTGCACTACGATTTAGTGTATTAAATACGGCATATGTGATATCTGTATCTGTCTCAGCTGTACCTACAGGTGTTGTTGGTAAATCTTTCTCAAGAATAAACCGTACTCTCATATGTTTACAATTTCCGGATTGAGAATATAATTTGATCATAAAATATAATGCTCTTAGTGCATCAATAATTTTCAAATGAAGTATACGTTTTTGTTCAGGCTCTGAAGTATTGGCACTATTTGGTGGTGTTGTATATGTTGCATAATCATCAATTCCATCTAGTTCAACAATCTTCGCGTTGCTTAACGAGTAGTTATTTCTTATATAGTCATGAAATCGTACATTGATACAATTTCTTATAAATCCTAATGCATCTACACATAGATTCTTTTCAAAATAATGATTTACAGTCTGTGCAAATTTTTTAAATGTACTTCTACAGCTATAAGCTGAATGAGAATGTGTAGGATCTACTCCATTCGATGTACTACGATCAGTCATCCTTATTTAGGAATGCGATAATCCTGAATCATTCCTGGGACTCGGTGCTAAGGCAAGTTTCACCTCTCCCAATCCTGCCACGGAGTATTCAATAATGATCGGATAGTTATTCTTCAAATGAAGGGTGATATCGGTCGAAAGAGGCGTTAGTTTGGTAAAGAGTGCTAACTGCTTCAACCCAAAATATCCTTGCACGATTTCAGGAGATGCATGTGGCATAACACAGGTAGTGGACACATTTCCAAACTCTCCTCCTTCCAGACGAAAGATCAACTCATGTTCGGCGGATTTGATTTCTACCTTTTCTCCTAGCGGACTGAGCTCCTTAATGATCTTCTGAAAGTCGGAGCTTGGCATAGTAATAATGCTGGGAAAATGCACCGGAGGAATCTCAATCGGCTTAATATCCAATTCCATGAGATTCAGATCCATATCGGTACTCATCTGTTTTTCTCCATTCAACTTGATCAAATTCAATTTGCTCTGGTTGGCGCGACTTTGATACATCACCAAATGATCATCACTGGTAATTCCCTTGAGAAACTTGTTCAAGTTCATCATATTCACACCAAAGATGGTTTTGGTCGGGCAATGAAACTCGTCAAAGCGATCGGCATGAAGACGCATATGAACCAATATTGTATGAGTACCATCCATTGCCATGATCTTGATTCCAAGAGGATCAATCTCAATATTGGCTTCTGTTAGAATTTCTTTGATGCCATCAAACAAGGTACGAACCGAGGCTGCTTTGACCGTGCGTAGACGAAAGGTGTAATCTCCGCGTGGGTCCATTCTATGAATGAACGCATCACTGTGGATGCGTTTAAGCATCTTTATCGTCTAGAACGCGTCTTCCCTTTTTTGGACTTCCTAGACTTCTTGGAATTCTTGTAGCTCTGATATGTTTTATAACCAGTTGCCGCCACTGCAAATGGAAGAACTGCTGAAGCTGTATTTGCAAAGGGACCCATAATGGCAGCACCGAATCCTCCTCGTTGGTTCAGGGGAGGACGAATATACTCAGGTGTGGCTGCCACGGATGGGGCAGGAGGACCGGAATGATAGGTGGGTTGTATTCCAAAATACTGGGAAGATCCTGTATATCCATAGTCTCCTCCTCCACGCTGTCTCTTCCCTCCCTGCAGCAGCAGTGGAGGACGAATGTAAGAAGCGGTACTCATGGAAGAGGGAACTTCAGAACTTCCAAGGGACGTATGGACTCCAAAATATCGTTCGGAAACGCCATAGCCTCCTCCTCGTTTTCGGGTGTTTCGTTTTACCATCTCTATTAGGGTCTAAAAAAATGAGCCGTAGTATCTAAAGATAGGTCTGTGTAACCCCACTTAAAAGATGTTATCAGTTCAGCACAAGGAATACACGTTGAATTTCTCGGCACTGCGTGTGAGCACTATGACGACGACAGTGCAAACTGGTGTCAAGATTGATATTCCAAAATTGTATGGATCCGTTCCACTGCTTCCGTATTGGAGATTGGCAGATGGAATTTTAAAGATTCAGACGGGTACTTCTATCCGTGGAATGAGTTGTAATGATATTATGAAACAAGATAAGAAAGTAAAAGATGTTGTAAAAAAGGCATTCTTCAATCAAGCTACCTTGGTGGTGCGACGAGAAGTTAGCCCGCTTTATTGGAAGGAAATCAATGTAAAGATCTTCAAAAATGGAGGTATTCAAATGACAGGAATTCGATCCTCAGAGATGGCACAAGAAACAATTACCTGGTTATTACATCATATTCAGACTCATTGTGCGACTGTCCCGCTCTTTGATGGAACATTAAATGTTCACAAGTTTCAAGTGCATTTGATTAACAGTGATTTTAGTATTGGAGCTCCCATTCGTCGAGACATTCTTCATACCTTATTAACAAATACCTATCGACTTCCTTGTCTCTATGAGACGACGGTATATCAGGGAGTAAAGACCAAGTATTTCTTCAATGAAGCTCCTGTTCGCCCCGGTGAAGAAGGACGATGCACCTGTGCAACCATGTGTGAGGGGAATGGAACAGGGTCTGGAGTAAATCAATGCAAAAAGATTACCATTTCACCGTTTCAAACGGGACAAGTGATTATTCAGGCAAGCGGTCTTCCGGATGGAAGTATGCGCCATGTGATTCAAGCAAAGCTCTTTATTCAACGTGTCTTTCAAACGCACGCGTCTGAGGTGATTCGTAAACAATATTTACTTCCGACTGCCTCTAATTCAGCTGCTGCTGTTGCGGAGTCTACAACGGAACTGCCTCATCCGACCTCTCGCCATTTGATTTCCATTCCGGTTCATCGATTGGTGGAGACTCCTTCTGCTTCCGCTTCCGCGTAGGGCGAAACAATTGATCATCGTTCCGATAATCAATTCTTCCGCGCAGGGCGAAACAATTGATCATCGTTCCGATGATCAATTCTTCCGCGTCCTCCGAATAAAAACTCTTTCCGAACATCGGCATAGAATGACCACCACGACTGCCACAATGAGCATTGCACCTGCATCTGCTGCCGCCGCAACCCCCACTCTTGCTTCCGAACTTGATATTCCAAGTGACAAGACACTGCTTCATGCAGCCCGTATTGCCATTGAACAAGATAAACCCATTATGCTAGATTATTATTTAGACACGAAAGAAGGTCGTGCTTTTTTGGGTGAAGATGCTACTACCAAGGAGAAAATGCTGGTGCGCAGTGAGGAAGAATATACCTCGCTGATCCAGAAGATTTTTAAGGTAAAGGACGATTTTATTGTGATTACTGAAAATTCTCTCTATATCGTCTCCGGTAGCATCAAGAAGAAGTCCATTACCACCCCCACAAATTAAAATGGAAAGAAGGAGTAGAAGATGGCTGAAGAAACTGCTCCATATCCT
>Ga0164295_10001438_pt1 | contig 19753 bp, 7 predicted proteins | sample GEODES006metaG_FD_111798 | JGI IMG/M metagenome (GOLD analysis project Ga0164295, IMG submission 111798) | Oligotrophic lake water microbial communities from Sparkling Lake, Wisconsin, USA - GEODES006 metaG | ecosystem: Environmental > Aquatic > Freshwater > Lake | place: USA: Sparkling Lake... | reverse complement strand
TCAGACAGATTTTGAAACAGCGAATGTTGAGTTCATTGAATATTGGGTTCAAGATCCTTTTATAAATACTGCTCAGCGGCCTAATGCTGATAAGTCAACCGGTGGTAAATTGTATTTTAATCTTGGAAATATTTCTGAGGATATTCTTAAAGATGGAAGAAGATTTTACGAAAATGGATTGCCTACACCTTCTGCCTCTTCTCAGGTAGACAATGCTTCTGTATGGGGAAAAGTACCGCTCAATCCAATTCAAGTTACCAATGCATTTAGTAATAATGCCGATGATAGAAAATTTCAGGATATTGGATTTGATGGAAATAACAATGATTCTGAAAAAGTTAAAAGAGCTCCTTATTTAGCGCAACTTCAAGGAACCCTTGGTAGTAATGCATATCAAGCTGCATTGAAAGATCCTTCTTCAGATGATTATATTCATTATCGGGATGCTTCTTTTACTGGAACAGATGGAATTGTGAAACGGTATAAAAATTTTAATAATCCTGAAGGAAATTCAAAAGTAAATGATGGCTCTGCATTTTCTTCAGCGGCTACCTTGTATCCGGATGCAGAAGATTTGAATAGGGATAATACGATGAATGAATCGGAAGAGTATTTTCAATATATAGTAGATATCAAACCTTCTACTGATCCACTAATGCAAATTGGTGTAAATTATATCGTAGATAAAAAGACTGTTAATATCACTGGCTTGCCTGATGGTACGAGCCGTTTAGAAACCTGGTATCAATTTAGAATTCCGATTGGTTCTTATGCTAACAAAATTGGAAACATACCTGATTTTAAATCCATTCGTTTTATGAGAATGTTTTTAACTGGTTTTGAAGATGAGGTGGTGATGCGCTTTGGCAAATTAGAATTAACTCGAAATATGTGGAGGAAGTTTCCAAATAAAATTGATTCTTCAGGAGTTTATTCTCCCATCACTACCAGTGCTTCCTTAAATATTAATGGAGTAAATATTGAAGAAAATGATAAGCGAACTCCACTCGCTTACCGCACGCCGAGGGAAATCAAACGTCAACAGATTCTAAGTAATAATGGAGTAAATCTTTTGCAAAATGAGCAGAGTATGTCGCTGCAGTTTTGTGGTTTGGGTAAGGGTGATGCTAGAGGTGTACAACAAACATTTGCTAATAGAGACATAAGACAATATGGAAAATTGTCAATGTACATTCATGCTGAAAACAATGTAAAAACTTCTAATGGAATAAGGGATCGTGATTTAAATGCAGTCATCAGAATAGGAACTGACTTTGTAAGTAATTATTTTGAAATAAAAATACCATTATATATTACTCCATTATCTGCTAATATATTAGATCCTAATTCCGATAAATACAATGACACGCTTTGGAGGGCTATCAATAGTTTGAATCTAGACCTCACTATGTTGCCTAAATTAAAACAGGAAAGAAATGTTAGAGGAGCATCTAATATTATGTATAGGAAGTTACAATCTAATGGGCAAACCTATTCGATATTGGGTGATCCAAATTTGGGAGAAGTAAGAGGTATATTAATTGGAGTGGAAAATACTAGTAACAACTCCGCATGTGGTGAAATGTGGGTCAATGAATTGCGCCTCAACTCTATCAATGAAAACGGTGGATGGGCTGCAATGGCAAAGATAAATATGTCACTAGCGGATTTGGGAACTATTTCAGGATCTATTTCAAATCATACGGCTGGTTTTGGTACGCTAGAGCAGCGCGTTAATGAAAGGTATCGAGATAATTTTACTCAAATGGATGTGGCTGCAAATATAGAGTTGGGTAAATTATTACCTAAACAAGCAGCTGTTTCTATTCCAATGTTTGCTAGTTATTCTCAGGCTATCAGTAAGCCGGAGTACGATCCTTATGATATGGATATTCGACTCAAAGATAAGCTAGGCGTATCTCCAGCAAGCATAAGAGATTCGATTAATAATGCCGCCTTAGATTTTACTAGTACGAAAACGCTCAATTTTACGAATGTTAGAAAAACTAGGACTAGTAAAAAAAGTCCTAAGATTTATGATTTATCTAATGTGGATGTCAGTTATTCCTACATCAATATTACCGCACACAATCCATTAATTGAAAACAATGAAGTCACTCGTCATCGAGGTGGACTAGGATATAATTTTGCTCCACAGCCTAAGTATTTAGAACCCCTTAAGAAGATTCCATTTTTAGCAAAAAGAAAAACTCATTGGTTTGATTTATTGAAGGATGTGAATCTTAATCCTATGCCTTCACAAATAAGTTATAGAGCTGATATTCATCGGCAGTTTGGGGCAATAAGGCCAAGATCTGTGGGCTCTGATAAATATAAGATTCCAGAGACTTATGATAAATATTTGACCTTACAACGCGACTTTATTTTTCGTTGGGGTTTAACACGTTCTATAAATTTTGATTTTACCGCTAATAATAATTCTCGGGTAGATGAACCTGCTGGAAGATTAGAAACTGCTCTTCAAAAAGATAGCCTATGGTCTAATTTATTAAAGGGTGGGCGAAATACTTTGTACAATCATTCTGCCAATGTTTCTTACACATTACCTACTGCAAAATTTCCATTGCTTGAATGGACAACTTTTAATATAAAATACCAAGCCACCTATCGCTGGATAGGCGCATCAAGATTAGCCGTTGAGTTAGGAAATATTTTGGAAAATGGACAAAGTCAAGAAGCAACTGCACAGCTTGATTTTACTAGGTTGTACAATAAATTAAGATTCTTCCGCGCTATTGAACAGCCTAATTCTGGTCAAAAAAAGAATAGAGAAGTTACCAAAGATTCTATTTTTAAATCAATTACCAAAGCAGGGGTTACTACTAAAAAGTTTAAGCGAATTAAAGTCACCAAGTTAAAGGATCCTAATTATTTGCCGGATGTTGGAACAGTTGGTAGAGTGTTTGGAAAATTGATTACTAGTGTTAAGCAGATGAATATTTCTTTGTCTGAAAATGCCAACACAAGATTACCAGGCTATTTGGATAGCACGCAATATGTTGGTCAAAATTTCCGGAGTATGCAACCGGGATTAGATTTTATTTCAGGAAGACAACCAGATACGAATTGGCTAAACAATGCAGCAAGAAAGGGTTTGATCAGTGCGGATACCTTATTCAATAGTATTTTGCAACAAAGTTTTGATCAACGGCTAACGCTTACTGCACAGGTGGAACCCTTTAGAGATTTAAATATTAGTGTTAATGTGAATAAAACTTTTAATAAAAATTATTCAGAATTATTTAAGGACACTACTGGCACCGGAAAGCAATTCAGTCACCTTAGTCCTTATGGCGGTGGAGGGTTTGATGTGAGTTATATTTCCTATAAAACATTGTTTGGAAAATTTGATCCTAATCAGATTTCCGGGACCTTCCTTACTTTTCAAAATAGTCGACAAATTATTTCTCAAAGATTGGGTGCATTGAATAAATACAATGATGGCAGACCATTGGAAGCGAATGGCTATGCCTATGGATATAATAAATATGCGATTGATGTATTGATTCCTGCATTTATAGCTGCTTACTCAGGACAAGATCCCAACAGTGTTGCTTTAATAAAACAAAGCAATGCGAACATCAAGTCAAATCCTTTTAGTAAAATTTTGCCAAGGCCTAATTGGAAATTGGATTATAACGGATTGAGCAGGGTGAAGGGGTTAGAAAAGATTTTCACCAATGTTACTTTATCTCATGGATACAATGGAAGTTTGAGCATGAATGGATTTACCTCTGCATTATTATACCAAGATGTTTCACGCTATGGTTATCCATCTTTTTTTGATACCATTTCAAAAAATTACATTCCGTATTTCATGTTACCCAATATTACCATCCAAGAGCAGTTTGCTCCGCTGGTGGGGCTTGACATGACCTTTACCAATCAATTTCAATTTAAGATTGATTATACCAAACAAAGAACACTCAGTTTAAGTCTGGTAGATTTTCAGTTAAGTGAAACAAGGAGTACAGAATTTGCAATAGGTGCTGGTTATCGTAAGCGCGGACTAAAATTACTGGGTGGATTAAAATTGCCTAAATTTTTAAGTAAGGATGGAGGTAGCAAGCTTGACAATGAAATCAATTTTAGATTTGATTTAAAGATTAGAGACAATGTAACGGTAAATAATCGCTTGGATCAAAATTCTACTTTGCCAACTGGTGGCAGTAAAGAAATTACCCTTTCACCTACCATTGATTATTTTTTGAATAGCCGGATCAACATCAAACTCTTTTTTGATCAGCGTAGGGTGAACCCATATATTTCTTCCAGTGCGCCGATGACTAATACGAGGGCGGGAGTTCAGTTGAGGATTTCGCTGGCGCAGTAATAAGGATTTTATTAAAATGAGAATTTATCAAAGCTCATCTATTACTAATCATCCGATTAGCTTCTATTTTTTAATACAATTAGTAGTAGATTATTGAAATTTATTATGATAAGTGAATTGGAATTAGTTCACTTTTCTGAATTTGAGACAAGTTATAGATGTTTCTGACCCCCTAATTGTTATTTAGTTTGTATTTTCGCTACGCTTTAAGTTTATTTTTCATTCCTAATATAAAACCATCATGAAAACCAAATTGCTATTTTTGACTGCACTCATATTGCTTGCAGTATCTAGTTCATTTGCTCAAATTACCACTACGGGTGTAGCGATTCAAGGTATTGCGAGGGACGCGGCTACCAATAATGCAATCACCAATACTACCATTGGTTTAAAATTCACAGTTTATTATGGTATAACGCCTGTAAATGCTATTACACCTGTATCTGCAAACGTTGCAACAGATGCTTTTGGTGTGTTTTCTTATACATTGGATGTATCAGGAATTGAAAATAAGATTATGTACGACAACCAGTTAATGCTTAAAATAGAGCAAACCAGTCCCAGCAGCGGAGTTATTTCGGATGAAAAATTAAATTTTGTACCCTATGCGGTTTCTGCCAGCAATGGGGTACCAACGGGTTCGATTATGCCCTTTATCGGAACAGTGGCTCCAAGAGGATGGATCTTATGCGATGGAAGAGCATTACCTGGTACCGCCACGGAATTAATAGCGCTTTTAGGATCCAATAATGCACCTGATTTAAGAGGAATGTTTATTAGAGGATCCGGTGGTTCTTCAACCCACGTAGGGCCAGCTTTAAAAGCGGTACAGGAAGATTCATTAGGATCACATCTTCATGAAAAAGGATCAATAGCTTCGACTTCGGCAGGAGACCATACACACACATCGATGTTTTATAATGATGATTACGATGGTGATGGAGGACGCAATGATCGAGAATGGGGCTTAGCGACCGATTCAGACATAAATGGTGCATATAAACCCGTAGTAACCACATCTTCAAATGGTGCGCATACTCACACAATTTCAGGGTCAACTGCTCTTACGGGTGGCAGAGAAACCCGTCCAGTAAACTATGGGGTAAACTATATCATTAAGTTATAATTACCCATTCTATTGATAGTTTTAAAAAAGCTGGTTCCTAGTTTACAAGGGTCATATACCCCTGCCGATTCATTCAATAAAAAAAGCAGTATGTTTCATACTATGAAAAAAATAATTATAACCATTTTTGTATTATTGCTCAGTTCAGGGGTTTTTGCCCAGATTAGCAAGGGTGCTAAATTTGTTTTTGTATCGCAGGCGGTTCAATCTGATAGCGTAGGCAGTAATAAATATACCATACAGGTTGGCCTTCCCTTGTTAGGACAAAAAACACCTAATAGTACGCCTACCCGAACAATTACTCCTGCGGATGTCCGATTTCCATGGGATATTTTATATTTATTTTCAACTTTTGAAGAGGGGTTTTTCGATGTATCGAAGGGGTATTTTGGGGATAAGATTCTCATTAGTTGGGTTTTGAAAAATAATGCAAAAGCAATTAGTGCTATAGAAATTTATCGGAGAGAATACAGTCCGCTTTCTCCGAAGGCTTGGGGTACACCCTTGTCCACGGTAACCACTTCTTCCACTTCTTACGAAGATAAATATACAGAGGGCGGGGTGATGTATGAATACAAGGTGCATGCGGTTGGTCTTAATGCAAATGAAATTTTATATAAAAATTATATCACCGGTATAGGTTTTAGATCTCCTATGGCGATCGTAACGGGTAATATCAATTACAAGGGGGGCAATCCGGTAAAAGATGTAATCGTAAGAGCCAGTTCTAATGTCGGCTCTAGCGGAAAATTGACTGCGCTGATGATACCAGATACTAGCCAACTATTGATTGGTAATATCAGCAAAACCATTACTGGCACCACTACTTTGCAAGCATGGGTAAAACCAGTAACTCCCTTTACAAATGATGCCGGTGCAGCCATCCGTCTTTTTAAAATAGGAACAAATTCCAATCTAGCTGATACCATCAATGTGACCGTCAATTTAAAGGCAAGTTCCAAAATATTGGAGGTAAATATTGGCGGAAGTATCTATCAACTAAAAAATTATTACCCTTCCGGTACCACCAATTCAAGGGGGGATGATGAATTAATACCTGTAGGCAGTTTTAATACCAGTTTCGTCCACTTTTCGGTTATCTTGAATAACGGCAAAGTGCCTACACTATTTGTGAACGGCCGGCCTATCAGTGATACATTTAGATTGTCCACCCATAATAAATTGTTAGCAGATACCCTAAACTATGCTGCACCCTATTTTTTAGTACAAGTGCCTACACAAGTTACTACTTTGGCTTCGGCAAATTATGAAAATATAACGGTGGGTGGTAGACGAAAATCGTACATCGATGAAATAAGGGTTTGGAATGTCGCAGTGGATACCTTGAAAATCAGGACCGATTTCAAAAGGTTCATCAGCGGAAACAATGTTAATTTAGTTAGTTATATACCAGCAAATGAGGCATTAGGGGAATATGCTTATGACTTGTCGAGAACAGGTTTTGTTTATAATAAAAACAACGCAAAATTAGGGGCAGGTACTGCTTGGACATCAACTGCAGGAAATACACCATCCATTACTCAATTGGGTGTACTAGGTATTACTGATATTAATGGGAATTATGAAATTACGTCCATTCCTTATTCGGGGGTTGGAGAGTCATTTACCATTACCCCTATGTATGGACAGCACAAGTTTGAGGCTACGCAACAATTGGTTTATTTAGGACAAGGATCTGAAGTAGCGAATAAAATTGATTTTATTGATAAATCCTCTTTCAGTTTTAAGGGAAGGTTGCTTTATGATAGCAGGGGAGTGTTCCCTTCTTTTGTTGACGTTAATAAGACCGAAAGTAAAGTATCTATAGAAGGGGATGAAATTATCAGCGGCCCGGGTATTTTTGATGGAGGATATAATTATTATCAGAAGGGAATCCAAAAATATTCCAAAGGCGAATATTGGATGAAGAACAAGGGTACAGTTTCCCTTCCCGATTATTATTTGGAAAGATACGGCAGAATATATGTAGAAGGGGCTTATGTATATGTAGATGGAAATATAGTGTTAGATGCCAATAACCTACCGGTACTTACTGACAAGGAAGGCTTTTTTGATGTGAGTGTGCCCATCGGAAACCACGCCATCACAGTAAAAAAAGACGGCCATGGTTTTGTATATGGTGGAAGATATCCTGCCGCAACAGCCAGTTTTAAAGAATTTTTTGAGGATTCAAATGAACCAGTCATTTTTATTGATACCACCAAAGTGACGGTAGTGGGCAAGGTAGTGGGAGGTTCCGTGGAAGCAGGTAAAAAAATAGGCTTTGGAGAAAATGGTTTTAAAACGCAGTCTGTATCAACAAATGCCACTGGAGCCACTTCCACTATTGAAGTAAGTGCTAAAAATAATATTGGGGTGGCCCAATTTGTATTGGGATATAAAGCAGGGGGCAGTGCTGCTCTTGCTACTACCAGTTGTAGCTTTGCAACCAATAAGTATTCGGGTGAATACCGAATGGCCTTATTACCTTTGCAATATGAATTGTTATCAGGAGGTTTAACAATCCCAAAACAAACTGCTATATCAGTATTAAAAACTACAGAGACGCTGGATTTTACAAAAGTGGACTCCTTAAAAACACCTTCTTTTAAATATTTTAATTTTGGAGCAGCTGACTCAACGCTGCTACGTGGTAAGCCTTATCATTACGAGAGAAATTTTATTTATCGTTCTACTCCTGAGTTGCGCGTAACCAAGCAAAGTTCCGATCCAACTATCATTGTGGGCGGCGTAGAGATGCCAACAACTGGTTTTACAAATCCTGTTTACACACAATTTTATCCCTATCAAATTGAATTAAAAAGGTTTGAGCGCTATACGAATTATGATTCTACGAATACACCCATTACATCAGAAGTTCCTGTAACAGATGGCCAATTGATATATACCAATAATTTGGCATTGGCTAATAATAGCGAGATGGTTATTGAGGATGCAACGGATAAAAGCATGCTTACCTATAAATTTCAAGCAGGTTTACCTTCAATTGCGCCTCCTTTTACTAAAACAATCTCTCTACAATATAGAATTAATGGAGAAAATTATGAAGTGGAAAATTTGAAGTCTACCGGAATTATTTTAGGTGGTGCTTCTGATGGAAGTCAAACTTTCGTTACGCAGGCTCCAGATATTCCAGCTATTATTTTACGGGATCCTCCAGGGTCTAATAGCTTTGCTTCTATTGAACAAGGGCAGTCTATTTCTTTTGCCTCTGCAACATCTTTTGCTCGCAAAGAAGGCGGATCAGTAGATGTGACGATTGGTGGTGGAATGTTTTTTGAACTTCAAGGAGGTCTAGTGCCTACTCCTAAGGTGTCGATTGAATCAAAAAATTCTCTAGCTATTGGTGTAGGTATTTCTAATACCTCAAAAGATGGAAAGGCGGTAACCAGTACCTATACATTTAATAAAACCTTGTCTACTAGTAGTGATCCTAATTATGTGGGTGATGATGGAGACTTGTATATTGGTAACTCAAAAAATATTTTTTATGGAGCTTACGATAATATTGAAGCTTCTAGTACCATACCAAAAAAGTATGTGAATGGAGTTGCTCAGGTGCTGCCGCAAGGTAGCTATGTAAATATTGGTTCAGTAAACACTCCTGTTTACATAAGCAAGCAGAAAGCATTAAGTTTTGTTGATAAGCCTACTGAAACATTTTTCGTGTATTCCCAAAAGCATATTTTGACTACTTTGATTCCTGAGTATGAATTATTTATTTCAACTAATTTAAATGGACCCAATCCAAATGCTGCGGAGAATGTAAAAAAGAGGGAGGAGTATGCAGAAAAAATAAGGTTATGGAAAAAAGTGATTTTGGATAATGAAAAAAGTAAATGGTTGGTAAAAAATAATCGTGTGAAATACAAGGAAGGTATTGACAGTGTGATTGCTGATTTTAAAGATAAAGTTTCAACAGTTTTTAATAGTCAATCCGATCCGGTAGCTAAATTGAAATTACAGCAACAGCTTTCACAATCCGATAAGATCAGTAATTTATTGGATACCTATTTTGAAAAAAACATTTCCTTTGATGCGGGAGTAGGTGAATATACTCAGAGTGTAGAAACTAGCGTAGTTTCAGATGAGTCTGTTTCATACAATTTAGTCTTGGATCAATCTGTAAATTTAGCATTAGGTTTCTCCGTAAATAAGTTAGGAATTGAAACTTCAACGAAGGCATTTTTCCAGCAGGATATCAACTCTTCATTGTCCGAAGTATCTACTACTACTAATAAAATAAGTTATACTTTAAAGGATAATGATCCTGCCAATTTTTTGAGTGTTGATGTGGTGAATGCTTTTGATGGAAATGGGCCTATATTTTCAACCTTAGGGGGCAGAACATCTTGCCCTTATGAAGGCGAGGAAACTTCCAAATTTTTTCCGGATACCACCTTCAGAAATTATTTCAATACTCGCTTTTCTTATGATTCTTTAAGTATAGCAACTAAATTGCCAACCCTAGATGCTGCATTAGAAAGCCGTTTTGATTTGTATGCCAATATAGCTAAGGCACCACTTAATTTCGCTACTCAAAAAGTAGAAGTCCCAGTACTTGCCGTCACTAATAATAATATGAGTAATGTTTTGGAGGGTAAGAAAGCGGAGTTTGAATTGAAATTAAACAATAATAGTGCTGCCGGAGTTGATGCTGTTTATAAATTGGTAATAGATAATACCACCAATCCAAACAATGCCTTGATTAATATTGAGCCAAACGGAACAATAGTTAATGTGCCGTATGGCAAAGAGGTGATTTATAAAATGACATTAGGAAAATCAATTTCTGATGTGTACACCTATGATAGTATTAAAGTGAGGTTAGAATCACTTTGTGATGGAGAAGCGGTGAGTTCTTCGGTGTATGTTTCGGCTAAGTTTATTCCTTCTTGTTCTCAAGTAATTGTAAGTGTTCCATTGAGCAATTGGGTGTATAATAAAGAAACGGCTTTCAATGCGGATAGAACTACTAAGCCTTTACTAATTAATCTAATGGGGTATAGTACGAATTTTTCCAGTTTCAAAAAAATTGATTTGGAATACCGTTTGTCTACGGCTCCCAATTGGACTCGATTGCATACTTATTATAAAACCAAAGCATTCTTAGATGCTGGAACTGAAACAAGTGGAAAAGATACTATTGGTTCTCAAACTACGCTATCTTATGCTTTCAACATAGCTAATCTATCCTTGCCAGATGGTGTTTACGAAATTAGAGCAAGGAGTACTTGTACTAACAATACCGAATTTATTTCGGATCTAAGTACGGGCAGGGTCGACCTTACAGCACCTGTAAAATTTGGCACTCCTTTACCAATCGATGGAATACTAAGTTCAGGCGAAGATTTAAAAGTAAGTTTCAATGAACCAGTTACCTACAACACAGCAGTTAGCTTGATTGAAATTAAAGGACAAACCAATCAATTAAAAATTGACCATAATGTTTCCTTACACTTTGAAGGTGCAAGCAATACGGCGGTGATCACCGATCCAAAAATAGCGTCAGGCGATTTTACGCTGGAGTGCTGGCTAAAAAATAGCACCTCAGCAACAAACGCTACCGTACTCAATCAGCCGGGAGGAATAAAAATAGAATTGATAAATGGAAAAATCCGAGCAACTATTAATGGAATTACTGCAGAAGGCTCTTTAACTGCAGATGCATTGTTTCATCATTTCACATTTACCTACACTAACACTGCTAACAAACTAAGTATTTATGTTGATGATAAAGTAATTGATAGTAAAACTGGAAATGAAAATTTTTCCTCTCCCAACAACGAAACAATTGTAATTGGTGGAAATACATTTGTAGGAAATATTCATGATTTGCGTATGTGGAATAAAGCCATCAGTGTAACGGATGCCTATGCAAAAATGTATAACCGATTAACAGGGAACGAAGCTAATTTGGTGGGCTATTGGCCAATGGATGAGGGCATAGGAACTATTGCAAATGATAAAGCAAGATACAAGCATGCAGTGGTGAATGCTAGTTGGGATATTAAACCTAGAGGAACCTCTTATGCATTTGCTAACAATCAGTCCTTAAAACTGGATAATGTTTCCTATGTTCAATTGACAAAAGAAATGGATGCTACTATTTCTTTTTGGATTAAAACAGCCGCAGGCCAAAACCAGCAGGCTACTATATTTTCAAATGGAAGGGGAGATGGTTCAGATATCAATCAGCCAGGTGGATATGATAATAAGTGGGCTATCCATATTAATCCTTCGGGAAATTTAACATTCAACAGTGAAGGGAAATTATATAATTTAACGACTCAGTCAATTGCCGATGATAGCTGGCATCATGTTAGTCTCTTATTGAACAGACAAGGAACTTTAAAAACTTTGGTAGACGCTAAAGAAGTATCTGCTAATTTGATGGATTCAATTGGCGGTTTTTCAGGAAATCGAATTTGGCTAGGAGTACGTGGTGCCCAAGATTTGGCTGGGAATGAAACGGCAGATCAGAATTTTGCAGGAAAAATTGATGAGTTTCAGTTATGGAATACCCTTAGAAATGAAGAGCAAATCAGCAGGGATCGTTACTATGAAGTTGATCAGCAAAAGAGCATTGGCTTATTGTTGTATGCAAGAATGAATGAGCCAGACCCTACAACTGTAGATGGTCCAAGATATTTTCATGCTTATAGTAATAACACGGTTATTTCTGATGTTGCCCAGTTGAGTAGTGGCCTAGTTAATTATTCTAGTGATGCTCCTGCTATTAAACCTGAAAGGGAATTAATTAATTTTAAAGTAAATCGGGTCATCAGTAATAATGATATGATCATTGAACCTGAGGTTACTGATAAGGCTTCTTTAGAAGGACAAGTAGTTGACATTACCGTACACAGAATGTTTGATGCTGCAAATAATATGCAACAATCGCCTATTACATGGACAGCTTATTACCGGACCAATGAAGTGAGTTGGTATGCAGATGGCTATAATGATATTGTTGATATAGTGAAGGCGGCGGGTGCTTCTAAAAGTTTTGAGATTACTTTATTAAACAAGGGAGGTAAATCTCATCCGTTTACTATTTCAAATATTCCTAAATGGTTAAGCTTAAGTAAAACTACTGGAACTATAGGGCCAGATAGTAAGGTGTTTATCACGGCGACCATTGAAAAAGATTTCACTCCTGGCCAATATATTGAGAACTTGAATTTACAAACCGATTTTGGTTTTGATGAAAAGCTGCAAATTAAATTAAGGGTTCTGGGTAATGAACCAAATTGGACAGTCAATACCGCAGCCTTTGATAAGAGCATGGCTATTGTGGGAAGGATAAAAATTGATGGCGTATTTTCTGATGACTCCTATGATCAGATTGCTGCGTTTAACAATGATACCGTAAGAGGTGTTGTTAAATTAACGTTTAATCCATCGTATAAACAGTATTATGCTTTCTTGACGGTTTACAGCAAAGTAAAATCAGTTGAAAAAATTAGTTTTAAAATTTGGGATGCTTCACAAGGAAAAATTATTGAAGCTACTTTAGATGGAAGTCTTGCTATTGATTTTGTAGATAATGGAATAATGGGAACCTTAAGTAAGCCGGTAATTTTTGCAAATACTACTATGGTAGAACAAAACATACCTTTAAACAAGGGGTGGACTTGGGTATCGATGAATGTGAACGATCCTAATTTTAATAATCTTAATGTATTAACTAAAAATTTACTGTTAGAGACAGAGGATCGAATTACCAATGGAAGTGATTTTGATTTGTATTCTAAAAATATAGCCTCGCCTTCTTGGTCAGGATCTATCAGTAGTAATGGAGGTATTTCTTCGGCTAAAATGTACAAAGTGTCTTTAGCGAATGAACAATCATTAACTATAAAAGGTATTCCTGTTGATCTTGCTTCATGGAGTTTTCCAATTACAGTAGATTGGAACTGGCTACCCTATCCAATTGCGCAAAACCAGCTTACGACTGAAGCGCTAGCATATTTTGATGCAAGTGATGGAGATGTGATAAAATCTCAAAACCTATTTGCTATTTACGATCCAAAAGTAGGATGGTATGGCACTTTAAAATATTTAGAAGCTGGAAAAGGATACATGCTAAAATCTACAAAGGCTCAAACATTTAGGTATCCTATTTATTTAGCTAAACCAATGGGCATTGATAAACCAAAAGGTATTGAGTCTGTAGGAGTGGGTGGAATACCTATTGCAACAGGAGTAGAAAATCAAGCTGCAATGCAAGAAGAATTTAAACAGTATGCTCAAAACATGAGTGCCGTTGTATCATTGCCGAAAGGGTATAATGAATTATTCGTTTATGATGATAGAGGAGTTTTAAAAGGAGTAGCTTCTCGTAAAAGCGATGCTGAACTAACTTATATTACCATCTATGGTGAATCGATTCAAAACTTATACTTTCATGTCGGTCATGGTAGTAATCAGAAAAAGTCTTCAACCACTTTTAGTTTTACAAGCAATGGTGTATTGGGTACTATCTCAAAACCAGTAGTGCTAGCATTTGCTGAGCAAAATACGGATAGGGCTGAAAATGTTAGAATCTATCCTAATCCATTTGATACTGAATTAACAATCGAGTTGAGTGCCAATGAAAGTCAGACAGCAACAATCAAAATTTATTCTATTGCAGGGCAATTAGTTTTTGATAAAAATGTAACTGTGCAAAAAGGTTTGAATAGAGTAAAAATTTTTCCAAATATTTCAAACGCAGTTTATTGGTTGCAAACCGAAATAAATGGGCAAACAAAAGTTACAAAAGTGATTAAACAATCCGTATCAAATAAATAACTTCTTTGTATGATATTTAAAGGATCCATATTTACTATGACAAGAAGGTTATTCTTTATGGTATTGTTGTTGCTATTGTTTACGACATCATTTGCTCAGGCACCTAATTGGGTAGTGAATGGAAATAGTTTTCAGTACTCTATGACCATTGTAGGCTTTTTGAATATGGATGGTGTAACGCTGAGTAGTACCAATGATAAAGTGGCAGCTTTTGTTAATGGACAATGTAGGGGTGTTACCAATTTAATATATGTAGCGAGTCAAAAAAGTTATTATGCTTACTTAACTGTATTTTCAAATAGTAATGGTGAAATCGTAAATTTTAAAATATATAATTCTGTAAATAATTCAGTAAAGGATATTGCTGTAGCCAAAACCTTTGAAATTGGGCAGAATTATGGCAACTTGTTTCAAGCATTTAGTTTTGCAAATCCTGCTTTAAGTTCCGCTGCTGAAATATTGGATTTTAATTTCAAGGATATTGTTCGCAAAGGCATTCAGTTTGATGGTTCAAAAGTTATGGTTACGCTTGATAAAATGCAATCAGTAGTTTCATTAAATAGTCTCTTTACTTTGAGTCCAGGAGCAACTGCATATATTGGAACAGCTCCACAATTATCAGGTTCTAATTCTATCAACTTTACCAATCCCGTTGTATTCAAAGTGTTGTCTCAAGATCAATCGGTATTAAAAGAGTGGACCGTGTCAATACCGCCACCGATTATCTATTACAGGAAGAATGTAGTTTGTTATGCCAAGGGAGAAATCAAGTTGGTTTGTCCATGGAATGGCACTTCGGTGGTATTACAATTGAATGGACAGATGTTAGCAACACAAACAATTACTAATGGGGAAACTATTTTCAAAAATTTAGATGTGGGCATTTATAAAGTTAATGCCCTAGGTGCAACGAAAGAAATTAATATCATTCAAAAATAAAGCACTTTTAAACATAAAACGTTTGTATAAAATTGACTTAAAAATATATCATTCATGAAATCTATTTTTTATATCGTATTGTTGGTGTTTATTATTTCAGCTTTAGGTTGTAATAAAGAAGATACTTCAGTACCAGTGCTGACAACGCAAAGTATTTCATTTGTTTATGAAAATGGCAAAGTTATTGAGCCAGGGGACTGTATTAAACCAACTATTAATTATGCTATTTCAATCACAACAAAATTAAAAGGATTGCCAATTGGCAAGGGGATAGTTGTAAAGTATATACTAAATGGAGTGGCGGATCAAGTTACATTAACAAATGGAGGTACTGTAATAAAAAAAATTAAATTGATTAATGGACTCAATGTAGCCAAAGCACTTGAAACCAATCAGGAAGCGACTATTTTCCTTGATATGCAGGAGTTTGAACTGGTTAATTAAAAATTCAAATACTACTAAATCTTCCTTTCTTTTCTTTTTATTGATTGACTAAGTTTTGTCTTAAAAGTTAGAAACGCATCTATACTGTTGTATCTAATTTATCCTAAGGTATATTTTCATTTGTAAAAAAAATCCTATATTAGACTATCTTAATTTTCGTACTACAGAAAAAGTATTTTTTCTATAAGCTTTTAATCTCTACAAACGATTTCTATATGAAAAGTAAAAATCTAATTTTCAGTTTACTTTTAGTGGCAATGTCACTAGGAACAGCATGGGCTATTCGTGGACAATTTGGTCATGAACATGGTGCTGCATGGGCTGGCGCCTTAGGATCACTGAGTGTTTTATTAGTGTCAAAAAGAAAAGACTGGTTGTCAAAGGCTCTTTATGCTACGCTAGCTGGTGCATTGGGTTGGGGCCTTGGAGGAATTATGAGTTATGGTCTTATTGTGGGTTATGGTAGGGCGGATGATTTTGGAAATGCATTGTATGGTTTAGAAATGTTGTTTGTAATCGGGGGGCTGTATGGTTTTATGGGAGGTGGCTTTTTTGGTTTGGTACTTTCTGATACAAAGAAAAACCCAGTTAAATGGGCTCCCCTAATTGCAGAATTGACGTTAGGTGGAATTCTGTTCTATTATTTTTTAGTCAATCAATATGGTTGGAAAGTTAATCCCCCTCGGTCTGAAGTATGGGCCGTATGTTTAGGAGTTGCTGCAGCCTTGACATGGTATCTAGTTAGAAATAAAAATTACGCCGCTTTAAGGGTGGCTATTTTTACTTCGATGGGTGCTGGCTTCGGATTTGCTTTTGGAAATTTCTTACAAGTACTTGGTTCGGTTTCTGAAATTCATTTTAATTTTTGGAATGTAATGGAATATTCACTAGGTTTCTTTGGTGGTATTGGATTGGCTTATGGAACCCTCACTAATGAATGGGAACCTGAAGAACAAGAAAACTCAGGAGGTAAGAAGCAGTTGTTCCACTTAATAATGTTGGTTCTCATTATTCCCTATATCATGTGGCAACAAAATTTTGAATGGGAGAGAATACAATCCACCTATGTAAAATTATTAGCAACAGACGATCAGTCGGTTTATAATTTAGTAATATACGGGTCATTGATACTGACCTTGGCGATGGGTATTTATTGGGTTGCAAAATTCAGAAAAACCTCTGCATTTTCCTTTGAAGAAGTCAGGAAGTTTTTCTTCGGCCATTGGTTGTTATACATCACGCTAAGTTATATTGTAACCGGTGCTATTATTAGTACTTATAGGATAGAGCAATATTTATATTTGATCAATTTTTTCATTGTTCTTTTGCTTATTAATAAAGCGAGTGGCGAATTTAAACCTGAGCGATTTAGTTTTGGAAAAGCATTTAAAGTGTTTGGAGCTATTATTCTATTTATTTCTTTACTTGCATTTATTTTAATTCAGACTCACGGAGAACTAAAAGGATCGCACAAAAGGTTTGGAGAGGAACCTGCAGTAAAAGATTCAATTGCGAAATAATTCATTAAATAAAAATCCCTTGTAACACTATTTGTCTTTGTTACAAGGGATTTTAAATATTGATCTATTTAAGTCGACCCTCAAAAAATAGCAAGCGGTTATTTGGTAAAGCTTTTAATTAAAATTTTTAATATAAAGAACTGAGTGATAATCAGTCAAATGATTAATAATTTCTTCTTGCTTTTTTAAAATAAACTTAGCTATATAGACTTGTAATTTCCTTTGGAATAGAGTGCTTTTACTTTTTTGCCTTGATGCAAAAAAGTAACAAAAAAAATCAAGGCTGCGAAAAAAAAAGCTAAAAATTGATTGAATAGCTAAAATGAAATTAGTTCGAACATTTGAATATAACTTGGCTTTGGTAAGACTTACGAGCTAAGTAAATATCCCAGCGGTGGTAACATGATTTCATTTTTTAACGCTATACAATCAATTTTCTTAACGCATTTTTTTCGAGGCCAAACTACTGAGGTAAAGTTTTTTTAATTTGAGGTTATTTTAAATTTCAAGCACTTTTTATTCAAGGGCGTTCAAATAACTATTATGTCAAATTGCTCCACCCAAATTTTTTAAAGGGTAATTATTTTACTTTAAATATTATCCTTTCGGCATCTTGTACTTTCTGCTACTCTGCTAAAGTCCAAATGGAGGTTCTTCCAACGAAATTAATTCCGCAGATAAATCCACGTAATTTCAATTCTTTTCCATTTAAACTCATTGTGCCACAATAGGTTTTTCCACTGAGGGGATCATACACTGTTCCATCTTCGTATTCATTCACACTACTTGCTTTTTTAAATTTCTTAATAATCACCATGCCCAAAACGGGTTGACTTCTTAATTTTTCATCTTTGTTACGAATATCCGTTTTAGGCTTTCCGTTTTTGTCATTTGGTTCCTTCAACCAAATTACTCTGCCGTAAAAGTTTCCATCTACCGCTTTATAGATTTGAATTTTAGAAGTTTTTTCAGGGTTAAACCAAACTTTTTCTACCGCCTCTTTTTGTGCAGTAGAAATTAAAGTAGTTAGGATAGCAATCGATAGTAAAATTAGATTTTTCATTTGCGTTTTTGTTTAAAGTGATCTATGAGTATAATAAGCGTTGGCTTGTTGAGTAGGTGTTATATTTAGTTCATTAATGCATACATGATCGGGTAATTGAGTGCAGTAAAAAATACTGTCTGCAATATCATTTCCACTAAGTGGAACCATTCCATTATAAGTAGCAGCTGCTTTATTTTCATCTCCTTTGAATCTTACAAGAGAAAATTCAGTCTCCACCGCACCTGGATGAATGCAAGTTACTTTAATTGAATGTTTTAGCAAATCAATTCGCATAGATTTGCTAATGGCGTCTACTGCAAATTTACTAGCGCAATAAACATTTCCATTCTCATAAACTTCTTTTCCCGCAATCGATCCAATATTTACTACATGCCCTTTTTTGTTTGCAATCATTAGTGGTATAATCTGTTTGGACACATACAATAGCCCATGCACATTGGTATTGAGCATAGTTTCCCAGTCATTGATGTCTGCATTTTCAAATGAATCTTTTCCTGCAGCCAGTCCAGCATTGTTAATTAATAAATCGATTTTTTGCCATTCAATAGGTAATGTTCCTAAATTTTTATCTACCGCTTTTTTATCTTGAACATCAAAAATTAACGCAAGTATTTCAGTGGAGAAATCTTTTTCCAATTCAGTTTTTAGTGCATTTAATCGGTCTGCTCTGCGGCCTGTTAATATCAATCGATCTCCATCGGCTGCATATTTTTTTGCACAAGCTTCTCCAATACCTGAAGTAGCACCTGTTATTAATACTGTTTTATTCATTAATTATTCTTTACTTTATTTTGAAAGATCTGTGATTAATTTAAATCTATCAATTAATTATCTAAGTAAAACAACTGTCCCCTGCTTTTTTATATTTTCTCCTAAATAGGTTACTCCCTCAGCCATCCATACAAATGTTCCTGGGTCTTGTTGACTTCCTTTAAAACTGCCATCCCATCCTTTTCCTTTTTCTGAGGTGGTAAAAAGTAGTAGGCCCCATCTATTGTATACACTAAATAATTTTAGCGATCGCATCCCTATCAAGATGGGTCTTATAACATCATTATTGCCATCATTGTTCGGAGTAAATCCACTCGGTACATAAAATCCAGGTGCAATTTTATAAACTTTTATTTGAATTTCATCCGTCGCCTTGCATCCTCCTTTACTTAAGGCAGTTAATTGATAGGTAATATTATCTTTAGGAGTGGCTATTGGATTAGAAATAGTAGGGTCACTTAACCAAGTATCAGGTTGCCATAGATAGGTAATACCACCTGATCCATTTAAAACTATTGGCTCATTGATTACAACTGTAGTGTCTCTACCTGCATAGGCTTTTACAATAGCATCTACCGATACGATGATGCTGTCAATGGATAATTTAGCACAGCCTAAAGTATCTCTTACCTCTACCTTAAATTTAGTGTCAGATGGAAGTCCAATAGCTTTTGGATTTGCAATATTACTAGCAGTCAAATATTGGGCGGGTGTCC
>Ga0164295_10001437_pt1 | contig 19755 bp, 10 predicted proteins | sample GEODES006metaG_FD_111798 | JGI IMG/M metagenome (GOLD analysis project Ga0164295, IMG submission 111798) | Oligotrophic lake water microbial communities from Sparkling Lake, Wisconsin, USA - GEODES006 metaG | ecosystem: Environmental > Aquatic > Freshwater > Lake | place: USA: Sparkling Lake... | reverse complement strand
TTGGCGCGACTGGCTCAATGCCCAGCAGGTCAAGCTGGAGAGCCTGCCCGATGTGGCCGCGGCAGCCGAGCTCTCGGCTTCTCGGGCGGTGTTTGAGACCCACCATTCGGCCGAAGCCACCACTCAGCCCCATGCGATCGATCCCTGGCATGCCGCGGGCGTGGCGGGGGAGCGGGCGAGCCTGCTCGAATTGCAGCGGGCTTTCGGCTACACGCTTGAGGATCTCAAGGTGATCCTGACTCCCATGGCCACCGACGGCGCCGAGGCGATCGGCTCCATGGGCAACGATACGCCGCTGGCAATTCTCTCCGACCGGCCGCAATTGCTGTCCAACTACTTCAAGCAACTCTTTGCCCAGGTGACCAACCCTCCGCTCGACGGCATCCGCGAGGAGATCATCACCTCGCTGGTCACCACGATCGGCTCCGAGGGCAATCTGCTGGCGACAACCCCAGAACAGTGCCGCCTGCTGCGTCTGGAAACCCCCGTGATCACCAACGCCGAGTGCGCCCGGATCAAGGCGCTCAATCAGCCTGGCCTTGTGGCTCGGACGATCTCGCTGCTTTTCCCCCGCACCGCCGGCCCCTCGGCCGCCAACGCAGCCGCCATGCGAACCAGGCTGGATGAAATCCGGGCCGAAGCTTCGGCGGCTGTGCGCGACGGGGTGACGATCGTCGTGCTCTCCGACCGTGGTATGAGCAGGGAAATGGCGGCGGTGCCGGCGCTGCTGGCTGCGTCGGGTGTTCACCACCATTTGGTGCGTGAGGGCACGCGGACCCGCTGCGGCATCGTGGTGGAAACGGGGGAGGCGCGGGAGGTGCATCACTTCGCCCTGCTCACTGGTTACGGTGCGGGTGCCGTCAATCCCTATCTGGCCTTTGCCACGATCGATCAGATGCAGGCCGAACGGATGATCTCCCGCGAGCTTCCGCGCGAGAAACTCCATAAGAATTTTGCCAAGGCCGCCTCCAAGGGGCTGCTCAAGGTGATGAGCAAGATGGGGATCTCGACGCAGCAGAGCTACCGGGGGGCCCAGATCTTCGAGGCGGTGGGACTCGATTCCCGCTTTGTCAAGGAATTCTTCACCCGCACCCCCAGCCGGATCGGCGGCATCGATCTCGACGGCGTTGCCGAGGAGACACTGCGCCGCCACGAACATGCCTGGCCGCATACCCTCGTGCCGCAAACCCTGGAACTCGATGTCGGCGGACGCTACCAATGGCGGCGGAAGGGAGAGTCGCACATGCTCTCCCCCGATGTTGTGGCCAAGCTGCAGCAATCGACGCAGATCAATAACCGGGCTGAATTCAAGAAATACCAGCAACTCATCGACGAGCAGCAGAGCAAACTGCTGACGCTCCGCGGTCTGCTCGACTTCAAGTTTTCCGGTCAGCCGATTCCGCTCGAGGAAGTGGAGCCTGCCACGGAGATCGTCAAGCGGTTCGCGACTGGCGCCATGTCCTACGGATCGATCTCGAAAGAGGCCCACGAGACACTGGCTGTGGCGATGAATCGGCTCGGTGGCAAGAGCAACACCGGTGAGGGGGGCGAGGATCCGATCCGCTACCAACTGGAGCCCTCTGGCGACAGCAAGAATTCCGCGGTGAAGCAGGTGGCCAGCGGCCGATTCGGCGTGACGAGCCTCTATCTGGTCAACGCCAAGGAATTGCAGATCAAAATGGCGCAGGGGGCGAAGCCTGGCGAGGGGGGGCAGCTCCCCGGCCACAAGGTCGATCGAGAGATCGCCCGCATCCGCCATTCCACGCCGGGGGTGGGGCTCATCTCGCCGCCGCCACACCACGATATCTACTCCATCGAGGATCTGGCTCAGCTGATCCACGATCTCAAGAACGCCAATCACCACGCCCGCGTCAGCGTGAAACTCGTCGCTGAGGTGGGGGTCGGCACGGTGGCGGCAGGGGTGTCGAAGGGGAAGGCCGATGTGGTGCTCATCTCGGGCCACGACGGCGGCACCGGCGCCAGCCCCCAGACCTCGATCATGCATGCCGGCCTCCCTTGGGAGCTGGGGCTGGCCGAGGCGCATCAGGTTTTGGTGATGAACAATCTTCGCGGCAGAATCGTGGTGCAGACCGACGGCATGATCCGCACCGCCAAAGATGTGGTGATTGCCACCCTGCTCGGGGCTGAGGAGTATGGGATCGCCACGGCGTCGCTGGTGGTGATTGGGTGCATCATGATGCGCAAGTGCCACCTCAATACCTGCCCAGTGGGGATTGCCACGCAGGATCCGGAATTGCGCCGGCGGTTCACCGGCCAGCCGGAGCACGTCGTCAACTTTTTCTTCCTCTTGGCCGAGGAGATCCGGGAGTTGATGGCCAAACTCGGCTTCCGCACGATCAACGAGATGGTGGGGCAGGTCGATAGGCTCGACACCCGCGCCGCAATTGCCCACTGGAAGGCTCAGGGGCTCGACTTCTCCACAATCCTGCACAAGCCGGAAGTGCCTGCCCATGTGCAGACGCACCGCACTGAAGCGCAGGACCATGGCATCGAAGCCTCGCTCGACATGATGCAGCTGCTCGACCTCTGCCGCCCGGCCCTGGAGGAACGCAAGCCGGTGCGGGTGGATCTGCCGATTCGCAACGTCAACCGCACCGTCGGCACGATTCTCTCCAGCGAGATCACCCGCCGCTATGGGGCAGCGGGCCTGCCGGACGGCACGATTGACATCCATTTCACAGGCACTGCCGGTCAGAGCCTGATGGCTTTCGGTGTGCCGGGAGTAACGGTCCATGTGGAAGGGGATGTCAACGACTACTGCGGCAAGGGGCTCTCGGGGGGACGCTTGATTGTGCGTCCGTCGCGATCGGCCTCATTCGCCGCGGAAGAGAATGTCATCGCGGGCAATGTGGTGCTCTATGGAGCGACCAGCGGTGAGGTGTTTCTCCGTGGCATCGCCGGTGAGCGGTTCTGCGTGCGGAACAGCGGCGCCGAGGCGGTGGTCGAGGGGATCGGGGATCATGGCTGCGAATACATGACCGGAGGACGGGTGGTGATCCTCGGTGAGACAGGCCGCAATTTTGCCGCCGGCATGAGTGGCGGCATCGCCTATGTGTGGGATCCCACCGGTACTTTTCCGGCGAAGGTGAATCGCGAGATGGTCGAGCTTGAGCCGCTCGACGCGGGGGATCTGGAGTATCTCAAGGGCCGGATCGAGAAGCATGTCGGCTTTACAGGCAGCGTTCGGGGGCGGGCCATTCTCGATGGCTGGGCGAGTGAACAGGGGAAGTTTGTGAAGGTGATGCCGACCGACTACAAGCGGGCCATCGCCGAACTGCGGAAGATTCAGGAACAGGAACAGGCAGAGGCCAGGCAGGCAGGAGAAAAGGTCCATGGGTGAGCCACGCGGATTCATGAAATACCAGCGCACGACCTCCGGCAAGCAGCCGGCGGAGGAGCGCCTCAAGCATTACAACGAGTTTCTCACGATCCTGCCCCCTGAGGAACTGATCAAGCAAGGGGCCCGCTGCATGGATTGCGGCGTGCCGTTCTGCCACACCGGCTGTCCGCTGGGGAACATCATTCCCGACTTCAACGACCTGGTCTACCGCGATCAGTGGCATGAGGCCAGCCAGCGCCTGCATGCCACCAACAATTTCCCCGAGTTCACCGGACGCGTCTGTCCGGCTCCCTGCGAGTCGGCCTGCGTGCTGGGGATCAACGAGGATCCGGTGGCCATCAAGCAGATTGAGATGGCCGTGGCCGATCGCGCCTTCGACGAAGGCTGGGTCGTGGCCCAAGCCCCGGCCGAACGCACCGGCAAACGCGTGGCCGTGGTGGGAAGTGGGCCCTCAGGGCTGGCTGCAGCGCAGCAGCTCAACCGGGCCGGGCATCTGGTCACTGTGTTTGAGCGGGCCGATCGTCCCGGCGGCCTGCTCATGTATGGCATCCCTGATTTCAAGCTGGAGAAATGGCGTGTCTGGCGGCGGATCCGCCAGATGGAAGAGGAAGGGGTCGAGTTTCGCTGCAGCGTCAATGTCGGCAAGGACATTTCCAGCGAGCAACTCACCCGCGATTATGACGCGGTCCTGCTCACCGGCGGGGCCACGCTCGGCCGCGATCTGCCGATCCCCGGCCGCGAGCTGAAGGGGGTGCATTTCGCGATGGATTTCCTACCGCAGCAAAACAAGCGGAACGCCGGTGATGAGGTGAATGCCCAGATCGTGGCCGCGGGGAAGCATGTGGTGGTGATCGGTGGTGGTGATACAGGCAGCGACTGCGACGGCACGAGCAACCGCCAAATGGCCAAGTCGCTGGTGCAGTTTGAGCTGTTGCCCAAGCCGCCCGATGTTGGCAACTATCCCCGCCGCACCGAGCGGCCGGAGAGCACTCCTTGGCCTGCCTGGCCGGTGATCCTGCGGACGAGCACCTCCCACGAGGAGGGCTGTCGCCGCGAGTGGGGCATCCTCACCAAGGAATTCATCGGCGATTCCCAGGGGCAATTGCAGTCGCTGCGAACGGTGCGGATCGAGTGGTACACCGACACCGCCAGTGGCCAGCACAAATTCCGCGAACTGCCCGGCAGCGAGGAGGAATGGCCCTGCCAGCTGGCGCTATTGGCGATGGGATTCGTCGGCCCCGAGAAGCAGGGACTGGTGGCTGAACTGGGTCTCGAACTCGATGCCCGCGGCAACGTGAAGACCGGCCCCGATTACGCAACCAGCCGCGCGGGTGTGTTTGCGGCCGGAGATATGCGGCGGGGACAGTCGCTGGTGGTGTGGGCGATCCATGAGGGGCGCGAAGCAGCCCGGTCGATCGATCTCTCGCTGATGGGGCAGACCAATCTGCCGAGCGTGTCGGCGGGTGAATTCGCCGTCCACGCGGTGTAGGGAGTGATCCGGATCAGAACCTAGGACGTATTTGGGGCAGCTCAAGCACAACTCGGATACTCCATCGAGCGGAGAACTTTTGCCGTCCCGCGGCCGGCGATGCTCTAAGTCCGGGACTGCCCATGCCCCGAACATCGATCAGCGAGGACGGTGGAGGCGGAGGGATCGGCGAACGCTTGAGGAGCGCATGCGACGAAACTTTTGCCGTCCCGCGGCCGGCGATGCTCTAGGTCCGGGACTGCCCATGCCCCATCGCCGGACGTTCGCTGCGGCCCTCCGGGGCCTTACGCTCACTCGAAAGTCGGCTGCGCTTCGCCATCCATGGCTCCGCTGGCCGCCTACGCCGGCTCCTGGGGCACGGGCAGCCCCTCCCCGAACATCGATCAGGAAGGGTGACGGAGGAAGGGTGACGGAGGCGGAGGGGTCGGCGAACGCTCGAGGAGCGCATGCGACGAGACTTTTGCCGTCCCGCAGCCGGGGGCGCCACGGAAGTCGGATGCGCTCGAGTCGGATGGGCTCGAGGCTGATGGCTGGTTGATCAGCCTCTCAAGCCCAGTCCGAGGCGATCGCGGCAGAAGGCGATGCTCCGGGAAAGTTCTCCCAGTTGGTAGGCCTGGTCGGCTTCCTTGCGCCCGACGCCTGCGGGAGCCTGGAAGGGCTCGATGCGGTGGCCGCGCTTCGCCAGTTGGATGAAGCGGGCGAAGTCGGCGGCGCGCGCCTCGGGAAAGGCCTGCCAGAATTCGGTGGTCCAGACCGGCAGGTCTTTCGTGAAGCCGGAGATCGTTTCGATCTGCACCGTCACACCGGGGCACTGATTCTCGAAGAGATCGAAAAAAGCAGGCAGATCAACGCAGCCCTCTCCCATCGCCGTCCACTGCGCGGCGAAGCCGGTGTCAGTGGTCCAGACCTGCGTGTCGCGCAGGCTGGTGGTGAGCACATGCGGCGCAAGTGTGGCGAGTGCGGCGACAGGATCTTCGAGCGTCCAGATGGCATTGCCCGAGTCGAAGTTCACCCCCACAAAATCTGTTCCCGCCGCCTCGACAAGCTCCTTGAGCTCCCGCGATTGCAGATCGCCGGCATGGTTTTCCACGGCTATCTTCACGTTCGCATCGATGGCTTGAGAGCGGCATGCTTTCAGCACGGCGACGGTGTCGGCGCTGCGGGCCGCAATGCCACCCGGAGTGAGCCGGTCTGACTGACCCCCCAGGATCACGCGAAAAGCCTGCGATCCGAGCGCCCGGGCCATGCGAATGCCGAGGGCCAGATGCTGCTCAGCTGTTCCCCAGTCGGGTTTGAAGGTTTTGGAGGTGGGGCAGATGCTCCATGATCCCAGTTCGATCCCTACGCCCCGATCGACGGCATAGCGTCTCAGCTCTTCAAGCGACGCATCGTCGAACCGCCCCTCCAGCGGGCCGAAGTCGGTGATGAAGACAGAATCGCACTCCAGCGCCTGAGCATGGTCGATCAACTGCCGCGCGCTCCAGCCCATGGCCCGCACCGCGAAGTTGTCGTAGCCGAGTTTGATGCCGCGCCGCCGGACGGGGTCTTCGGCAGCTGCCGACGTCTGACTGAGGTGGGGCACTGCCAGCGACACTGCCAGTGCCACCATGGCGTGGCGGCGCGACAGGCGGATGGGGGGGTGAGGCATGGGATGAGTGTTTCCAGCGGCTCTTCAGGATTCCGGATTCCGGCGGTGCCGCCGCCGCGGTGGTTGCTCAAGCGTGGCTGATTCAATTCAGGGGCTTCAAGATCACGCTGAGAGTGCCGGTGTTGTCAGCCAATGCCCCGGGGGATTCGTTGATTTTGCAGTAGACCGGCCCGTCAGCCACGGCCACACATTTCCCCCGGCTCCCCTCGGCTAGGATCTTCCACTGCGGTCGCCCTCCACCTGAGGCAGCAGGAAGCCACTGCGCCACCAACAGTCTGCCCACTGGGCGGCCGCGATACCACGCCAGCGAAATTCCCTCCGGCTCGGTTTCGATCGGCCCCTCGGCAACGGCTCCCACTCGGCAGCGTCCATTGGCCACCACGGCCAAGCGATCTCCCTGCCGAAGTGACCAACCAGAATTCTGCCAGCCCCGGTCGGCGGCGACAGTCATCTGGCTTGCGGCCACGAGCGGCCTCCCCGGCGACCAATCAATGGCCGAAGCTAAAAAATCGTAGCCGTAATCGACCTCGGCCGTGAAGGCATCGAAGTCGCGGGCAGCCTGATCGGCATTCCAGCCGGGGGCCTGCTCCAATCGCTGGGTGAGGTTGGCATCGAGCGGCCCTGCCTCCAGATCCCGAAAGGTTTTTGCGTAGGCTGGATGTCCCGAGAGCATCGCCACGGCGGCCCAGCTGGCCGCGTACGACGCCAGGGCGTGATGGCGATCGGGAGGCGTGGCCAGCACCTCCTCCAGTCCGGGCACGTCGCCGCTGCGCCTCAGGCTCAGGAGCTTCTCGATGCGTCCCAACTGCTCCACATCGCTGGCCTGTTGGGGGATGGGGGTCGACTCAAATCGGCCAGCCCGCAGCCGGTGCGTGGCGAGCAGTTCGGCAATGCCCTCGGTGTACCAAGTGGGGGTGGAAAGGCTGCGCAGCGTGAGCGAACAGGCATGCACCCCTTCGTGCAGCAGGAGATGGCGCCTGTAGGCCGGGTTGGGGTGGTCGATCAACCAGAAGCGGTTGCGATCGCAGAACCCATTTTGAAAGGGAGGAATCGTGCCGTCGGTCGGGAGCAGGCCGGCGGCTTGAAACGGCTGCCGATCGACCATCAGGCATCCCACCGCTCGCCAGGAGTTCACCGTCGGCCCGTCCACCTGAAAATGGTCGCACCACACGGCGAAGGCCTCGTCGAAAATCTGGGGCAGATTCTCGACACCGTCGTCGGCCCGCACAGGCCGGTCGGTGATGAGGATCAGATGCCGGCCCTCCAGCACCCGCAGGCCGGCCCGGCGGGCTGCCGCCACCACCGGCTGCGTGGCCACTTCCTCAGCAGCCACCCCCCACGCGCCGATTACCAGCGTCAGCAACGGCAACGCCAGGAGACCCCAGCAAGGCAGGGGAAAACGCTCGCTCGCCCGCCCATCACAGAAACCGCCGGGGTGGGAGAGAGGTGGGGAGGGCATGGGGCGGAGCTGAATGGGTGGACGAAGGGTGATCAAGCTGTGGAAAAAGTGCAGGGAGGACTTCTGGAACAGCCGGTGCAGTGTAGCTGCGTGAATCTGCCCCGGTGTAACCCGTCCAACTCTCCCAGTTGTCCCCACCGGGGCAAGCCGTGCAGCAGGCGGAACCTGGAATTCAGGGGCGGACGCCGAAATTCCGATCGCAACAGAACGGCGGGAAGCCTACAAACCCGACTCGTTCGCAAGGAGTGCGATTGCAGTGCGGCACGGATGCCAGAAAACCAGCCGAGACACTCTGCACGCCATCGGTCTCGCGGCCGGTTTCGGCTGCTTTGTCGGGCTTTTCCTGCAGGTGGCGGCAGCCGCGCCTCCTGACCCCCCATCCGGCGGTGTCAGTCCGTGGGCCACCGGAGGCGCACCAGCCAATCCGGGCACTTCCGCCAGCACACCCGGGATAGGAATTTCCAGCGCGGTGCCGGTGACCCAGGCGTTTCCTGCGCCGGGGGCCGTGGTGCAGGGGGGAACGATTCCCGCTGGCTGGCAACCACAGGCAGTGCCCTACCAGTCGATTGGGGCCGATGGGCGGCCGATCACGGTTTACGTGGCGCCCACGTATGTCTTTACCTACGCCATCGGCCCGCCTGTGCTGGCGGCGCCCGTGGCGCCTGCCCCCGCGCCCCCATCGCAGGTCAATCGTCGCCAAGCCTACGGGCAGCCCGGCATAAATGCCGCGGGTTGGAACTATGCCACGCAGGGAGCGGCTCCGGTCCCCTACACGCTCCCTCCCCCGACGGTGGCCCGCTATCAGCCCCAGCCCTACCAATTTCCCCCCGGATCGCGCGAACTCTCCGGCACGGCCCTGGTTCCGCCCGCGCTCCCGGCGCAGCCGTCATCTCCCGTCTATGCAGCAACTCCCCCGCCGGGGTTTGGTGCGCCTCCCGCACCGGCAACGGGTCTGGCTGCTCCGCCGAGCGAATGGGTGCAGGTTCCGCCCGAAACATCTCCGGTGGCAGATGCTGGAGGCGAAGGCTTGGCAGCCGCCGCACCTCCGGCAATCGCTGCGGCCAGCGTCGCTGCAGCGGCTGCGGCCTCATCACCGCCGCCAGCAACAGCCGCCCCGCCGCTGGTGAGCACCACCCCCGCTCCGGCGGTTGCAGATGCGCCGCTGGAACCGGTCGCCCAGCCGGCTCGAAGCGGCGTGTCGGCTGTGCCTGTCAGTCGCTCCGCCACTCCCCATATGTGGCGGGTGGTGGGTGTGCACGACGGCGACACGGTCACCTGCCTGGATGACACCAATGCCCAGCAGAAAGTTCGGCTGGCAGAAATCGATGCCCCGGAACTGGGGCAAGACTTCGGCAAGGTCTCGCGCGATTCTCTGGCAGAGATGGTGTTTGGGAAAACGGTGCAGGTGACCGACGATGGCAAGGATCGATATGGACGGTGGGTCGGGCACCTCAATGTCAACGGTACGGACGTCAACCGCCAGATGATCGCCACGGGCAACGCGTGGCACTACACCGACTATTCCAACGATCTGTCCCTGGAATCGCTGCAACAGCAGGCGCAGTCACGGCGGCTTGGCCTGTGGTCACAGGATGACCCCACGCCACCGTGGAACTATCGCCAAACCGGCAAGGCTCCCAAGAACGCTGATTGATAGAACGCTGATTGATAGAACGCCGATTGATCCGCCACTGCCCAGCCGGGGCAGCCGCTGCTTTACCGCGAACGCATGTCGCGGCGGGCTTGCTGAGCCTTGACGCGGGATGCCGTGTGGCTTGTGCGCCGCGTATCGAGCCCCGTGAGCTTGAGCCGGCTGGCTTTGGCGGCCGAGAGGGCGTTTCGCTGGTTGGCTCGCGGGGCCGAGATCTTCTGCGTGCTCGCCGAAGTTTGCAGGGCGGAACGGGCTCCCGCCTGACGAGCCTTTTTCGAGATCTTTGTGCCAGTGGTGACGCCCCGTGACGCAAAGGTTTTTGTCAGCGACGGCGACACGGCGGCAGCCACGCTTACGGCTTTGGCAGGAGCGGGTGTCTTCACCGCCGGCTTCGCGGCCACTTTCACGGCCGCTGCAGGACGAACTGGGGCGACCGGCCGGGCTGTTGTGCGCCGGGTAGCCCGCTTGATGATCGTTTTGGTGCGCGACTTGGCCGCACTGTTCCCCCGCACCAAACCCTTTACCGTTTCAGAAACATTGGCCGCGAAATCGGCCAGCCGGGTTTCGATTCGCTCGAGCGCCCCGTGGAGGATGTCAGTCTTTTCGGCAGTCCGCGCGTTGGCGGCAGCGACCGGAGCCGTAGCCCGCTTGGTGGAGCGGGTTTGCTTTGAGTTAAGACCGCGCCACTTGTCGCGCATCTCGCGGGCCCGGCGCGCCAGCATATCGACCTCGGCATGCGTCGCTTTGGAGAGAGACTGACCGAAGCTCGACTCGAAAATTTTGTGTTCGGCGGCGGTCAGCAGGGCGCGGGCGCGGGCAATGGTGCCAGCGGGAACGGAAGTGGCTTTGGCCATGAGAAGCGGCAATCCTGAAGGGAGTGGTGTGGGGAGAACGGAACACTCGGGAGCACTGCTCCTCCGCCCAGCCCCGACGCACTGGGTGCGCCGCGATCATCGTATCATGCGGCGCCGATTTTTTCCGCTGCGGCTCCGGAGTCTTCCGACTCCTGATCTGCCCCGGCCCCCTGATCCTCAGCGAAGATCTTCACGAGCACTGGATCGGAATGGGGCCTCCCACTGCGTCGGCCCTGCTGGAAGAGCATCTGCTCGTACAGCTGGATTGTGTTCTCGGCATTCTTCCGCCAGGAATGCTTCTCCACATAATTTCCAGCTGCCTGCACCAGTCGGTCCTGCAAAACCTCGTCTTCGGCCAGCCGCTGGATGGCCCAGCAGAGTTCCTCCAGAGCATCGGCGGTGACCATCATCATCGCCCCCGATTCCCGTTGGATTGGCTGAAACGCATCGATCTTGGAGGCAATGATGGGACGATTGGAGCTCAGCGCCCACGTGAGGGCCCCGGAGGCCGACAGACCTGAATCGGCTCGGTAGGGGGCGAGGCAGATGTCGGTGGCGGCGTAGTAGAGCTCCGCCGATTCAGTCGGCAGCCAGCCGGTGATCGTTACCCGATCTTCCAGTCCCGACTCCTTGATCTGCGACATCAGTTGCGTCAGAAAATCGTCGCGGGAGTCGGGATGCGCACCGCCGCAAATCGCCAGCCGGTAGTCCGCCGGCAACTGCTTCAGCGCGTTGACCGCCAGATCGTGCCCTTTGTAGCGGCCGACAAAGCCGAAGATCGTCAGCAATTTGGAATGGCCCGGAATCTTGAGGAGGCTCTTGGCCTTGTAGCGATCGACTTTGAACTGCCGCTGCGGGAGGCAGGCATGCGGCATGAAGTGGATCGAATCGATTGGCAGTCCGGCCCGGGCAAACGCATAGCGGGTGCGTGCCGAATGAACAATCGCCCGCGACTCTCCCCGCCGCACGCCAAATTGGTGGGCCACCCGGGCCCGCCATTTGCGATGCCGCATCCAGTCGCGGATGAAGCCGTTGAACTTGTGCATCCGCTGCGCAGGCGTTGGGCTGATCAGTTCGGTGTGGAACGTCGTGACGACCGGTTTGCCGAGGCTGCGCAGGCCGCGCAGGATGCGGCCATACTGCTTGGCGGCATAGCCAGATCCATTCGCGATGCCAAACAGCCCATGTTCGTGCTGCACATGCACCACGTCGACATCGGCGGCGGCCGCCAGAATGTCAGAGTTGAGTTGGTCAACATCGCGCGGCAGGGCGGTGGTCCACTGGTGGGGGCAGATCGGAAAGACGTCGTTTTCGACGCCCGAAGCAGCCAACGCCTTCACCAGATTGTCGCAGTAGGTGGCGATTCCACACTGGATATTCCATGTGGAGACATGCAGAACTCGCATCCCGCTCGATCCCATTGCCCATCCCTCCCTCGTTCGGTCGTCAGGCTCTTTTTCTCAGGCCTGTCGACCGTCTCCGTTGCGCTCGTGCACCAACAGTTGGTGAACCAGTTTGTCGGGGGAGAATAACGAGGCCATTCCACCGCCGCAAGATGAGTGCGAGACAGGTTTTCAGGCCCAATGGGGCGATTGAAGGGAGCCGGGAACGGCTGGGAGGGGGTGGCTCCGTACCCCCGCCAAGGAGGCGACCACACCTTCCGCCGGGCCCCGCCTGTTTTTTTGACTGAATTTTCCGCACACAACCCTGCCCGGGTTCTTTTCACCGGTCGACCAAACGCGGAACAAGGCGATGGAGGGCCTGTTCCGCGGACATCTGGAAAAAACGACAGCCGTGACCTGGGAAGGCCACGGCTGTCGTGGGTCGGCGCGAGGTGAGCCGTCAAGCGGGTTAAGGCTCAGGCCGGGGAGGGCACCGCACGGGTCATAAACCAGCCGCCATGCCCCGGGTCGCAGGTATTGGCATCGGCGACGGCGGCCTGAGGATGGCCGTGCCTCATGGTGAAACCTGCGGCGGCCAGATTTTTGAGCACCGCGCGGGTCTCGAGTCCACGGTCATCGATGTAAAAGGGATGAAGTTCCAGAAAGATGCGTTCCAAGCGGTCGAAATTGGCCCAGTTGGTGCGGGTCAGTTCGTACTCTGCCCCCTCGATATCGATCTTCATGAAAGTCGGACGTTCCGAAACAAATTCCTGGATGTTGGCAATGTGGGCCATGATGAACTGATTGCCGGCCGAGGCCTCCAGCGTCCGGGCCGAGTTGAGCGGAAGCTTGAGCTCAAACGCCTGGTCGCCCAGGCCGATCGGGTAGGCCCGCACATTCTCCAGATAGTTCAGCCGGGCGGTGTAGTTGGTGGCTAAGGCATTCCAAGGATAGGGATCGAAGGCGAGAACCTTCCCCTGCGGCCCCACTGCCAGGCCGAGCCATACGGAGATATACCCCGAATTGCAGCCGATATCGAAGCAGACGTCGCCCGGCTTCACAAACTGGAAATCCTTATACATCTGCAGCGAGGCATCGCCGCCATTGCCGCCGAACCACGACTCCGATTCCTTGTGGTAGATGATGAATTCGAAGTCTTGGCCGCCCACCTGATGATCGACGATGTAGGGCTTGATCCGCTCATAGGATCCCTGCATGGTGGCCTTGGCCTCGATGGCGTCGAGCTCGCGGGAGAAGCGATCGAGGAACTGTTGCTTGGACGTTTTCAGTTTTTGCATGGATTACCCGACTGTGTGGTGGAAAACCTGTGTGTGATGCGATCCTTCGCGAGGCTTCGGCCCCGCAGTCGTTTCAGCCCGCTCGACGTCGGTGAGACGTCTCTGGAGCATGTCCTTCCTGGCCCTGTTCGATCAGAAAAACACCCGGATACTCGCGCGTGATGAGCCCGCAACCGCCTCGTGCGGTTGAGCGGGCCATTGATCCACGCCCCGCCGGTCGCGGAGAGAATATCGAATTGGGCAAAAGTCGGCAAACCCGCTCTAGCCTTCTTATCTTCCGCCTCCCGCGGTTTTTGTGAGGGGGCTGTGCCACCGCTTGAAAGCTCGTTCTGCGGGGGGGGGCGGTGCGAAGCTGAACTTGTTCCGCAGGGCCGTTTTCCGTACACCCCCCCGTCGGTCGCTCTCTTTCCAGATCACCGCCCTTGTGTGGAGCGGAGGGCGGGACGCCGGCGTGCCGCTGCCTCAGGAAGATTCTCTCCATGAAAATTGGACGTTCTCTGGCCGAGGCCGCCCATCGATTCCCTCTGGCGGCGCCGCTTGTGCGCCAGGTGCAAAACAGGTTGCGCATCCGCCGCTCCCGCCGCAATGCAGCCCGCTTGGCTGGGGGCCCTCCACCAGCCCACATGGGAGGGTTTGCGGTCTCGCCAGCGGAATACAGCCTGTGGATCGCGGCGCACGAACCTCAGGAGGCCGACCTGCGCCGCCAGCGGGCGACGAGCAATGCGTTTTCCCACCAGCCGCTGATCAGTATTGTGTTGCCGGTCTATAAGGTGCCGCTGGAAATTCTCACCAGCACGCTGGAATCGCTCAAAAAGCAAACGTACCCCCATTGGGAAGCCTGTATCGCGTTCGCCGATCCTGATGGCGAAGCCAACGCCCAGTATCTGCGGGCGGCGGCCCGCAAGGATTCCCGGATCCGCCTCACATTCCCCGCCACGAATGGTGGCATTGCTGCCAATTCCAATGAGGCGTTGGCACTGGCGCAGGGGGAGTTTGTAGCGCTTCTGGATCATGACGACGAACTGACCCCCCACGCCCTCTACGAGATGGTGGAGGCGATCAACGCAGATCCAGAGGCTGATTTTCTCTACTCTGATAAGGACAGCATCGACGAGCAGGGCACCCTGCGGCAGAACGCTCTGTTCAAGCCGAGCTGGAGCCCTGAGGTCATGTTTTCGGTCAATTATCTGACCCACTTCAATCTGCTGCGCCGGTCGATTGTGATGGCGGTAGGAGGCTTCCGCAGCGAGACCGATGGGGCTCAAGACTGGGACATTTTCCTGCGCGTGGCCGAGCGCTCGCGATCGATCGTGCGAGTGCCGAGTGTGCACTACCACTGGCGCATCCATGCCGCCTCCACCTCCTCAGGGATCGCGGCCAAGCCCTACGTGCTTGATGGACAACTCCGCACGCTTCAGGATCACATTGTGCGTCTCAACCTGGCGGCGACGGTTGAGCCCAATGAGGATTCCGGATTTCGTGTCTGCTGGAGCGATAAGCGAGGCAGGGGCGTTCATCTGATTATCGATGCCCAGGGCATCCGCCTCGATGACCTCGACGGCCTCGTGCGACACATCGCGGAGGCTGCGGAGGCGGCCCACCTGCGGGTGACCATGACGGTGGTGGCGGAAGGCCAGCGGTGGCACGAATCCTCGACCACCTTGGGGGGCCTGGAGCGGGGCCGGGTGGAAGTGCTCGCCTGCCCCCCCGAAAACCGATCGCGCTGCATCAACGAAGTGATCGCCCGGCATCTGCCCACCACCGACGCCCTCCTCTTTCTCTCCGGTCAGGTGGCAGGGCTTTCCGAGAACTGGCTGAGCGAGCTGGTGGGCTGGGTGTGCGGACACCCCGACATCGGGTTTGCCAGCGGACTGATCCTTGACGTGCAGTCCAATGTGGTGGAGGCGGGGCTGGTCGTCGACCAGTTTGGGGCCGGCTCGCCGATGTTTCGTGACAGTCCGCTGCGGAAATGGGGATGGTTCGGCGGCCCTCTCTGGTATCGCAACTGCACCGCAGCCAGTCCCTGGTTGGTGGCGATCGATGCCGATGCCTACGTGTCGGCCGGCGGTTTCGACGAGCGGCAGCCCTGGAATCAGGCTTTTGTAGGACTCTGTCGGACGATCCACCGGGGCGGCAAGCGGGGAGTGGTCGATCCCCATGCACGCGCCACGCTCGCCCCGGGTGTTTTGCCTCCGGTCCCTCCGTTCCATGAAAGCCTGCGGGATGATCCCTATTTTCATCCTGCTTTTTCCTCGGTTGTTCCCCTCGAACTCGACGCTCGTCCAAGCAGCGGTCAGAGCGAGATCCGCGCCGAGGGCGTCCGCCAAGGCTGGCTCAAGATGCCCTGGTCTGGGGGGGCAAAGAAAGCGAAGCGAACGCTGGGGGGGGGCGTGGCCAAGCCGGGGGCGAACGCCTACGCCGCCGATGCCCTGATTCTTGCGCGGGTGACCGGCTGCACCCTGGAGGACCTCCACGCGCAGCAGCAGTATCCGGAGCGGGTGGGGCGGGGCCCCGGGGCAGGGTGGTGCAACTGGTATCTGCCCTCGTTTGAAAATCCCTACTACGGCGGCGTGATGACGATCCTGCGCTTTGCCGATTTTCTGCAGCGCACCCGCGGCATCCGTCAGCGGTTCCTCATCTGCGGGCAGGCCGATACAGAACAGATGCGGCAGCGGATCGCGCAGGTGTTTCCGGGGCTGTCAGCGGCCGACGTGCGGGCCCTCGACTGCCCCGAGGCGATCGCCGCCATTCCTCCGGCCGATTCCTCGGTGGCCACGCTCTGGACCACCGCCTATGTGCTGCTCAATGTGCGCACCACCGGACTCAAGTTTTATTTTCTCCAAGACTTCGAGCCGCTGTTTTATCCAGCCGGATCCACCTCCGCGCAGGCGGAGCTGACGTATCGATTCGGCTTTTACGGCATCGCCAACACACGCACGCTGCGGACCCTCTACGAGCAGGACTATGACGGAAATGCGGTCCACTTTGCGCCGCAGGTCGACCCGGCCGTTTTTCATGGTTCTCCGGAGCGGATATCAACCGGTCCGAAACGACTCTTTCTTTACGGCCGTCCGGGCCATCCACGCAACGGTTTTGAGCTGGCCGCCGCGGGCATTCGGATCCTCAAGGAGAAGGTGGGGGATCGCGTCGAAATTCTGTGCGCCGGCGCCCCTTGGGATCCGCGTGAATACGGGCTCGATGGGATCATCACAAACCTCGGCCTGCTGAGCTATGCAGAGACGGCCGAACTCTACCGCTCCTGCCACATCGGTTTTGTGATGATGATGACGAAGCACCCCTCCTACCTGCCGTTTGAATTCATGGCCTGCGGAGGGCTGCTCGTTTCCAACCACAATCCTGCCAATACCTGGCTGCTGAAGGACAACGAAAACTGCCTGTTGGCTCCCGCCAGCGCACCGGCGATCGCGCAGCGACTGGCCTATTCAATAGACCATTTCGATCAGCTTTTTCCGCTGCGGCAAAGGGGGCACGAACTCATCACCAGGCACCACAGCAACTGGGACCGTGCCTTTTCCAATGTGCTTTCCTTCATGGACGGACTTTCGCCCCGGGTGACAAGGAGAGTGGCATGAACAGCACGCAGCGCGATCTCCCGCAGGGCTGGTCGTCGGCGCTCCTGCCGGTCGGAGCGGGCAGCAGTGTGCTGCCCGCAGGCAACTCGCCTTTCCACAGTCTCCGGGGGAGCCCCCGATCGCGGCAGGACGAACTGCAGCTGCTCCATGCCGAGGGCACGTTGCTCCAGGCACGCGGCAGCATCTTTGGTGAACAGGTCTTTTTCTGCTTGCGTGGTCGGCGGCATTCGGTGCTTTCAGCTGCCCGGCTGGAGGAACTCGGCTTCCGCTGGCCTGCCGATGTGGTGGCAGTGCCGGAGCGGGTGCTGGCCAGCTTTGCGCCCGCCGGGCATCTTCCCGGACTGTGGCACGGCAGCGTTGACACCAGCCGGATCAGCGACAGCACCACCATGCGGGAGGCGATGGCTGCGTGCCTTGAGGGGGGGGGCTTGGAGGTGGGGGCCGGTGCATCCCCGTTTCCTGTGCCGCTTGCCTGCCGCGTGCTCTATGGCGACAGGCTGCCGCACGATGACCTGTTGGCAGAACTCTATCCGGGCCAACGTGCCTGTGATCTGGTGATCCCCGACATCCTCACCGATTTCGACGAATTGGACGGCGTGGCCGACGGCAGTCAGGACTTTCTCATCGCCTGTCATGTCATTGAACACACCCGCAATCCGATCGGTTCGATCGCCGCGGCCCATCGCAAGCTGCGGCCCGGCGGCAAATTGCTGCTGGTGATCCCCGACAAACAGCGCACCTTCGACCGCCACCGGCCGCTCACCCCGCTCTCCCACCTCATCGAGGATCATCTCCGGCCAGATCGACAGCGCGACTACGCCCACTACGAGGAGTTCTACCGGCTCAGTTTTCCGATGCAGGAACCGGCCTATTCGCAGGAGGTGCGCCACCGCTTCGAAACCCGCCATGCCATTCACTACCACGTGTGGGATCACGATGCGTTCCGATCGATGCTCGACTGGCTGCAGGACAACGTCATCGGCTGGTCGGAGATCTGGACCCATCCCGCCGTGGGCAACGCGCAGGAGAACATCGAGCTCTATGCCTTGCTCACCAAATAGCCCTCTGCCGGCTCAGGCAGCGACCGCCCCCGGCTGGGTCAGGCCCAATCTGGCATCCCGGGGCAACTTCGGCGAACGCCAGGAATCTGGCCGGCACGACTGGGGCTACTACGCCCACCTATCGATCTATGCCTTCGCGGCGGGGTTTGTCCGTGGTCGCCGGTGTTTGGAGATCGGTTGTGGCACCGGCTATGGCGCGCAGTATCTCGAGGCGGAAGGGGGCGCTGCCTCAGTGGTCGCCATCGACAAGGACGAAACCCAGATCGAGGAACTGCGGATCCGCTTTCCGACGATCACATTCCTGGCCCGCGATCTCGATCTGGGCGGGCTCAATGTGGCGGAGCATTCGGTCGATGTCGTCTTCTCGTCGAATGTCTTCGAGCATCTGGCCTACCCTGATCCGGTCCTCGCCGGCGCCGCCAGTGCCCTGGCGGAGGATGGCGTGGCCATCATCGCGGTGCCGCCGATCATGACGGTGGGGATGTTGGCCGAAAACGCCAAGAACATTTTTCACATCAACAACCTTCCGATCTGGGCCTGGACAGCCAAACTGAGTCGCTATTTCCATTCAGTGCGCACCTATCGCCACTGGGTGCGGGCTGATCGCATCGATGGCCGGGGCGCAATTCTGCGCGACCGGCCGAGCCTGGCCGACTTTGTGTTTAAGGAAGACGACAGCTGCAACCCCAGCACGATCACGGCGGTGTTTGTCTGCCACGGGCCCCGCAGGTCACCGCTGCCGGCCGCTGACGAGGCGGAGACGTGCCCCCCTGAATGGCGCGCCCTTAAGGTCGAGGCGGACGCCCGGCAGGAGATGGTGACCGACCTACGGCGCGAACTGGCGGCGGCGGCCGCCTGGGCGCGGGAAAACACTCAGGCGGGAACCGACCCGAAGTTCATCCTCGACGGAGTCTGCCGGCAGATCGAATTTCTGAGTGGGTAGCTGGGAACGTGGCGAAAAAACAGCGGTAAAATCGCCGAATTGTGCGCGGGGAAGACCCCGGAGTGGCAGGCGGCGGTCTGGGCAGATCGAGAAGGGAGGCTCCTTTGGAAAAAAAGATTGCTTCAGAGGATTTTTAGGACTACAACTATTTGCTGGCGGGAATGTTGAGACGCCTCCACCGGCGTGGCACAGGGATTGGCTCGCCGTCGTGAATGCGGGGCCTCGGGGTTGACCAAGAGCAGTTGACCAGAGCAGTTGAACCAGAGCAGATGACCAAGAGCACATCGGGAGAAGATATGCGTTTCATTCGTACATTGAGCGTTTCCAAGACAACGCTTCTGGCGGTGGTCCTTGGGCTCGGGGCTTGTGGAAGCACCGCTTCCGCCACTGTGATCAGCGGTCTCTACAGTTCTGGCGTCGATAGCTCAGGCAACCTGATTTCCTCGGGAGCCACCGACACCCACTGGACCGTCATCGCCAGTCCCACCTGGAACTCGACTCCCAACTACTACAACGGCTCCGCTTTGGCCTACTCGATCACTCAGTGGCAGACCGACTCTCCAAACCAGACCAACCCCGCGTCGCAGTGGATCACGATGCCTAACGGCGACCCGACAGACTTCTGGGCCCCGCTGGGCACGCCTGTGAGGGGCACGCCTGGCTGGTACACCTACCAGTCGTCATTCACACTGCCGGCGAATGTGGTTTCTGCCACCATCACTGGCAAGTTTGTGGGTGATAACGCCGCCGTGATCAAGCTCAACGGCGTGGAAGCGACTTACGGCACTGTGGCCGCTGGATTTCTGCCTTTCACGATGACCAGCGGATTTCAGACAGGCACCAACCTGGTTGATGTTTTGGTGCAGAACGACGTGTATGTGCAGACGGGGATTCCGGAAGACTATCCCAATCCCACCGGCATGCAGGTGCAGATGACTGGCGAATACACGCTTGCCCCTGTGCCTGAGATCGATCCCAGTTCGTTCGGCCCTGCGGTCTCGCTGCTGATGGGAACT
>Ga0164295_10001436_pt1 | contig 19758 bp, 23 predicted proteins | sample GEODES006metaG_FD_111798 | JGI IMG/M metagenome (GOLD analysis project Ga0164295, IMG submission 111798) | Oligotrophic lake water microbial communities from Sparkling Lake, Wisconsin, USA - GEODES006 metaG | ecosystem: Environmental > Aquatic > Freshwater > Lake | place: USA: Sparkling Lake... | reverse complement strand
CTTCTTTTCGAGTTGTTCCTTGAGTTTATAAATTATTTGATTAGTAATAAGGTCGACATGAGTCCCTCCTTCAGACGTTGATATACCATTTACAAAAGAAACTTGAGTAAACTTGTCATACGGATTAAGCGTTACAGCAAATTCCCAACGCTCATTCATTTTTTCATATACTACAGGTTCATGATCCTTAACAAACAATTTAGTAAAATCATGAAATGACTTGATGAGTACCTTTTGACCATTGAAATGAACTGAAACACTCTTATCGGTAACAGCGGAGCCTTCATATACACGGGTTTTGAACAAAGAAATAGTATCGGGGTCCATATTTTCCATACCGAAGCGATTAAAATCGGGAATAAAAGAAATACGAGTGTAGCTTTTTTTCTTGGAAGTAGTAACCTTTGGGTTACCGATCACACTCATGTTGTTCTCCCACGTCTGAATAAAATGGTGAGTTCCATCACAAATATCAACGGTAAACTTCTTAGAAAATGCATTAGTAAGCTTAGCTCCATACCCATTCAACCCACCGACAGTACGAGCTTCAGTATCGTCATAATTTGAAGAAGTATGGAACTCACCAAAAATGATTTCTGGAACATATTTCTTGAGTTCCTTATGGATTTCGATAGGAATAGCACTCCCATCGTTTAAAATGGAAATCTCTCCGTTATCGGAAATAGTAACTTCGATCTTTTTCATCGTGGAATCACGCTGAGAATGGTCAGTTGAGTTTGTAAAAATTTCATCAAATATTTTGTAAAGACCAGGGCTGAAAGTAAGTGATTTACGAGTCATACGATTTTCGTCCAATACCCAGCGTTCAGTATTAATACGCTCGATATCACCGATATACATTCCAGGACGAAGAAGAACATGTTCAAGTTGGGATTTTTTTTGATATGTCTCTTCGATGGTTTTCTTTTTCGGAGGCATTTTCCTTTGTTCTTACAATTATTATGCACACTCCTTTAAGCAAATTTTTTATTGAAAAAAACTTAACTTAATTAATTTTTATTTTTAGCAAAATCGAGGATATCGTCTGCTGTCCGGGAACCCAAAAATTTAGATTTGTCACCCTTTATAATAGTTGGGAATCCCTGGACATTGTATTCTTCTGTTAAACTGGAGTTACGATCATCTGTTGAATCTATAAGTACAACTTTACCCTCGCCTTGTTCAACTGCCTTTTTGAATTCACCCATACTTCGTTTGCAATGACCGCACCAAGGAGCATAAAATATGAGAACGGAATCGTCTGCTATTCTGGGTTTAACGCTTGTTTGTTCTGTAACATTTGCACCGAATGTGCTTTTAATTTTAGAACTACATATAAGAAGTATGATTAAGCCGAGGAAAACAATAGCCCCTAGTAACATGTAAGTTAATTTGTCTCCCTTTGGTAAAATCATTTAACTTTACTTTTTATTTTTTTTTACAAATTAAAACTTGTTTTTTACAAAAAATATTTTACTTAAAAACTTGTGCATAAAAGAAACTAAAAATGGTTCGCACCAACAAGTATGACGATTCCGTTTGTGAAAAAGTAGAGTTTTCAGGGAAAATATTTATGTATGCTTCTCGTTCATGGAATGTATTATTTCCAATAGTAGACATTATTCGGATATTAAAAGCTAATACAATCATAGCACATGTAGTTGGTAAAGGACAAGATATTATAAGAATGTATGGTTCTCAGTATAACCATAGAATGTTGACTTATGAACTTAAAAATAAAAAAGACTTTTTTGAAAATTTAAGAACCATTAGAACAATTTTTATATTTAGCGATGAATCTGACATCACTTCGACAAATTTAATAAATTTTGCAAAAACAAATAAAATTAATGTTGTTTGTTATTCAAATTTGGATACAATTTATCATTTTTATAATTACAGCGAATCCAAAGCTGAAGTTGATAAATTTTCATTTAAAACACCAGAACTTGTTATTGAAAAAATGTATTATTATTTTGACTTAGAACGTTTTAAAAAATACGCTGAACTTTTTGATGATTTTGAGCTTATCGAATTACCAACGGAAAATAAAAAATCGGTTCTTGATGAGTGTATAGAAAAAATAAAGGAAGTTCAAGTAAGTGAAGAAAAAAAGAAAGTTTATACTAAGTTATTTGACCCTCATCTTAACAAACTTAAATATATGGAATATCAAAGGTCTCAAAAAAATATGATTTTTCCAGATAACGTTGAAAATATTATTAAAAAACAACAAGACTCTCAAAAATCACTTCTTTCTAAATTTTTTAAAAAAAAGTAAAATAATTTTTTGTTAAGGTTCTTGAAGTGCGATATGGTTTTTAAAGAATATATTTTTGCTATTTATATATCCATTCATATAAATATTAAAAATATCATCTCGTGTTTGATTTAAATTAACTGATTCATTACTAAATGAGGTGTCTAAAATTGTATAAATATTATCGGTATTTTTTTTATTAGATTTATTTGTTATAGTAACAAGACTATTTAAAAGGTCTATTAATTTTACAGAACTTTGATTATTTTCAGGATAAAACGCAACATCAAATGCTATACTAGTTGTTTCATCTACTGTATCAATGGGACAGTTATTACAAATTCCTCCATCATAATAATACTTTCCATTTATGAAGTATGGAGGTAATACAATAGGTAAACTGCAACTTGCTCGAACGGCATCAATAACTTTTATATCAGGTGTAAGTTTGTAATTGAAATATTCAAGTTTCGAATCTGTTATATTAAGTGCACTTGTTGTAAATTTAATTTTAGACCTACGATAAAGTTCTATAAACGTTATATTAGGATCAATGTGGTAACTCATAATTTCTTTAATTATTTCTGTAAATTTTATACCAGCCAATATGGATTGTTGCACCACAATATTATCTATATCAATATCGAAAAGTTCTTTGAAATTCAAATTCATAAAAAAATCCAACAAAAAGTCCCATTTTATACCTAAAACATAAAACAAACCAAAGACACCACCAGCAGAAACACCAATAATTTGTTCTATATCAACAAGGTGATCACGATATTCTTCTAAAACACGTAATGAACCAATATAAGCCCATGCTTTAAATCCACCACCTGAAAAAACAATATTTTTAATCATTATTTCTTTTATTTTAACGAAACAAATTTATTCTTTATAAAAAGCGCTCGCATCTTAAATTATTTTTTACAAAAAAATAAATACTTTAAAGATGCTTATGGATCTAATTTAAATAAAAATGAGTGGATACTTCGAATCCAAGTATCTTACAATCATTGGACATGTCCAATCTGGAAAAACAAATGAGGAAATTAATTATTGTTGGAATTCAGTCAATAATTATAAGACCCCTGTTGTTTTTATCGTAAGAAACATTACAGCTGACCAACTCCAACTGAGAAGTCGCTTTGATGGACGTATGGAAACTAAGTTATTGAAGCATCTTTCGGTCGAGAAAGCTGTCGAATTTATGGAATCCATCGGCGTTATCATTCTTCTTTGCAATGAAACCCAGCTAAAAAAAATGAAACAAATTATTACCACCTTTGGTAAGTCTTATAATGTATGTATTGATGAGGCTGATTTTTCCATAAAATCCAAAGACCATGCGAGCTATATTGATGTTCATTTGGATTTTATCAAGAAAAATGCAAATTACATTCTTGGAGCTACCGCAACTCCATTTGCGCTCTTTTCTAGTGACCAAAGTGTTACTAAAATAAAAAAAATTAAACCCAATAACAATTATTATGGTATTGAAACTTTAAATATAAAATATGTCGATAGTTGTATCATTCGTTCTGAAGATGACTTTCCACTTTGCGATATGAGTGCTATGGATTGTATTTATGAATCGTTCATGGAAAAAGAATATGGGATGATTCTCCATACCGTTGTAAAGGAACGTGAGAACCATTTTAAAATTCAAAAGTATCTTAGTAATATATATCCTCAAATGACTGTGATTACATATAATGGTGATGGAATAAAAGTTATTTGTAAACGGCGGAACAATACCCCATTTGCTGACCGCAAAGAAGTAAACAGTTATGGACAACTTATAAATAAGTATTTTATTCTTGAACAAAACAATACTTTTGTTCATTACTTCAAAAATTACAGTATCTCCGAAGTTTTACAGCTTCTTGTTGATGACCCTGAACACGACCATACTCATATTAGTATCATAGCTGGTCATCTTGCATCTCGTGGTATCAGTTTTGTTAGTAGTGATTACACTCTTCATCTTACAGACCAATATTTGTATGCAGCCAACTCTACTCATGGTGAAAACCTTTTACAGTCTCTTCGTATTTTAGGATGTTACCAACAAACTGTCCCATTGACGCTGTGGTGTTCTAAGAAAATATGGAAAACTATTATTGTGCACAACAAAATTATAAATGATCTTGTCCGTGGAGTTAACAATTCAACGCAATGGATGGCAAAAATAAAGGACGTTATTATAAATAAACCACCTACTCCATTGACTCGTCCTCGTCTTTGCAATTATGCAATCAAGCCTCAAAAGAAAAAGTTTAGCTTGGAAATTATACCACCACCACCCAAGAAAGAACTCGAGGAGGAAATCTAAAACAAGCCTTCGGGCAAACCAAAAAAACTTAAAAAAATAGCCTACTGCAAATGAGTTAGTTCCTAAGTTTGATGAATTCTATACAGATAAAGAACAGAATTTTATCTACGAAGCACTTAAGCAGAAGTAGAATCTTTGATTTTTCTCTCTGTAATCTCGATATATTCCTTATTAATGTCAAATCCAACATACGTTCTTCGACTGATTTCTATCAAACTTCATACCCTTTGGTAGATTTCCTACGAGAGCAGATGAGCCTTTGTTGTCAAGACTTTCCTGAAATACCCTTAATGTTCTTTTAGTTCAGGGATTGTTTTCGAGTTGTAATCCATTTGCTGTGATACTTACTGAATGCATTTGTTGTGGATCAATTTTTACCACTTGCACAATCGTTTTTGACATTAAAAGAAACTCTTTCTTCTTAAAGCAGCGCCAAAGCGCTGCGACGGGTTAATTTCATTAACCCCTTTAACGCACGATTTTTTAAATTAAATTAAATGTTTTTGATTTTTAAATGATAGAACTCATTATAATTGTAGTTATAATTTTAATTTATTTTTTTATGAAAAGACAAAAAAATGTGTATGATGTCGCTTATGACCTAGGAAATGTATATTTAAATAACCTTGAGTATTCCCCAACTTATGCTGTTATGTTTGATATAGATGATACACTTATTTCTTCAATTACAAATAAACCCATAGCTCCAATTATAAAATTATTAAAAGAATGTAATAAGCATGGTATAAAAGTTCTTATTATAACTGCACGTGATTCGAGATATACATCAGAAACAATTGAACAACTTATCGAAGTTGGTATTTATCCGAGTGAAACTATTCCCGAATTTACAACTTTATATAATTACATCGATAAACCAAATAATGCTGGATTTTATGATTTTATTTATCTTAGACATAGTCCCCAAGAAAACAATGAGCTGTTTAAATCAAAGGTGAAAGAAAATCTCGCTAAACACGGGCTTTTTACAGTGATGAGTGTAGGAGACAATGAAATTGATGTTTTGGGAGACTATTCAGGGTATTCTATCAAATTACCAAATTTAAGTGATCCGAGGTTATTTCACAAAAATAATCTTGGACAAATGGTTCATGTCAAAGTTTAATTTTGAAAAATAAAATAATTTAAAAGTTAAAATGATAAAAGGTTTAAAAGATTTTTATTTTATATTTACGTTTTGGAAAATGTTTGTTTTAGTTTATCAACTTATGATAAATCAAATTATAATGGTGAATTATTTTTATAGACATATTTACTACAAGAAGCTCCAACTAAAAAAATCTAAATAATTTCTTTGGCTTTATTGATGATGAAAGTTCTGGTTTTTTAAATGGAATTGGTGGTTTATTAAATGGTAAATTTTTCAATAAAGTATAGTACATTTCAATTATAAAATCTTTTCGTGCTGAAGCATTGGGGTTATTGATTTCAAATTCTTCACTAAAATATTTTATTTCCCTAAAAAGGATTTTCAATTGTTCTAACGTTATTGGTTTAAATGTAGTTATTAAATTTTCAACACATCTTTTAATAACTGTATTTTTAAATAAACGAATAATTGAATCTATTTTATCAAATGTATACTGTGGAGCTAAATTATGACCACGATCGATAATTAATCCTTGGTCTTCTATACGATTTATATAATAATTTAATCGTTGATGTAGAGAGTAAAAACAAGCTAATACAACAGCAGCTAACATTTCATCGTTATATTTTTCTGGATCATTGTTTTCAAGATCTTCTGTAGAAAAGATAATTGTATGTCCTCTCCATTTAACACCTCCTTCATTTATAATATAATCAGCATAACCAGGAAGTTCAATTTTACACATTGGATGATGCTTTCCTTCGTAATTTTTTGAATAAATAGTATGAACTTGTCCAGGTGTATAAACAAGTGCATTTTTTGAAGTATAATAATAAATATGGACCGGAACCCCACATATATTATGGACAATACCAGTGTTTATTGCAAGAAGTGGTTTATTTTTCTTTCCGAATGAAAACTTTTTGTTTGGAAGTTTGTTTAAATAAAGTATATCTCTATTTACTTTATCCATTATCTTTACGTTAACATTTTTTTAAAAAAATAAAAGCATTTTTTAAGAATGAATGTCCAAGAAGTATTACAAATAGGCAAGGAGCGAAAATTACGAACGAAAGAAGCAACAAAAAAAATAGTTGAAAATATTCACAAAAAAATAAAATATTACGCGGAACTTCGAAAAGAAGAATGCGTTTATCTTGTTCCTCCGATAATAAATGATCTTCCTATATATGATTACGAAACAGTTATTAAAGATATATTTAAAATACTTGACCAAGAAGGATACATAGTTTCTGCTTATTCAAATGGACAAATCCATATCTGTTGGAATGAAAAGTTAGTTGGGCAAAAAGTTAAAACTGATGCATACATTCTTTCATGTGAAGAACAGAAGCTTAAGAATATTACTAAAAAAGCCAAAAAGGTCGATGAACGGTTTTCATTTTTGGCTAATCCCAAAAAGACGAACAAGGAATTAACAATTGAAGATAAATTGGACGAACAAATTGAAAAAATTCTAAAAGAAAAGGAACAGAAACAAAAACAAATAAAAAAAATTGTTGGAAATTTTAATAAAAATTAATTTAAAAAATTAAAAGTTAAAACTTCTAAAACTAAAAGATGTTAAAAACAATGAGTAAACGACCTCATTTTTTAAAAAATATAAAAATTCCAATAAAAGAAGGTGTTTCAAAATCTTTTAAAAAAGATATGAATGTACCACTAGTTGATTGTAAAAATTGTAAGTATTATACAGAACAAGAAAAATACAAAGGATGTAAACTTTTTAAATATTTAAATATTGTTACTGATTACCCATTTGATTTTTTTAATTATATTGATGTAGAGTTATGTAGATCTGATAAATCATTATGTGGACCGAATGGTGTTTATTTTAAAAAAAATAAATAAAATTTAATTTTAATTAAATAAAATTTTATTTGATTAAAATAATAAACAATGACATTTACTTTTAGTTCTAAAAAAACTCAAGACAAGTGGTATTCTATTGGATTTCCATATAAACCATCATGGGGATGGAATAAACCAGCACCTAAAACATCGCTGTATAATATTAACATGGCACATACAGCAAATACTTTAATGTTAAATCTAGTTGAATTTGTTCACTGGACACCAATTATACCAGCCTTTCTAATGGCTCAGTCCATACTGAACAATAGTGATAAATGGACAAATTATTTTTATGGTGACAAACAAAGAACTCTGTTTTTTCTTCTTTCTCCAGTAATCTCATTTTTCGGTGGTCTTCCTGGTATTATGATGCATACGTATGAAGGTTGGCAAGTAGCTCCTTTTGATAGTCCATTAAGAGGAAATTTACAGAATACAAATGTGATTGTTTCAGATAAAAACAATCAGTGGTTAAGAATTGTTGCTTACTTTTTTATTTTTAACATGCAGTATATGGGATTACAGGCATTTTCGTATGCTATATTAGGCCCAACCTATTTTTATGGATGTTTGAAATTTTTATCTGTAAGTGGCTTTTTTATTGGTTATCTAGGTAATCAAGATTATAAAGCAACCTTTGATTTTAAATGGTTAAAAACAGCTGGTGGCTCAACATTTCCATTAGCTTGGGCCACATTATTACCATTTGTTCTTGCAGCATCGTTAAATATGTATGCATTTTCAGAATTAGGTAGATTAGTATTTCCAGGAAAATTTAACGTAATCAATTCCTTAGCTCCTCCGATACTAATTGGATTAGGTGGTGTTATTGAAGGTTTATTTGCAGAAACAATATTCGATCAAAAAATACATGCATTTGCAGTAATACTTTTTAATACTGGATTTTGGCTTCAACTTAATATGATTACAAAAGGTGGTGATATTCTTTCTTAGTCCTTATCATGAAAAGAAACAATTATTTAATTTAAAGAAATATATAAGTTTTAAAGAAAACAATGAAGATTCTATCATTTGATGTTGGGATTGTTAACTTGGCATATTGTGTTATTGAAAAAAATGGCAATGAAGATTCCTCTCCAAAAATTCTTCACTGGGAAATTATTGAACTCAGTAAAAAGGGAAACACATTTAGCGCCCATATCGCCACTTCTGGTATTGCGGAGTTGTACCTTACTTTGATAAACCAACTGGATCAGCGACCACATCTAAAGGAAATAGATATTGTTCTTATAGAAAAACAACCATCGTTTAATCCCAAAATGCGTATTATTGCAGGGTGCCTGCAGACGTATTTTTATATTCGAGGTGTAGTTGACAAACCAACAGATAAAATCCGTTCAGTTGAGTTTTTTAGTCCCAAACACAAACTTAAGTGTTATGATGGACCTGTTCTGGACATTAGTTCAAACAATGGAAAGGTAGTAAAGGGGAAATATGCCCAGACCAAAAAGATGGGTGTAGCTATAGCTAGAACAAAATTGGAAGACTATAACGAAACAGAATGGTTAAAGGCATTTGAAAATAGCAAAAAGAAAGATGACCTTTCTGATTGTTATCTTCAAGCATTGACATATCTTATGTTTAAAGAACAACGAAATTGTAAAGAACAACTAAGTGGAAAACCCAAATCTAAAGCAAATTTTAAGAAGGAGCTCAAAGAATTCCTCGACTCAAAGATTAAGAATTGTTCAGTTACAGACCTTATGAATAAAACTTATCGAAATGTGCATGAATTAGAATTTCCGATCGAAATTTCCGAATCCATGGAAACGTTGTTGCCAAAATTGTCAATGAAAAAATATTTGAATTTTAAATATTTTTAAATTTAAAGTAATTTAGCTTTGCTAAATTTAAAGTAATTTAGCTTTGCTAAATTTATTTAATTAAGAATTGAAGTTGGTCTCTGCAATTAAATAAAGTTTTATAAAATACACCACGAAGTGAAATAGGTGCATTTCGTTGTTCATTTTCAATACAAACTAAGAGGGTATCCATACTTACCCAACGAATAGTATTTTTTTCAATAAGTTTATTCATTTCTTGTTTGTCAAATTGGTATCTTAGAAAAGTTGCAATTTTATTAAATATTTCAGTGTAATTTACATTTTCAATAAACATAAGAAACATGTAATATGGACTTCCGTTAAGAGTTTTTGAAATTATTTTTACAGCATTATTTTGAAGTTTAGTATTACATTCTTCAATACTAATTACAGAACCAAGAGTTTCTTCATAGAATTCTCTAATTGCTGTATTAAGAGGTTCTGAGTGATCTTTAAATTCACACCGTCCTCCAAAATCCGACCAATCATTTTCATTGTCTTTTCCCAAAAGAAACATACATTTTCCGGATTGGTCAAATGTGTATGGAAGTATTCCTGCAGAATACCTCGAACCATTTTTATCTATTTTTTTGTAGTTCCATGAATAATTATTCCACTTTGGATACATTTTATTTAACTTTACTTTTAACTTTAAATAAATTTTTGCGTTAAATAAGTTTAAAGAATCTATTAATAAATATAAAAATGAATAACAACAATGATGAATTTATCAAGGTGTCTCAAGGAGATTCATCGAGACAAACAGTGGATGTAAGAGGGGTAAAACCAATTAACAACATCAAGGTAATTCGCCAGGAAGAATCGTTTTCTTCTTCACTTAGCAGCAGTGGTAGTGAAACGAGTGAATCATCATCCTCATCGGAAGAAGCTCCCCACAAAAAGAAAACCAAAAAGGTTCTCAGAAAAAAGGAATCTCGACGAGGAGGACAACCACCACCACGTCATGATTTCTCGATGTTTTCAAATCCCAAAAAGGTTTCTCAACAACAAAATAATGATTATGATGATGAATCAGAATATACAGAAGATTCTTCCGAAGCAGGTTATTCTGAACAAGATTCTGAAGCAGAACAAACAATCAGTTTCGAAGAAAAACAAAAACTAAAACAAGACCTTCTTATAAAGATAGCAGCACTGGAAAAGAAGGGATTTGAATTTAGCAAGAAGTTTAACATGACATCAAATTACGAAGAAATGGAATTTGAATATTCCAAGATTAAGAAGTTTATTGAATCCCAAGCAGGAATCAAGTTTGCACGTCGTTGTCTGATGGCATGTGTTACCGGAATTGAATTTTTAAATAAGAAATTTGACCCCTTCAACATTAAACTTGAGGGTTGGTCAGAGAATGTTATGGAAAATGTAGATGATTATGACAATATTTTTGAAAAGCTCCATGAAAAATACAGCTCCAAGGCAGAAGTTGCGCCTGAAGTTGAACTACTACTTATGTTAGGCGGAAGTGCATTTATGTTTCATCTTACAAACAGTCTTCTTAAGGGCCCAGCAATGAGTAACCTTGTAGCACAAAATAATCCGAATTTCATGGCATCGATGATGGGTGCCATGAGCCAGGGAATGAAGGAAGCAGCTCGTCCACCACCACCACAGGGAATGCGTCAACCTGGTGGTCAGCCAAATTTTCCACCACCCATGGAAACTCGAGGCATCCGCAAGGAAATGCGAGGACCAACACTTGACCAAAATCTTTTCAGTGGAACACCCCTCGCAAGTAATTACCCACAACCACCAGTTCCACCTAATTTTTCAATGAACCGTGGTGTTCAGCAACAAAATTTTTCACAAGGTGGAACTTATAATCCCGCTGGAAGCGGATACAATGCTCCACAAGGTGGAGGAGCTTACTACGAAGAAAACCCAATAAATGACGATGACCGTTTTTCAATTGCATCAAGTGATACATCTTTATCGTCAGTTTCTTTAGGAAGCACTGTTAAACAAGTTAATATTAAGAGGGGTGGTGGTAAAAAAGGTGGTGGTGGTGGTGGTTTTGAATTAAATATCAAATAAAATAAAATTATCGAGTAATTTTTTGAAAAAAAAATAACGTTTAAAATTAAGCTTTATGAGTAAATTAAATTTTGCTGCAGTTGACAAGGCATTTGAACTTGGTTCTTCCCAGATAAAAGATACACAAGAAGAAATATCCCAATTAACAAAATTAATTTTAGAAAGTAACAACATTTCAAAAAAGCCGAAACAAAAGAATTTATCTCCTCCTGAAACTGCATATGATTTACCAACAAGTGAAATGTCCAGCCCATTAAAACCACCCCAATCCAATTACAATCAAGCACAAGTTTCAAACTATATGCGTATTGGTTATCCTGACCAACAGCGAGCTCTTTTTAGTCCTAACAATGCACAAGATGATATAGATTTTAATTTAATGAAAGTTGTCGGACATCCTAAGTTTGATGACATTGTAAAGAATTATGCACTTATTAATCACCCTGAGTGGTTACTTAGAGAAACAGTTTATAAACAACCACCTAATTTCAGGCTTTCTCCACAAACAGTAAGTTATTTTGGAAATAAATACCAATCAACTGTTTGTTCTGATGTAAAGAATTACGTAATTTTCTTTGTGGCTAGTATAATGATTTTCCTTTTACTAACGATTTATCTTAAATAAAATTTAACAAATTTAACTTTTTAATTAGGTCTTGAAAGTCGTAAATTTTTCTTTTCTGGTTTTGATTTGGTATTGGTAACTTCCGTAACTTCAGGATAAATATAGTTAAAATTAATTAAATTGATTCCATAAGAATCAACATTTCTTGAGTTTCTAAATTCAGAAATATCAAGATATCCACCAAACATTTTAAGTGCTTGTCTAGGTGGAGCCTTTTTAATACATACTGCTTCAGTAATTCCATGTAATTGTTGAACCAATAATGTTATGAGCATAGAACGTTCGGCTGCTCTATGGTCATTTCTTTCAAAATTGTAACTTTTTACACAGTTCCATGAACAAAATAACCCAACAAACATAAATCTCTTACGTAGTGAATCATATTTTACAGGAAGAGTGCACGGTGAACCTTCAAATGTATGACAACACCACCAACAACAAGTATTGCATGTTTGAGGCCAATCTTCTATTGATTTTACTTGGTCTTTTGTTGTAGTAATGACTTTTATCTTTTTTATTGATTCTTCTTGAACACATTCTGAAACTATTTTTGGAGTATAACGTTTGTTTTCAGTATAGTTCTTTTCATTCATTTTGATAAAAGATTCAACGGGAACTTCTTTTTCTTCATCGGATGAATATTCATCTTTGTTTATTAAAACATCAAAGTTTGTTCTTGTTTTTAATTTAAAATCATTGATGTCTTCAGTTTCTATTTTTTTTGAAACGGTGATATTTAAATTTCCAAATGAAACCTTTTTCACACAAGATTCCTCCACATGTGGAGGAGGAGCATCATCATCGGAATAAACAATATGGTGATTAAAATTGTTTTGATCACCGCGATTGAGTATTTTTTCAAAATTTTCTATTTGATATTTCTTCTTACGACCACGTTTTTTCTTTTCTGACTCATGGACGGGAACTTCCTCAAAAGTAAAATTTTTGGGTTTTCGACCACGTTTTTTTTGAATGTCGAGGAGTTCCATTTTAACTTAAAATAATTACTTCTTTAAATTAAAATTAATTTAAAAATTTAAGTAAATGATAATAAAATGCTCAAATTAGTTAGCGTATTTATTTCTGGTATTATTTTAAAGGACTACGTTGCAAATATTGCTAAATCTTTAATTACAAATGGAGTAAATTTTTACCACAATTTCCATAAAGATTCAGAAAAAACAAAAAAAAAACTACTGGAGGTGTACATTGTTATTAAAATAACAAATTACGATACGTTCGATGAAGAATTTCCAGTAATGGAAAATAAACAAAGAGTCCAACCAATGTGGCAATATTTTGAAAACAAAAATGTTATAAAAATTAAAATAGACAACCCTGTTTTTGTTCATGAAACAACAAGCGTAGCTGATTTTTTAAATAGTACCGATTTAGATATACCTTTTTTTAAATCTTTTTCAGACATTTACGTTTATGTTCATTACACTGTTGATGATAAAGAATATATTAATGTATACACCGAAGAAAGTTTCATAAACACGTTTGATTTTAAAGTGAAAGAAGAATCAGAACTTTCAAAGAAATACAATTCAATGATTTGTGCAACTATAAATCAAAATAACAAACCAATTTATATTACGAAGTATTTTAAAATGTATTTGAACAACAATTTACCACTAACAACTGAAATGTTATTATTAAATTATGATAATTTTGATTCGAATTTAAATAATAGTAATATAAATTTACAAATAATAAATACAAACATTATCAATACAAATTCATTAAAAGAATTTATTTAAAATTAATTCATTTAAAAAAACAAGTTTTTAAAAAAGATTATGGAGGACTATTTACTTTATATCAAAACTGTCCAATCTCAGAGTATTAAAATTCTTGTAGAATCTCTCAAGGAAGTCCTCACTGACATTAATCTTTATTTCGATAATAATGGAATTAAAATCATGACTATGGATAATGCCAGGGTTGCCCTGGTATACGTCAGACTTATAAAAGACAATTTTGAAGAATACATTTGTTCTTCCAAGAACATGTGTGGAATTAATATGATTTATTTTTTTAAGATTTTAAAGACAGTGAGTAATAATGATGTTTTAACACTTTTTATTCGTAAAAATGCTATGAATGAATTGGGTATTCGTATTGAAAATAAAGAAAAAAATACAATTACAGAGAGTTACCTCAAGATGCTTGATATATCTGAAGAAAAGCTCGAAATACCAGATATTCAATACGACTCAGTAATTTCCATGCCTTCAGTTGACCTTCAGAAGTATTGCAGGGATCTTTCCGTAATTAGCAATCATGTAACAATTAGTAGCACTGAATCAAAGTTTATTTTAGAATCAATTGGAGACTTTGCATCTCAGAAGATAATTATCGGTGAAGCACAAAATGGTCTTATCTTTTCCAAAAAAAATCAAAATGTAAGTGAAAAATTTGACTTAAAATATCTCAACTCATTTACCAAAAGCACTAATCTTTGTAGTACAGTTGAGATTTTTCTGAAGAAAGAATACCCACTGGTTATTGAATATAACGTTGCAAACCTCGGCAAACTTCAGTTCTGCCTTGCACCAAAAATCCAAGAAGACTAATTTAAATCGTTTTTTTAATAAATTTAAATTAATAAGTGTTATTATTAAATTAAATTTATTATGATGATTCCTACATTTTTATTTCCACTTGAGGAACAATTGGTGGAACCTGTTAAATACTACTATGAAATGAATGGAAAAAATATAAGAAAAAAATTGTGTTGTATTATGGGTAATTTGTTCAATATACCAATAGAAGACATTGAAAACATTAATAATTTAATTAATGTTTTACATAATGCTTCTTTAGTTATAGACGATATAGAAGACAACTCTATATTACGAAGAAAAAATGAATGTGCTCATATAAAATACGGAATACCCTTAGCATTAAATGCTGGATATTTAACTATTTTCAAAGTATTATATGAAATGAACAAGGATACTACAATTAGTGAAAAATTAAAACATAAAATCATTGAAAATGTTTATCTCACACATGTTGGACAAGGTATGGATATTTATTATACAAAAACACAAACGATACCGTCAATTGAGGAATATTACAAAATGATTGAATATAAAACGGGAATGATATTTTTATCAATGTTAGATTTATTTAGAGAAAAAGTTAAAAATATTGAAACAGAAATATTTTATACAATAATTTTAAAATTCTCATATTTTTATCAAATAAGAGATGATTATATTAATATGGCAGATATAAATTACTGGAAAGAAAGAGGATTTTGCCAAGATGTAGATGAACAAAAAATAAGTTTTTTAATAACATATGCTTACAACAACAAATTAAAAAAACACAAGAAAATTTTAGATTATTTAAAAAAAAAAGAAAAAAAGAAACTCGTTTGTTTATTTCATAAAAATGGTTTATTTGATAAAATATACTTTATACTTGATGATTTGAAAAAAGAAATAATAGAAATTTTAGAAAGTAAAAATATAAATGAGTTTCTTACGGTTTTTAATGATTTACCATTTTATAAATTCGATATAAATTCTTTAAATTTTGTTTTTAACTCATAAACAACGATAAATTTATATTAAAAAAAATAATAGGGTTTTATATAATACGTTTAATGGCAACAGGAATAGCAAGTCCATGGGGACAATCCTCTCAAATGGTTGCGGGAATGAACAATAGTCTAGATGCTGGAATGCATCATCTTACAGGAGAACAGAGTTTAACAAGTTATCCACCTACATTTAATGGTAATACATTTGTTAGTCCATTGACAATAAAAAATGCAAGTTACTACAGTGGAACTGCACCACTTTCATTCGGTAAAAGCAAAAAACTAAAGGATGTAATTTTAGATATCAAATATCTTAAACGCGTTTAAAGAAACAATTAATTTCTAAATAAAATGATTCACCCAAGAGTTCAAGAGCTCCTCCAAATCCCACAATATGAACAACGAACACCGGAATGGTATCGTCAACGCGAAAACGCAATAACGGCAAGTGATATTCCAACTGTTTTGGGCGAAAACCATTACAAAACTCCATGGAATCTTCTTGTAGATAAATGCAACGCCAATCCAAAACCATTCGTAGGAAATACAGCAACTCGTTGGGGAAATCATTATGAAGACATCGCTATAGAAAAATATAGCGAGCGTTATAACAAAGAAGTACTTTCATTTGGTCTTTTAATTCATCGTGATCATGATTGGTTGGGAGGTTCTCCAGATGGTATTACGAAAGATGGTATACTTCTCGAAGTAAAGTGTCCTTTGAAACGTAAGATAGTTATGGGTGAAGTTCCTGAACATTATCTTTCCCAAGTTCTTTTGAATCTTGAAATATGCGACCTTGAACTTGCACATTTTATTGAGTTTATTCCAGGTAACAGTGACAATGATTTTGTTTTAAATGTTGTAGAAGTAAAACGTCAGCGTGAATGGTTTTCCAAGGAACTTCCTAAAATGAAAGAATTTTGGGAATCAGTGTTAAAGTATCGTGTAGAAGGTATTCAAAAACATCCGAAGTATCGCCCACCTCGTAAGAAGGAGCCGGAAGGTATTACTTTGGACATCGGCTCATTTTATGGAAACAAGCCTTCAGAAAAAAAGGAATCGTTCATGTTTGTTGAAGAAATTGAGATCGAACCAGAAGTTCAAGACCTAAAGATCCCTTTTGTTCCATTTTTAGAGTCTGAAGAATAATAATTTAAATTTAAAATAATAGTAAAATTATACAATGGGTGGATTTCCCTCATCAATGCGTAATGTACCATCTTCATTAAATTCAAACGAATATATAAAGATGAAAACAAATACAGGAGAAACATATTATTTTCACTCTCGAACAATAAAATCTCAAATTACGAACAATATTGAACAACAATTAGGAAATAGTTTTCTTGGATTATTTGTTCCACAAAACAATAAAAGTATTGTAAATAGAATATTAAACGCCAATAAAAACAAAACATCACCCTTTTATGCAACTGCTACACCTAATAGAGATGATACACCAATTGGTTCTACTTCTAGTGCAACCGATTTAAGGATGTATATAATTGGATTTTCTTTAGAAAGAAATGTTAATCTTGAATTTTCTTCTTTTGAAAAGGTTAGTTCAACAACAAGTTTTGGAAAAAAAAATAAACTTGCTGAACTAAATCGCGATATAAAAATTTTAAATAAAATTACTTAAAAATATGTGCGTTAAAGAAGAAAATAAAGCTTAGCCATTTTAATGGGTATCAAGGGAATAAAATCCCTTATAAAAAAACATGTTCCTGAAAGTATTACTTCTATAAAACTTTCTGATCTTCGAGGAAAAACAGTTTGTATTGATTCAAGTATTCTTCTTTACAAGTATAAATATATTTACAGCGATGATAATTTCCATATTCATGGATTTTTACAAAAGATTTTAGAACTTCAAAATTATGGTATTAAAGGTATATTTGTTTTTGACGGAAAGCCTCCTGAGGCTAAGCGTGAAATTTTGAACAAACGCAAAGAACAAAATACAAAACTTAAGGAACAACTGATTATTTTAAAAGAAGAACGAAAAAACAGCAATGGTCCCGAATTCATCGATTCTGATGGTGAGGAAACTTCGGTTAAAAAGTCAAGGGACCTCGATAAAAAAATTAACGCACTTGAAAAAAATGTAAAACCAGTAACTCGCCAGCATTCACTGGACCTTATGGAACTTTTTAAAAGTTTAGGAATACCGTATTTTTGTTCTGAATCGGAAGCTGAAAAAAGTTGTGTTTATCTCCAAAAGAATGGATACTGTGATTATATTCTTACTGAAGATACGGATTCACTGACGTTTGGAGGGAATAACGTTATTTTTTGTAAGAAAAATGATTATTTTGTTTGTAATTTGGATAAAGTTCTTGAGGGACTTCAATTAACCCATTCTGAATTTGTAGACCTTTGCATCCTTTGTGGATGTGATTATACATGCACTATACCCAAACTTGGACCAGTATCTGCACTAAATACTATCAAAAACTTTCGTTCAATTGAAAAGTTTTTAGAGAGCACACACAAATTTACAGTTCCCGAAACTTTTGATTACCAAACGGCACGGGAATTATTTAAATTAACTGAATTGAATATTGAATTCAATACTACACGAAACAAAGCGGATTTTACCGCGTTACTTTTCAAATGGAATTTGAATACTTTTATTAGCAAGTTCAATTTTTGTGAAATAATATTTTAAAAATTAAAAAAATTTAATCCCGATGGATTAAATTAATTTAATTTAATTTAATTTAATTTTAGCCGAAAATAATTTCTAGGAGTATTTTATAATAAAATGGGTTTCAGTTTCGGTAAAAAAAAGCGTCACTCCAAGAAACACGGCAAGAAGCATGCTAAGCCACCTGCAAAGCTCCTCCGCATCTGCAAGAAATACCGTGTAAAAGCCACCAAGAAGGTGGGTGGAAAGCGGATGTATAAATCTGTTGCAACACTTAAGAAGCTTTGCCTTCGCAAGGCCCGGGCTCTCCGCAAGAAGCTCATCAAGATGCACAAGAAATCAATGAAGCACCACAAGAAGACCCACAAACGCCGAGTTACGAAGAAGACTCACAGTAAGCGCCGTGGAGATGCATTCGGTGAAGATGAAGCAATGATGTCCTTCGGAAGGCGCCGTGCTCGGTTCGGTGAACAACACATGAATGGTAAAGAACATTCAATGATGTCCTTCGGAAGGCGCCGGAGCGGATTTGGAAACATTGCATGGATTCGCCCAGTAACTCACAAAACATTTGAGAATTCACTGGGAAAACGTTACGCGAGGATGGATTACAACCAAAGCGACCTTCTTGCTGCTGAACAGTGCCTCGGTGCTGGTAAGCGAGCAGATATAACATGCTATGATGTTAACAAACCAGCTTTCGGACGCCGCCGGCCCACCCGTGCTCGGTTCGGCATGAAGATTGGTGGATACACTGTTCCCGGAACTGAATTCGGAAATGGCCGTCTCCCAATGTTCGGCATGAAGATTGGTGGATACACTGTTCCCGGAACTGAATTCGGAAAGCGCCGGGCAACCAAGAAGGTCTCCAAGTCTGCTGCCATGAAAGCATTCCGCTCTTTTTACAAGCGCCATTGTTCAGCTCGCAAGTCAGGTTTCGGTAACGGAGGTAACCCCCCACTGAACGCTTCTATGGGATACGAATTCTGCCCCAATGGAATGGGAGGTGTTCTCGGATTCAACAGTACTGGTCTTTTCCCCTCCCCTTGCATCAGCCAGGGAAGCTCTGCACCAGTTCAGATGGGTTCCCTTCCACCCCCCACCAAGGTCTCCCAAGGAGGCTTCGGTCGCCGCCGGCCCACCCATTCTCGACGTGCAAATAGTACTGGCAAGATGAGCCGTGCAAATAGTACTGGCAAGATGAGCCGTGGTCACCGCCGCACTTACAATTAAATAAAAATTAAAAAAGTTCACTTACCAAAATATTTTCTTTAATATTTTTTAAAGTATTATTAAGAGTAATTTCTCCATTGGGTTTTGATTTATCATAACGAATTCTATAAGGTGTAAAAGTTTCAAGGTCATTGGAAATTTTAAACTCTATAACAACCCCATTTAAAAGGTCAACAGATTCAGGAACAAAATCTATAATTTCTTTGTATTCTTT
>Ga0164295_10001435_pt1 | contig 19762 bp, 19 predicted proteins | sample GEODES006metaG_FD_111798 | JGI IMG/M metagenome (GOLD analysis project Ga0164295, IMG submission 111798) | Oligotrophic lake water microbial communities from Sparkling Lake, Wisconsin, USA - GEODES006 metaG | ecosystem: Environmental > Aquatic > Freshwater > Lake | place: USA: Sparkling Lake... | reverse complement strand
CCATGCACTGGTTCAAGAATCGGCGGCACGCGAAGGTTCTGATTGAGCAATGGAGGAAGCACTACAATTCGGTACGACCGCACTCGAGCCTGGGTTATCAGACCCCGATCGAGTTCGCGTCAGCGTGGGGCAACGTATCAACAACCGAGGCCAGAATTTCTAGTTAAAACTGGTCCGAAAAACCCAGACAGGTCACAGCCAAGAACACTGCAAGATTGCAGGCGTTGTTTGCGCTGAGCAACCTCTGGGTGGTTCGTAAGCATCTTCTGCAAGAAATGACAGGATAAGTCCGCCCAAAAAGTCCTGAACGGTAGGAAATCAGATAAGGCCGAGCGAAATCGAGTCAAATCAGACAATGATCTATCGCAACTCTCAGAGACCGATCCAAAAACCACCTTCATATTGATCGTGATACCCCAAAACATCAGTTTTTCAGACCATCCTTAAATGAACTATCTCAAGAGAAATTTTAAGCCTGCCTCAAAAGCACTTTCGAGTTTATTTTTTTTAACTCTGTGCGCTTTTTTAGGGCTAGCTCTTTACACCAATGTTTCCACAGATTTAACGGCAGAAGATAAGTCGGTTTTTCTTGAGATCGGCATGAAGGAGCTTAACGTTAAGTCGGATTTAAAAGCTCAGCTTGTAAATATTTCTAGTCTTCAACAAGAGGTATTTAAACGCGCACCCCTCGGTAAAGGTATTAATGAATACGAACCTCGTGAGCCCGCAGATTTGATGCGTGCGGGACAAGGCCTTTGCTATGACCGCAGTCGAATGTTTGACAAGGGTGCAACTTTTTTGGGCTTACAAGCCCGCCATGTGTACCTGCTTTACAGGCAAGATAAGTCTTTTCTATCAGCCATCATGACCAAGCGTCACCCAAGCCACGCAGTGACCGAGATTAAAACCAGCAAAGGCTGGATGTTTATTGATTCCAATACGCCTTGGATGGCAGTTACACGAGATGGCGAGCCTGTGGATGCGGACAATGTCTATAAACGATTCGATGATTTTGAAAATCCTCCACCTTACTTGAGAGACCCGTGGTGGGCAATTCGAGGCTTGTATTCGCGTGGTGGCCAATTTTACAGGCCCTACATTAGGTTTCCTGAACTGAATTGGAGTGATTTTTTGGGTTGGCTAATCTGGGGGTGACGCTCTTGTAGCGGTCGGAAGTCGAAGGGCGATAAACGATCACGAGCCGACGCCATCAAAACGTCCAACGGCGAGGATAACGAGATTTTCACGGGCACATTTGAGGGTCCGTGGTGAATGCTGGAAAAACCGAAACCATATTCTGCGCCAACAAGGCAAAGCCTTCCAGCCTCAGCGGGCGTGCATCCATTGCGTCAGCAGGTCGGCATAGCTGTTGAGCACGATTCGTTCATCGAACTCGCGCTCCATCTTGGCCCGACCTGCACAACCCATGCGCAGTCGTTCCTCGGGGGACAGGCCGGCGAATGCCAACATGCGGTCGGCAAGGTGAACGGCGTCATTGGGGCGACAGAGGAAGCCCGAAACACCATCATCAACCGTGTCCCGACAGCCGACAGAATCACTTGCAATAATGGGGATCGACATGGCCGCCGACTCCAGCAGCGACCGCGGCACGCCCTCTCGGTAGCTCGACGGCAGCACGACGCAATCTGAATCCGAAATGTAGGCAGCAACGTTGTCGGTGAAACCAAGGTACTCGATCCATCCAGCGGCCTGCCACTCCTCCAGCATCGAGCGGGGAACGGCCGCTGGGCCCGACTGCTCTAACGCTCCGAGCAGTCGGAATGTCGTATCCGATCGGTGGCGCCGTACGATCTTCGCTGCCTCGACGAATTCCCTAATGCCTTTGTCCCAAAGCATTCGTGCGATTAGTAAGAAGCAGATGGGCAGTGTTTCCGCCATGACTAGGCCATCCAGCCGCGGCTTGAACCTAGATAGGTCGACTCCCGACCCGGGCAGACGGGACGATTGATAGGCATTTGCCAACTGGCGGTCGACGAAAAAGCTCCGGTCCTCGTCGTTCTGGAAGAAGACCCAGTCTGACCGCGAGAACGTGCGTCGGTACAGTAACTGCACGACCGTTCGAAGCAAACCTGAAGATCCGAATGCACGCCCGAGCCCCGAGACATTCGAAACCAATCGCGCTGAAAACCCGTACATTGCCAGGGCCGCGTAAATGTTCCCCTTAGGCGTGAAGCTGAGCACCACGTCGATGCGATGGCGCAGAAGCGCGCGGCGCAGTGTTATCACGGTGGCCAGTTCGCGAAAAGGGTTTATGCCAGTGCCAGAGAAGGGGATGTCACAGTGCCTTCCCGACACATCAGCTACGCGTTCGGAGTGGGCATCGGGCGCACCCATCGTCACGACGCAATGCCCTGCTGATTGAAGAGATCGGATCAGGTTCGATCGGAAGTTGAACAGGTACCAACTAGAGTTCGCGACGATCGCAACGTTCAGACCCACGGGTCGAAAGCGTGAGCTTAGGCGCTCGATGTGAGATCCCCCGGTCACACAGGCCTCAGGAGTACGTCAAAGTCCTGCACGAGAAGCGCGGCATCGTCTAGTTCTTGGAACTCCGCGGCCAATGCATCGCGCCGTACTGGAGCCCGATCCCATCGCGTCGTGGCAATGATCTGCGGAGCGAACCCAGCCTCTCGGAATAACCGTTCCAACTCTGTGATTCGAAGACGGTTCGTATAAAAGCCCGACTGCACCATCCATTCGCGCTCCCACCAGCGGGACGGGATACGCAGATTGTTCAGACCGCCTCCCAAATGGTCCTTAAGGTCTACCCGATGCGAACAAACCCCGTCGGGGCGCAAGATACGGCGCAGTTCGCGCATCGTTGGCAGGAACTCGTGCCGGCGCACATGCTCTAGCGCAGCCTGAGACCAGATGAAATCCACACTTGACGAAGGAATGCCCCGCAAGGAATCCAGACCGCGAGTCTCATACTGGGCGCCGTACCGACGCAGGATAGCGTCCACCGTATCAGCTGCCATCAAGGATGGCGGCTCTAGGTTGCGCTTTGCTAAAAACTCTGCCATCTGTCGGTAGGGACCAATATCGTCGGTTGCGAAATGGTCCGCGTCCACCAGCACGATAGCGCTGGCACCATATGCGCGCGCCACGAGCGCCGACATCGCTGAGTCACCCGGGCCAAGTTCGAGCCCAACCCAACCGCCGGACTTGCGCGCAAACTCCACCCTGTCGAAGTGATATTGAAAGACTGCGTGCACGTATTCGGGCCGATCCATTGATCCGTGCGAAAACAAATTCAGCCGATGCCAGAAGGCATAGTCGGCTGGCAGTCGGGACAGCACGACTTTTCCGGCCAAACGAACGTACCAGGGGATCAAAGTTTTCAGACCCACGATGGCGACCTCTCTCCCTTAGGTGTCGGCTGAGTTTCGGCTGCGGAGCTGCCGGAATAAGTCTGCAGCCAGGCCTGGAACATGAGCACGTCCCACAGGTGGTACTGCCAGTTCCGCCGACCCGAAAGGTGTTCGGTCCAATAACGCTGCACCATCCGAGCGTCGAAGAATTCCTCACGGCGGAGCCTGACCGGATCCAGCAGATCAGCCGCCCAGTCCTTCAGCGGGCCACGCAGCCAGTGATCGATCGGCACGCCGAAACCCATCTTTGGGCGCTCGATCAGCTCCCGCGGTACATGGCGGTATAAAACTTCGCGCAAGGCCCATTTCGTCACGCCGTTGCGCAACTTATATTCCTGCGGTAACCGCCAGGCGAAGGAGACGACCCGATGATCGAGGAAAGGCACACGGGTCTCGAGCGATACGCTCATCGCAGCGCGATCAACCTTGCAAAGGATGTCGTCCGGCAGATAGGTCATCATGTCAATGGCCATCATACGTTCGATATCGGATAGCCCTGCCGGCAGGGCTGCAGGGTGGTCTGAAAGTGTTGGCGGTTCCACCGTATTGAATACCAGGTCGGTAGGACGATGCCAGTGCGAGACAAGGCCGCGATACAGTGATTCAGGCGAGTCTGACGCGAGCACCCTCGCCCCTTTGTGAAGTTTGTCGCCCCAGTTCGCCAATTGGTGCTGCCCGGGAATAACCCCCTGAATTGGACTAATCAGCGCGTTCAGCATCTGCGGCGAGAGCGACTGCAACAAAGCTGCAGCCACGCGCCGGACCGTGAGAGGGAGGCGCGACAGACGCTTCCACAACCGGTCTCCGAGCAGGTAACGGTTGTAGCCACAGAACAGTTCATCGCCTCCGTCACCGGACAATGAAACCGTCACATGCTGGCGGGCAATTCGCGACACCAAATGAGTGGGAATCTGCGATGAATCCGCGAACGGCTCATCGTACATCGCCGAAAGGCGCGGGATAACGTCCAGTGCATCCTGCGCCGAGACATACATCTCGGTGTGATCAGTGCCCAGATGCCGAGCCACTGCTTTGGCATGCTGCGCCTCGTCGTAGCCAGGAACATCGAACCCAATCGAGAAGGTCCGCACGGGACGCACCGACTGGGCCTGCATCAGCGCCACTATGGTCGACGAGTCGACCCCGCCTGACAAAAAGGCACCTAGGGGCACGTCAGCCACCATCTGCTGGCCGATGGCATCCTTGAGCAGTGCCTCAAGCGCATCGACGGCCTCCGAGGGCGTGCCGCCGAAGGGCTGCGCAATTGCATCTGCCACGGCGCCCATGCCGGTCCAGTACGGAACGGGTGCGGTGCCGCGCTTGTCCTGCCGGATCGTCAGCAAGGTACCAGGAGGAAGCTTCGAGATGCCCTCGTAGATGCTATACGGTGCCGGGATGTAGTTGTGTCGCATCAGCAGCGTGATAGCGTTGCGATTCACGGCGGCAGCGAAAGAGGGATGTGCCTTTAGGGCTTTAAGCTCTGAACCAAACAGGAAGGTCCGTCCTTGCCAGCCGTAGTAAAGCGGCTTCTCGCCAAGGCGGTCACGGCCGAGCGTCAACACGCGCGACGAGCGATCCCACAGCGCGAACGCGAACATACCAATGCAGCGCTCGACGGCTTGCACGACTCCCAAGGCCTCGATTGCCGCGAGCAAGGTCTCAGTGTCCGAGTGGCCGCGCCATCGCTGACCCGGCACTGCTCCCTCAAGTTCCGCGCGGATAGAACCGTGATTGTAAATTTCGCCGTTGAAGATGAGGACGTATCGACCACCTACTGAGTGCATGGGCTGGTGACCTGCGGGCGAAAGATCAATGATCGACAGGCGCCGGTGGACTAAACCGAGTCCCGCATCACCATCGATCCAAACCCCGTCATCATCCGGACCCCGGTGATAGATCGCCTGGCCCATGCGGCGGAGCAGCGCGCGGGTTTCTTGGGGGCTAGCCGCTAAACCGCTGGGTGCGAAGAAGCCTGCAACACCGCACATGGCTCAGACGTCCCCACGCAATGCATTCCTGCGCACGAACACCAGTTCGTTGCAGCCCGCGCGACCACCGCAGGTCTTCATCTCGAATAGCACAAATCCCCGGTCGCGGTAGAAACGTGTCAGCACTTCGGGTTTTGCTACTTCAAAGGGGTAGCCGCCTACCCAGTCCACCATGTCGTACCACAGGGACATGCCGCGATCGAGTTGGAGTCGTCCAGTGGCTGCGCGAACCAGCCACCTCACCCCAACGAGGTACGGCATATATAACAACAAGAGCGGCCAGCGCAGGACCCAGTGGCGCACGTAGCTACGCTTGACCACCGACCAGTAACTACTGAGCCATCCTTGGTCGTTATAGATCGCGATAAAAAGCCGACCGCCTGGCCGCACCAGGTCGGCAACGTTGGCCAGCGCTGGCCACATTGAGCCAGTGTGGTGCAGCACCCCCCAGCTGTAGACGACATCGAACTGGCCGAGTCGAGAGAGGTATTCAGTATCAAGCACCGACGCCTCCTCTATAGTCCACTCCTTGTCGTCAGCAAAGAAGCGCTGCCGCAGTTCCTGCGTGCAGGCGACGGATTGAGGATCGTAGTCGAAAGAGTGTACGGTTGCGCCAATCAAGCGTGCGGCCAGGCTGAACAGGCCTGACCCACTGCCGGCGTCCAAAAAGCGCAGCCCGCGAAGGTCGTTAAAGCCCAGCATCTGCCTCAGCGTGGCCTGGGCATCTTTGATTCTCTCTTCGTCTAACCTTCTGATGAACCGCGACCAGTTCTTCCCGAATGCAAACCGCTTGCCCTGCAGTATCTCGCTCGAATTTGATGGATTGATTGTGTTGTTATTAGGCATGGAATTAATAAATTTTGGCGAGCTGTTGATAATAGGCTTCGTAGCGGTGTGCAATCTGTCCGATTTCGAAGCACTCTTGCACCCTTCGGCGCGCGCGCGCAGCGCGGCCAGCGCGTGCGCTCGGATCCTCGGCGAGAAGCGCTGCTAGCGCGGCTGCAAGACCTTCCATATCGCCCGAGCGAACCACGGCCCCTGTATCGCCGACGATGGCGGCTGAATCACCTACGTCGGTAACGGCGCAAGGGACTCCGCAGGCCATAGCCTCGCCGAGCACGTTAGGAAATGCTTCACCGAACGACGACGACGCCAGGACGTCGAATGCAGCCATAAGCCGCGGGACGTCACCGCGCTGGCCCAGCCAGTGCATCCGGTCGGTCACGCCGGCAACCGACGCTGCGTTGAGCAACACGGTGTTCTCCCTGTCCAGGCCGCGGCCGACGAGCACAAAGTGCACGTCGGGGCGAGATCGGTGCAGCTGGCCCACAGCCGCGACGAAGCCAGCATGGTTCTTCAGTGGGTCGTGGCGACCCACGATACCGATCAATGGCGTGTCCGCAGTCAATCCAAGCTCGCTACGCACCGATGCTCGTGCTCCCGGATCGGGAATGAAGCGCTCGAGGTCAAAGCCGTTCGGGATCACCGTTATCTTGCCAGCCAGGTAGCCTCGTGCCACGTGTATGTCCCGCGCGGTTTCCGAACAAGTCAGGATGCCGGTTGGAACCCATGGGGACAGCTTCGAGCAAAGGCCAACGACGCGGCGAGTCATTGGCTGGGTCTTGTCGGGGTCTAGGTTGGTATTGCGTATGCCCCAGACAACGGTCGGTACCCCGGCAAGGCGGGCGGCGATACCACCGACGAGATCCGCGTGGTACATCCAGGTCTGGACGACGTCGGCAGCCGTCCTGCGCAGCAGGCGGCTGAGCTGCCACACCGCAGCAGGGTCGGGGCGGCCCGGCTGCATACCCAATGCGTGGACGCAAACGCCGAGTTCGCGGATCCGCGGGCCGAGTTCTCCTTCGGTCGTCAACGAGATCACCTGCGGCGAGAAGCTTGCTCGGTCCAGACGCTCCAACAACTTCACAAGCATCGTCTCGGCTCCACCGATTTGGAGGCCAGTGCTTACGAACACGATGTTCACCCGAACGCTTCCTCGTAGCGTTTCACGATGACCGCTAGCTCGTAAGGCCGCAAAGCCTCCGGTCCAATTCGCAGGCCAGGATTGAAGTGGGCGATTTCGTCGGCTAGGGCTTCAGCTGATATCTCGTTGGCCAGAATGCAACCAGGGACACTGCCCACCAACTCTGCGACACCAGGCGCTGGCGTGGCGATCACCGGAAGCCCACACGCCAACGCTTCGAGGACGGCGTTCGGAAAGCCTTCAAAGCGGGAACTCACGACCATCGCGTCGGCGCGGCGATAGTACGGGTAGGGGTTTGACTGGAAGCCACCAAAGACTATCTGATCATCTACTCCTCGGCTGCGAGCCAATGCCTCCATTTCTTGCCAAAGAGGACCCACCCCGAGTATTGTCCACTCAATGTCACGCCGACGGCATAGCGCCAGCGCCTCAATCGCCAAATCGAAGCCCTTCTCGAACGAGAAGCGCCCGACGGACAACAGCCTCAGCTTGCCATTCGAAGCCGAAGCGATCGCGGTTCCGGCAAGTGCGCGGACCCGCTCGGTGTCAATTGGGTTATGGATGACTACAGTCTTGGCTGCGGGCAGTGCATGCTTCTGGACAAGATCATCACGCATTGCACGCGATTGGCAAATGACTAGGTCGAACCGCCGATAGAAAAGTCTATATGCCAAATTCCAGAGCCAGGGTTTACGGTAGGCCGCGTTGACTAGTGAAACGATATTCGTTTCGCGAGCGCAATAGAGCGGACCTTTAGGAAACAAGGGACGCGAGACTGCAAGCGCGAGATTAAGGTGACCCAAAGTCGAAAAGACGACGTCGGGTTGCCTAGACCATACCAATCGGAGGATTCCTGGTAGTGCAAATCGAACGCGCCTCGCGTTTAAATCTATCAATTCGACGTGCGGAGGCACATCGGCGAGATAGACGGCGTTTCGTAAATCTACCACCGCCAAGCCAATCTGGAAGCGTTCACTGTCTAGGTTTTGGATGAGAGTTATAACGACTCTCTCGGCTCCTCCGCCGCTCAAAGTAGGCAGGAGAAACAGGAGCTTGCGACGAACAGTTTGCCGTTTGTGGCTATCGCACATGTTTATTGACTGGCCAAAGCAAGCGGACCGCCTAGGTAACGCCGAGCGCAGGCTAAAGGCGCAGTGGGAGTGACTCTCTCAGAAGCGGAACTGTCTTGACGGCCGCTACAATAGAAGTAGTGGCCGGCGTTTTCGTCAGTAAGTACTAATTCGCGTCGGAGAGTGGGCTTGGACTTGACAATATTGATGCCGTTTTCGCTTCTCTTAGCCGCTGTTATCGTGGCAACTGAGTTAACACGGCGCCGTTTCGGCCAAATCGACTTCTTGGCCCCGGTCAGCGCGTTGATGTTCCTCTGCTTCGTGGTCGCGCCAATCATGCTCCCCGTATACCAAGCGAACGACCTGGGGGCGTGGAACTGGATCTTCGAGCGGGGGATCGAAGGCTGGAGAAATTGCGTATCAATCCTGCTAGCAGGTGTGCTGTACAGCCTGGCTGTATGGGTGTACCGGAATACGCCGGCGTCTCTCCTAATTAGAAAAACGCCTCGACTAGGCAGCACCAGTGCAACTAGACTGGTCATCATCGCAGTCCTACTCCTTGTCATTGGTTTGGTAGCAATTGGGCTGTTTGTGGAGCAGCGGGGTGGATTAGTAATTGCAGTAACCGAGGCGGCGATTTTCAAGACTTCCGAAGAGTCACTTGGTAGTTTGGCGTTTGCCATTAAGCTAAGCCCTGTTGTAACGGTTTCATCCTTCATCTTTTTTCATTTGAGCGGTACGCAGCATACAAGGTTCGGACGTTTTCTGTTTTTTGCACTCTTCACAATAGCTTTGCTGGCATCTTTGCTTGGGCTATTTCTCTTGGGTGGACGAGTTAGCCTCATATTTTATTTTCTAACGTTCGGACTGGGAGAATTGGCGTACCGCCAGAAGCGAATCCGACTAATTCCGTCACTGCTGACTTTCAGTTGTTTCATTTTGCCTGTGATTCTATTGGGTAAGAGCGCTCTTCGAATTTTTTCAGATGACTTTAGCTGGCAAGAAATTATTGATGAATTTGTTGATAGTCCTGCGACAATCATCAGATTAATTGTTTTAGAGTTCTCTTTCCCGTGGGTTAACGTTGCAAACTATATCGCCCTTACGCCAGAACAAATTTCTTTTCGATGGTTCCAGGACGTTCCTTTGGGCGTCATTTATTTATTACCAAAGCTGTTGCTGGGCATTCAACTGCCACCGCCCATTAACGTAATTTATGACGAAGTTATCAATGCTCCGGTCCCCACAGATATTGTTTCTTTCGGCTATGTAAGTGCGGGGCTGGCCGGGGTGATAGTCATGGGCGTTGTTTATGGTCTAGCTCTTAGATTTGCAGAGTCCGTGTTTTCTGATAAGTCGTCGCGGATCTCATGCTTGCTTCGGGCGGCATGGCTGCTAATGCTCGGCTCACAGGTGATGTATGGATCACCCTACCATTTTTTTCTTGGCGCCTTTTCGCTCATCGTTGGCACATCGCTTTTGTTCTTTGCGGGACCAAAATTCAAGGCTCCGTAGATCTTTGTTCTTTGGAAGCGGTGCACGCCCCTACCTCCACTATCCAGTCGAACAGTTCAAGTTTGACCTTTTCGGGGTGATAGTCGCGCCGGACGCGTTCAAAGCCTCTGCGGGCGATGTCAATCGCCTTGTCCGGGTACGTAAAGTAGTACCGGCACTTGTCGATTGCCTCTTCAACGTTCGCGTAATAGACGGCCTCTACGTCAGGCTCGAAGATGTCCGCGTGCGCATTGCATCCAGCGCTATCAGAAAGCAGCATCGCACCGTGCATCGGAACTTCGTACATGCGCATGTTGCCCGTCTCGGCGCAGCCGCCGAGGTGCGTGTTGAGGCCGATCAGCGAGTTTAAATAGGCGCTTCGCCGCTCGGCATCGCTCTGCGGACGCACCCACTTGGGAAAGAACTCCCGTCCACGCAGAGGGGCCACCCAGCCGCCTAGACCAGCCAACGGCCAGCCTCGGCCATACACGCGCAGACGACCACCGATACCTCGATCGATGAGGGCAAGCTTGTCGAGCTTGTCTCCATAGCACTGGCCGATATAGACGGCCTGCGGGGCTCGCCTCGACCAGCTCGCTTGCACCGCTCGAACAAGATCATCGGTCGGAGCCGACATCGAGAGCGGGAACCAGTGGCTGTGCTGCGCGCCGAACATGGCCAGCGCGTCGCTGAACCGCAGCGATGCAGAGTAGCTTGGGCTGCAGTAATAGGCTCCATGGTAGGCCCACAGGACTGGCAGTGTTGCCACGTAAGTCTTTTGCGGGTCATCGAAACATCCGAGCACCCGGACAAGCCCGCGCGTGTGTTCGACCAACCATTCAGGAGGGAACGGATTCTGGTGTACTGCAAGACCCTCCGCGCCGAAGTCATGGATAGCCTTTCGAAACGCCTGCAACATAGACTGCATCGAGCGGTCGCCGCTTTGATGCAGTTGGACGATCCGTTCCGCCGTTAGGTAAGTGCTGTAGGCCGCTGCATCCAGGTAGCGCCTAGGGTTGAACAGGTAGACATCGTGGTCACCGAAACGCTCGCATCGGCCATGATCCGCCCAGATATCGACAAGCAGAAATCGCATTGGACTCCTAATCAGCGTGCTAGCGGCACGTTGCCTGCGTGCTGGCGCGAACTAAGCAGGAAGTTAAGGCTCGGCTGCCAGTCATGGTTCCGGTAGACATCATCTAGGCGGAACACCTTAGACATCCGTCCTTCGATCTCACGCTTAGAACAGTTCTTGATGCCGACTTCCCAATAATGCTGCCCAGACATGAACCGGGGTGTGTCGGGGTCAGGCTTATGCCACCACTTCCGAATATCCACGATCCGGGACCAGTCCAAGCCGCGAAAGTTGCTCGACAAACGCATTTGCAAACTGATGCCGTTGATTGGCAGATACACAATTGTGTGCCTTGCAATCCGAGCGAGCTCGGCCAGCGTTGCGCCTAGATAATGGAGCGGCAGGTGTTCGAGAACATGCGAGGCAATGGCAACGTCGAACTGAGCGTCGGTGAACATCGCCATGTCGTGGACGCTACCCAGCACGTCCGGGGAGAAAGTCCCGTCGACGTCGAACGTAGTGACATCGAACCCACGCCACCGCATCACAACGGGGTCGAGTCCTTGGCCAGGGCCGATCAGCAACACACTGCGTGCACCAGCGAAGCGATTAAGGTCGCGCAGTTGATAGTACGCATTCACGAAGTTAACCAGACCGAGCTGCTGGGACCATGCCTCTCGATCAACTGGCATAACGCCCGGACCCGCGATCGCGGCCGTGCCGGAGCGTGGCGTAGCGACAAAATCCTGAACAGTCGTCATTGGGTTACTCCGTTCGGTTTCTAGAAGGCGAAGAAAAAACGACCGGCCAGCGTCGGACACACCTCTGCCATGCTGAAGATTTTGTCCCCTGCCCGAAATCGGTCCCTAGGCAGAATTTCGGGAGCACCTTCAAGACAGTTGCACGACCTACAAGATTTATTTGCAACCGAAACGGCCTTGGCCGGCCAATGCACAGAACAGGATGACTGCGGCAATATTGAATGAAGTCTCTCATGATAATTGGGCTTTGAATTGATTTGTGACACTACGCCAAACAACATAGCCCATCAGAACCATACCCAGCGCGGCGGCTACAACTGTGGCCATTGCCACTCCTTCAACACCATGTTGCACACTAAATAAAAACGCCAATCCACTAGCCAGCAGTAGTTGCAGGAAAGCAGTCGCAGCCAATGCAGTTGTTTTACCCATGGCTGCCAAAGCGCGACTCGAAAGCATAGCAGTCAGCAAAAAAGGTAGTTGCAATAGATATATCCGCATTACCCCTGCGGCTTTTTGGCTATCGGCTGCCGAAAAAGCTCCATGCTGGAACAGCAGCCGGACGATATCTTCGGCAAAAACAATTCCTATCAATGCGGCTGCTGTGCCTAACACGAAAAGAATCCCAGAAAGTCGTAAGTGCAGCGCACGGCTTTCTTGCCATTGCTTTGCTGCAACCATATCGGCGAGGTGCGGCAAAAGAACGATACCAATCGCTGTCACCAGCAAGGTATTTATGGCATTGGGAACTTTGTTTCCATAGTTCAATACGGAGACGGAACCTAGCCCCAGGTTGAATGCAACCATCTGTTCAACCAGGGGGGCAAATGAACTAGCGATAGCGCCGATCATGAGAGGCAAGGCAGTTATAAATATCGGGCGTAAGGTTGACTCATCAATACCGCGCCATATTATGGCCTTACGTCTAACCAGCAATATATAAAGCGCGATTGATTGGAGTAAGCTCCCGGCAACCGTACCTATCAGTAGTCCTCGGATATCTGCCTGTTGCATCAGACTGATCGATACCATAATCGATATAGGAAAAAAAACAGAAAGAACTGCATTAGGCCAAAACACCTTGCGAGCCTGAAGACCCCCGTCCAACAGTACGTTTATCCCACTGAAAAAATAGTAGGGAATTAGCCAATAGCAGGCTTGCAATAACCCAGGCATTGTCTCTTCACCCGCCGTGGGATAAAGCATATTCAAGAAACACGGCAAAAGCAACAGCCAGATTGGAATTGCCAATGACAGCAAACCCACGGCGAGTTTGAGTGCACCCCCGAGCAAAGAGGCTGCCGCCACTGAATCCTTACTCGCTAGCGCAGGGACCAGCGCAGAGTGAAGAGCAATAACTATAATCGAAGCCGGCAATCCGATTAGAACGAAAGCCATGAGGTAGAGGTCGAGTGCCTCACCAGTACCGAAATAAAACGCAATCGCTGCATCCTTGGCAACGACCAGTATCTTTGGCAGTAGAGATAACGCACTGAATTTTGCTGCGGACGTCAGTATTGTTCGCATTCGCGAATGCAACATTTTTCTGGTCTCGCTAGAAAGAAAAGGCAGCCACTTGAATTGGCACCAAATTATTGATCAATGCAACCGGTCAATTTAGCCAGCCACATTCCTTAATCTTTGTATTATGAATGAATACGCCGTTAACGCTAGTTTTGTCTCCAACTGATCGGAGAATACTATCCACATCATTAATTCTACTTCCATCTTCCAGATAAGTGACATACCCCATCGCCGACAAGAGGTGATATATATCTTTTATAGAATCACCCTGTTCATTGAGCGTGTACTCGCAAAGTTCGCAAAAAACTATCGGAAGAAATTGCGCTATGGTAGATTTGGCGCCTTGCAAAACTTTGTAGTCGTAACCATCTACATCTATTTTAATTAGCATCAAGTTTTTAAGAGATACCTCCCCTGAAAATTCATCAATAGAAATAGACTTCAGATTTCTTAAATGCGTGTATTCGGGCGCATTTTTTCCATCAACAGTCCAGCTCGATCTTATGTCCAATTTCGGAAGATCGCTTTCCCCATTCGTAACAAGCTCATTTCTAACTGTTATATTAGTTAAGCTCGGATTAAGGGAAATATTTTTTTCTAGCTTGCGTGACGCAAAATCAGTTGGCTCGAATGCATAGATGCGCCCATTATTTCCTATCAAATTGCCTATTAACAAAGTATGCGCGCCAACGTTGGCGCCAACCTCAATTACAGTATCACCCTGCATGATCGATTTATTTAGAAATTTAATGGTAGCCGGCTCCCAGCCCCCAATGAAAGTGCCAAAATCAACTAATTGATTCAAGTCCAGAGCGTAGTTGATACCATTTCTATTTACCAATTGTCGCGGAAGAATCTTCGCATACATGTGAACGACCTTTAATGCGATGCCCCCGAGGCCGAGGGACTTCAAGATAGACTTGAGCGAATTTAACGAGTTCATACGGTTTATATTCCTGCGGCTGGGATTAACACTCTTTCTGAATGCAATGCCCAAGGCACTAACCAACATCCAGGCAGTCAATTGGATCGATACTAGTGAATTATTAAAAGTGATGCTTGCCGGGGTTAAGGAGCATTTAAACGAGAAGCGCCTTCAGGGATTGGCGGCTTCGAGTATGAAGTCTTTTTCCGGCCCTTCAAACGTCTATACGTTTATAGTTTAAATGAATTTAAAATCAGAAATTTAGAGCCGCAAGTCGACCTCTTGTGCAGTCAGCAAATACTTTAGATCATAAAGGACCGAAGTTGATTTACCTAGTGCGCGGATTGCGGCGGCTCCCATTTCCTTAAATTGTTGGTGTGCCACTGCGATGATGATGGCATCGTAACAATTCACATTAGGCGCTGCGATAGGCGTGATGCCATATTCATGTTGAGCTTCTCCAGCTCTTACCCAAGGATCGTACACATCTACGTTGCAGTTGTAGTCTTTAAGTTCAGCAACTATGTCCACCACGCGAGTGTTGCGCAGGTCGGGGCAGTTTTCCTTGAAGGTGAGGCCCATTACAAGCACTTTTGCACCATCGACTTGAATTGGCTTTTTGGTCATCGCTTTGACCAGCTGGGCGACGACATAGCCACCCATGCTGTCGTTCAGACGGCGGCCAGCAAGGATAATTTCCGGATGGTACCCGATGGATTGAGCTTTGTGAGTCAGGTAGTAAGGGTCTACGCCAATGCAGTGCCCACCTACTAGCCCAGGTCTAAAAGGAATAAAATTCCATTTACTGCCCGCGGCCTTAAGCACTGCTTCGGTATCAATACCCATTTTATTGAATATAATCGCCAACTCGTTTATTAGGGCGATATTGAGGTCACGCTGGGTGTTTTCAATGACTTTAGCAGCTTCGGCAACTCTTATGCTTTCAGCCTTATGGGTACCTGCCGTAACAATTTCGTTATACAGTGAATCGATAAGTTCGGCGACATTCGGAGTGGATCCGGATGTGACTTTCTTAATGGTTGAAACTCGGTGTTCCTTATCACCGGGGTTGATGCGCTCGGGACTGTAACCGCAAAAGAAGTCTTGGTTGAACTTGAGGCCAGAGTGTTTTTCGAGCACTGGCACGCAGTCTTCTTCGGTGCAGCCGGGATAGACGGTGGATTCGTAAATGACAACATCACCCTTTTTTAGCACTTTACCAACTGATTCGCTGGCCTTAATGAGTGGCGTGAGGTCCGGGCGCTTGTAACTGTCGATTGGCGTTGGGACGGTGACGATATAGCAGTTGCAGGCACGCAGGTCGTCGAGGTTTGTTGTGTAAGACAACTCTTTTGCGGCAGCGAGTTCCTCCGGAGTAGTTTCCAAGGTGGAGTCGTTGACTACCTTTAGTTCATCGATGCGGCGCCTATTGATATCGAAGCCAACGACAGGGCGTACGCGACCGAACTCAACGGCAAGCGGCAAGCCGACATAACCGAGTCCGATGATGGCAAGCTTGATGTCTTTTAGCTGCATGTCTTTATTCTCTTTTGTTTCTTAAGCCTTGACGTAATCGCGATACCACGCAACGAAACGGGCTATGCCGTCCTCGACGGCGGTTGCGGGTTTGTAGTGGAACTGTTCGACCAGGTCTTCCACATTCGCGTAGGTGTCGGGGACGTCGCCGGCCTGCAATGGCAATAGTTCTATTGTGGCTTTTTTACCAAGTGCTTTTTCCAGAGCACCAATGTAGTCCATCAGCTCCACCGGACTGCTGTTGCCAATGTTGTAGACGCGCCAAGGTGCCTGACTGGTGCCAGGGTCTGGCTGGTTTCCGTTCCAGTCAGGGTTATATGGAGCGGGCCGATCAAGGATGCGGATGACCCCCTCTATGATGTCATCGATGTAGGTGAAGTCGCGCCGATGCTTGCCGTAGTTGAAAACATGGATGGGATCACCGGCCAGGATGGCTTTCGTGAATTTGAAAAGGGCCATGTCGGGCCGGCCCCAGGGGCCATAGACGGTAAAAAAGCGCAAACCGGTTGTTGGCAGTTTATAGAGATGGCTATAGGTATGGGCCATCAACTCATTGCTCTTCTTGCTTGCGGCGTAAAGGCTAAGCGGGTGATCGACGTTCTGGTGCACCGAAAATGGCATGGCGGTGTTGGCGCCATAAACGCTGGAGCTACTGGCGTAGACAAGGTGCTCGACGCCGTTGTGTCGGCAGCCCTCCAGGATGTGAGCAAAACCGACGATGTTGCTATTGATATAGGCCAGCGGATTTTCAATGGAGTAACGCACGCCGGCCTGGGCGGCGAGGTTGACTACACGCTGTGGCTTGTGGGTGCTGAAGCAATCTTCCATCGCCTTGCGGTCGGCAAGGTCGATGCGCAGGTGGGTGTAGTTCGAATGCCTAGCATAACGCGCTAGGCGTGCTTCCTTGATCGCCGGGTCGTAGTAGTCATTGTGGTTGTCAATGCCAATGACAATATCACCACGATCTAGCAAACGTAGAATCAATGATGAACCGATGAAGCCAGCGGCTCCGGTAACTATCACTTTCATTTGATCGCTCCCAAACAAATCACGGGTATAGACCTTGTCCACTACGTCTGACTAGGATTCTGATTTTCGGTTGGCGAGAATTGCGTCCGCTTCCCTCTTGAAAGCTCCCAGATCGTTTATGACTTTGGCATGACTCCAATCACGCAGGGCGTCCATGTTGCCCATGTGCAGGCACTTTCAAGGTACTGGGCAATGTGGGACAGTCCGCGCTTGATCTTGCGCGTGACGAACGTCCCGCCGCGGCGTGGCCTCTCGTGGTTAAACAAGATGCCGTTACAGGCATACATGCCGTAGGCCTCGCGGTAATTCACGGCAATCCAAAAGGCGTAAAGTTTGGCTACCGCGTAGGGGCTGCGCGGATAAAACGGCGTGGTCTCTTTCTGCGGAGTCTCTTGCACTAGGCCGTAAAGCTCGGAGGTGCTCGCCTGATAAAACCGCGTCTTCTTCTCAAGACCTAAGATGCGTATGGCCTCGAGCAGCCGCAGAGTACCCAACGCGTCCACATCGGCCGTGTACTCGGGTGATTCGAAGCTCACCGCCACATGGCTCTGCGCACCCAGCTTATAGATCTCATCAGGTTGCACCTGCTGCACGATGCGGGTGAGATTGGACGAGTCGGTCAAGTCTCCGTAATGCAGGATGAAACGCTGGTGCTCGACATGCGGGTCTTCGTAGATGTGATCCACCCGCTGGGTGTTAAACGACGACGAGCGCCGCTTGATGCCATGCACTTCGTAGCCTTTGTCGAGCAAGAACTCAGCAAGGTAGCTAGCGTCTTGCCCAGTGATGCCGGTGACGAGTGCTTTTTTCATGACGAAGCACCCGAATCGCCCAGTGGCGCCTGATGAGCGGATTTGGGCTGGTTGGTAGTGCTTTTCACTTCGGACTTAAGTGCCTCAATCTCGAGCTTCAGAGCCTCGTACTCACCCATTTTGCGCTTCAAGAACTGGCGGGTAAGCGCTGCCTTTTCGGCGATTCCGCTCGGAGTCAGTACATAGACGTAGCCGAATTTGTTCTTGGAATTGGCGAAATTATTCATTTTCACCAAGCCCTTCTCCATCAGCGCTTTTAGGCAGTAGTTCAAGCCACCCACGCTGATACCCAACTGCTCGGCCAGTTCGCGCTGAGTCAGGTCTGGGTTTTCTTGCAGGATGCGCATCACCCTGAAATACGTGTCTTCTTGCAACCTAGCTTGACGGCTTGTCATTTCGCTGATGAATTTCCTCTGAAGGGCGCTGTGGTTAACGATGATCTTTCCATGCTACCGCCCTGCCGAATCAAATTCAGCACGCTCGGTCACGCAGGTTTACATAGGGTTCGCGTACGACTCGCATGCAGTCGTTCTGTATGAACTTGAACAGTGTAGCCCGTAATGGGCAGACCGGTCCACACCACTCTGGTGCCAATCAACCCGCCTTGCGCAGTCGGCCGGCATCGATCAGGAGCGACGCAGGTCGACTGAGGATCTCCAGCAGCACAATGGCGCGACGATCAGCGTCCGCCATCTGAAAAATAGCCTCGATGCCCACATACGGACCGTCGGTGATCACCACCGCATCGCCCACATCAAAGATCGCCTCGGTGGGCATCGTCTCCTCGCGCTGGCGCAGGAGTTCGACCAACGCGTCATCCACCCTGGCCGCCCTGGCCCAAAATGGACCAGTCCGCTCACCCCCAGCGTAGAACGGATGGGCGACCAACTCTTGCCGTGTCGGCTGCTGTCGAGACGCACGAACAAATAGCGCGGAAACATCGGCTCGGTAACGATCTTGGCCTTGCGCCGCCGCACCCGCTCGATCTGCATCTTCGGCAAGTAGCACGCGTAGCCCTGGCGCTCGAGGTTGGTGAGCGCCACGCCTTCTTGCCGCGGCTTGGTATGGACTACGTACCAGGACCAGGGTTCAGTCGCGAGGGCGGGGGTTGGCAAATTGACCTGCTACAGGATGGGCGAGTGGGTACACCCAGCGTGTTCCGTCAGCGCCCGCACCAAGGTCAACGGGAGGATTACCCCGCTACCTCATTGACACCATCAAGTATTTCCGAATCTGACTAATGATCAGCGAGGGCAGTCAGCGACCCAGTTCTCCAGTTCGAGCGCCGGTACCCGCTCAAATTCCGCGACGTTATTGGTGACCAGTACCAAGCCTTCGCTCCGAGCGTGACCTGCAATGTGTAGGTGATTTACCCCGATGGGTTGACCGATTTTTTCAAGCGCAGCGCGGATCGCACCATAGTGCTGGGCGGCCCTCGCGCCATAGGGCAGCACCTTAAGCCGGCTAAAAAAGTCCTCGATGGCCGCCAAGTTCTCATTTACGCGCTGACTTTTCTCGGCGCCGTGTATCAATACGGCCAAGGTAATCGACGACACCGCCATCCGACTGGCGTTGACGTTGAACGTAGAAAGCACCTCGGGCGGACGACGTTTGAGCACGTGGATGACGATGTTGGTGTCGAGCAGGTAACGCAGCATCAAAGCGCTTCCAGCTCTGGTTGCTCCTGGGAGGCTCGCTCGGACAGGAAGTCGTCACCCAAACGCGGCCCATCCAAAAAGAAGCTGTCCCAGGTTTGACCGATGGGAGCGATGATGCGCTCTTGACCTTTAACGCGTATCTCCACTTTGTGCACACCCTCGGGAAAACGAACGTCCAAGGGCAGTCGGACGGCTTGAGTACGGTTGTTGACGAATACGGTGCCAATGGACATCGTGGACTACTTGCGTCCAAATATACGGTAACCGTATATGGCACCTCAGGGGTGGTCAAGTTGACAGCAGGCAGTGCTCACCGCTGTTTGCCATGGGAGCCAAGCGGGAAAAGGTAGCTTGGTGTAGTGCAACGGCTGCACCAAGAGCTACAGGCTGTTGAGGCCTTGGCGCCGGATTGGCTGCGCACGACCTGGACTAAGGGCGAGGTGCTCGACGTCGATGTCGAAGCGGCGTTGCGTGGCATCCCCGCCCTGACCAGCCTGGTCGATCCAACGGTCTT
>Ga0164295_10001434_pt1 | contig 19762 bp, 16 predicted proteins | sample GEODES006metaG_FD_111798 | JGI IMG/M metagenome (GOLD analysis project Ga0164295, IMG submission 111798) | Oligotrophic lake water microbial communities from Sparkling Lake, Wisconsin, USA - GEODES006 metaG | ecosystem: Environmental > Aquatic > Freshwater > Lake | place: USA: Sparkling Lake... | reverse complement strand
GCGCTGTAGTTGGCCAAGGGCATAACCTCGGTGACGATGGCATCATCAAACGCCTGCGCCTGCGCCAGCTCGTCAATCAACTTTTGCGCCGCCGCTGCCTGCTCTGGCGAGGAGAAATAAATGCCGCTGCGGTACTGTGTGCCCCGATCGTTGCCTTGACGATTCAAGGTCGTGGGGTCGTGGATCACGAAAAATATTTCCAATAATTCACGGGTACTGACCTGCGTCGGGTCGTAATGAAGTTTCACGACCTCGTTATGGCCGGTGCGGCCGGAGCAAACCTGTTCATAAGTGGGGTTCAATGTCTGCCCATTGCAGTAACCGGACTCCACGTCCAGCACGCCGCGCACACGCACATACACCGCCTCGGTGCACCAAAAGCAGCCCCCGCCCAGAACCAGTGTTGTCGTCATCTTGCGTCATTCCAATCGAAAACAAGCCTTGATTATCTACGCCAATTAAGACAATTCACACAGGCGGCGAAGGGCGCAGTTATAAAATCAGCGCACACCCGCAATCTAACGCCCCACTTCGCAGCCCCTTGGGCTGTCACCTCAACCGATTCCACAGGAGCCCTTACATGAAACCCACTTTCCAATGGAACGACGCCTTTTTGTTGAACGAGCAACTCACAGACGACGAGCGCGCCGTCGTGGATGCCGCCAACACCTTTTGCCAAGAACGCCTGCAAACCCGCGTGTTGATGGCCGCACGCCACGAAAAATTTGACCGCGAGATCATGACCGAGGCCGGCGTCATGGGCTTTTTGGGCTCCACCATTGAAGGCTACGGCTGCGCTGGCATGAGCTATGTGGCCTATGGCCTGATCGCCCGCGAAGTCGAGCGCGTAGACAGCGGCTACCGCAGCGCCATCAGTGTGCAAAGTTCATTGGTCATGCACCCCATCAACGAATACGGCTCAGAAGCCCAACGCCAAAAATACCTGCCCAAACTGGCCACCGGCGAATGGGTGGGTTGTTTTGGCTTGACCGAACCCAACCACGGCTCGGACCCGGCCAGCATGCTGACCCGCGCCAAACCGGTGGACGGTGGCTTCATCCTGAAGGGCGCCAAAATGTGGATCACCAACGCACCCATCGCCGATGTGTTCGTGGTCTGGGCCAAGCTTGAAAACGCCGATGGCTCGGTGGGCGGCCAGGAAGCCATCCACGGCTTTGTGCTTGAAAAAGGCATGAAGGGCCTGACCGCCCCCAAGATCGAAGGCAAGATGAGCCTGCGCGCCAGCATCACGGGCGAGATCGTCATGGACGATGTGTTCGTACCCTCCGAAAACCTGCTGCCCAACGTCAATGGCCTGAAAGGTCCGTTCGGTTGTCTGAACAAAGCCCGCTATGGCATCGCCTGGGGCGCTTTGGGCGCCGCCGAAGACTGCTGGCACCGCGCCCGCCAATACACCCTGGACCGCGTGCAATTTGGTCGACCACTGGCACAAAACCAGTTGATCCAAAAGAAGCTGGCCGACATGCAAACCGAAATCACGCTGGGCCTGCAAGGCTGCTTGCGTGTGGGCCGTTTGATGGACGAAGGCAAAGCGGTGCCCGAGATGATCAGCTTGATCAAGCGCAACAGCTGCGGCAAGGCGCTCGACGTGGCCCGCATGGCGCGTGACATGCACGGCGGCAACGGCATCCATGACGAATACCACGTTATTCGCCACATGATCAACCTGGAAACCGTCAACACCTACGAAGGCACACACGACGTGCACGCCCTGATTTTGGGCCGCGCACAAACAGGCTTACAGGCGTTTTATTGAGCCGCCACGTCCAGTCCATTTTGAACCTGTCCTCGCAGGGTGGACTTCATGCAGCGACCGCCTGAAAGGGCTGGATCGCTTTCTGAGCTTGGTCGGGCAGCTGTTGCGAGAAACGCTGCTCATCAAACCCGATTGGATTTACTCGTGAGCCAGCTGGCTGCCGAGCCGATCTACATGGACGCTCGCATAGACACCCAGCTTGAACCCCTCACCCTGTCGCTGCAGCCCAAGTCCATGCAAAGGGCCATTGGCAACTTGATGGACAACGGCCTTTTGTACGGCCAGCGCTTGTCTGTGCACTTGCGGTCAGAGAACAAAGTGGCCCTGCTGACGATTCGTGATTACGGCCCGGGCATCGCCGCTGCTGACATGGCCAGGGTTTTTCTACCGAGTGGTCCGGCTTGACTATGCCGAGCACGTGAACACCAAAGGCACAGGCTTGGGGCTGAGTATTTCCAGAAACGTGGTCCGCGCGCATGGCGGCGACATCCGCTTGCGCAACCACCCCAAGGCGGACTGGTGGTGCGGGTTCAACTGCCGGGGTGAACTCCCGTGTTCATGAGCCCTTCTTGACCGACAGACTGGCCAAGCCGCGTGGCACACAGCTGGCGCAAGCAGCCACAGGCTCGACCTGGCGGGAGAACTGGTGCATTTCATTCAGAAAGTCGGCCGGTGTTTTGCTGGGCTGATGTGACAACCAAAGCGAAATAAAACCCGCCACGATGGGTGCGGCGTAACTGGTACCGACCCCGAGGTGAAGCGATGAGGGGCGGTCTTGACCGAAGAAATTGGGTTCGTAACTGGCCACTTTGAGTTTGTTCACCGACCATTCGTCATGCCCTGACAAAGCCGGCCCACCCCCTGGCGCATACACCACCGTGCGCGGGTCCAGGGCTGAATAGGGGGCAATGTGATTGTGTGCATCCAGCGCACCGACCGAAATCACGCCTTTGCAATTGGCAGGCTCTTGCAAAGATTTTTGGAAATTATTGCCTGCAGCGGCCACCACAAAGATGTTTTTCTCCAACACGCGGCTGATCAAGCGCTGCAAATCACCACCGCATAAGGCATAACCACCGGACAAGCTCAAATTGATGATGCGCGCAGGATGAGGGTTGTCTGGCACGTCCTTGACCGGCAATCCTGCAGCCCAGGCAATGGCGTCCAGTAAATCTTGGCGCGAGGTGGCGCAGGCGCCAAGCAATCGTACAGGCACAATTTTGGCGGAAGGGTTCACACCCCAAACACCCTCCACTCCGTTGCCGGCGATCAGGCTGGCGACCTCGGTGCCATGGACGCGAAAGGAACCCGAGAACAAGCGTTCCCCACACTGGGCATTCCGCTCATCGGGGCTGAAATTACCGGAACGGCTCTTGCGCAAATTGTCACGCCCTGAAACCATGTCGTAGCCGGGCAGCAACTGCCCTTCCAAGCTGGGGTGGCTGGCGATCACGCCACTGTCAATCACCGCCACCACAATGCGATGCGGTCCGGTTTGATTACTGGCGGTGTTGATGGCCGAGGGTGCCGCCTGCGCACCATCGACGCGCCCCAAATGCCAAGGAATCTCTTGCCCCCAAGTGAGCCCGCTCCACAGCACCAGGATGCAAACCCACTGGGTGGGCAAGGCCAGACACTTGCCCATGAAATGAGTGACTCGGCGAACGCACGAAACGGACGAGACGGACGCAACGGGAGGAAACACAGCGGTGGACAGAAAAGACATCTCAAAACTCCTGCGAATCGTGGGTTGAATCCCGTTGCCAGAACCGGCATACGGGAAAACCCTTCAGTGAGGCGGAGGTTATGCTTTAAGATATGTAAAATCAAAGTTAACAAAAAACAGAAAATCAAGTCCGTAACAATCTATAAGCAATTGATTTATATGGCTTTTTCTAAAACACATTCATTCGCATGCATACATTTCATTACACCGACAGGCTCGCCCCGCAGGCAGCATGGATGCAGGCAAAAAGGGGTTCCATACAAGACGCAAGGAAAAATTACAAATCAACAGCTAAGGACATGGGTCCCCTGCGGGGAAAAGCAGACTGAAGGCCCCCAAAAGGCTTTACCTCTCACCAGAACCCTTCAACTGATGTTCCGAATCCAAACTGAAATTCCATGTCCCGTACCATCCTGATCGTTGATGACGACAAAATTAGCCTGCGATTGCTCAAATCGTACTTAGAAAAATACAAATACGAGGTGCGTTCAGCCGATGATGGCCACAGTTTTTTGGCTGAGTTTGAACTCTACAAAGAGGACCTGTGCCTGGTGATTTTGGATGTGATGCTGCCGGACACCGATGGCTTTACCTTGTGCCAAGCCGTTCGCCAACAATCCACGGTACCGATCATCATGCTCACCGCCAGTTCGGACGATACCGACCGCATCGTCGGATTGGAGTTGGGTGCAGATGACTACATCGCCAAGCCCTACAACCCGCGTGAACTGTTGGCCCGCATCAAGGCCGTGCACCGGCGCATGCAATTGAGTGGCCCAACAGACAAGTCACGTTACTTGCGTTTTTCGGGATTCACGATGGATTTGGTCGAGCGGATGCTGACCGACGTTGAAGGCAAACAGGTGTTGCTGACCAGCATGGACTTCAATCTGCTGAAATTCTTTGCCGAGCACGCCGGCGAAACCTTAGACCGCACCCAGTTGATGGAGCAAACCCGAGGGCGTGACCTGGGGCCATTGGACCGGTCTTTGGATGTGCAGGTCAGTCGGCTGCGACAGCGCTTGAATGACGACGGCAAACAACCCGCCCTCATCAAAACAGTGCGTGGCAGCGGCTATGTTTTCTCGACTGATGTGGCCAAACTGGCCGATGGCTAAGCACCCCCTGGACCGCTCGTTATCGCTTGATGAAGTTCCAACAGGGCATGTCATCCGCAACCGGCTCACCCCTTGAGTGCAAGGGACAGGGCGTGCGCTGAAAAGACGTCGCTGTTCCGGGAGGCGGGGGCATGGCGGCGGTGAAAGTGCTCAAAAGTCGCGTTCTCATGAGAGACCCCCTGATGTGGCGCAGCAGATTGGGACCACCCTGACCGATAATGGCAGCCCATGAATACCTCCAAATTTCGCGCCATCTTGAGCCTGATCCTCCTGCTGTGGTGCACAGGTTTGTTCGCCCAAGCAAGCTTCCCAACTTGCCTGTCCAGCCTGCGCGCGCCCGCCAAGGCCGCAGGCGTTCGGGAAGACAGTTTTACCCGCTTCACACAAGGCTTAACGCCGGACATGGGGATTCTGGACAAAATGAACAACCAGCCCGAGTTCAAAATGCCGATCTGGGACTATCTGGCCGCCTTGGTCGACGATGAGCGCGTGGCCGAAGGCAAGGCCAAAATGGCCCTGCACAAAGACACATTGGACAGGGTGGCCCTCCAATACGGCGTAGATGCGGCCACGGTGGTGGCGGTGTGGGGCGTGGAGAGCAACTTTGGCCAAACCTTTGGCAAATACCCGCTGACCCAGGCGCTGGGCACTTTGTCGTGCTTTGGCAACCGGCAAAACTACTTCAGAGGCGAGTTCTTCGCCACGCTGCGCATCCTGCAAGCGGGTCACATTGCACCCGAGCGCTTGGTCGGCTCCTGGGCCGGGGCCTTTGGCCACACCCAGTTCATGCCCACCACCTTTGAACGTTTGGCGCAAGACTTTGACGGCGATGGCCGACGCGACCTGATGGACAGCGTGCCCGATGCCCTGGCCTCGACCGCCCATTTTCTGAACAAAGCCGGCTGGAACCCCGCGCAGGTTTGGGGCTTGGAAGTCAAGCTCCCAGCGGGGATCGACATCACTGGCGAAAGCCGCAAAAATAAAAGGTCATTGGCTGAATGGTCTGCGCGAGGCCTGACCCCAAAAGACGGCAGCGCCTTGCCCAACAGCGGCGGACTTGCTGGCCTGATAACGCCCGCGGGCATCCAGGGCCCTGCCTTTTTGGTGTTCCGCAATTTTGACGCTGTCTACAGCTACAACGCCGCAGAAAGCTACGGCCTGGCGATTGCCCATTTGTCAGATCGTTTGCGAGGTGCTGGCCCCTTTGCCACGCCCTGGCCCACCGACGATGCAGGCTTGTCACGCGCCGAGCGCCGCGAAATTCAAGGACTGCTCACCCAAAGAGGCCATGACGTGGGTGTCATCGATGGCGTGCTCGGCGACAAAAGCCGGATCGCCATCAAGGCCGAACAATCCCGTCTGGGTCATGAAGTGAATGGCAGAGGCGGGCAAAAGCTGTTGCGTGTTTTGCGTTGAATGCGCAGCTGGAGCACACCTTAGCCGCCCCTTGAGCGTCCTTGTCATGGGCAGGTTAACCGACACTTTACTCCCGTCATTCACTCACCAGTGATTTGACGAACAGTGCCTTTTGAATTACATTAATAACCAATCAGTCATTAAAATTCCGTGTCCGAAACACTGCCCCATAAACGCGAACGCCGCAAACAAGACCGCCCTGGTGAACTGCTGGACGCGGCTTTGGATTTGTTCGTCGAAAAAGGTTTTGCGGCCACGCGCTCCGAAGAAGTGGCGATTCGCGCAGGCGTGTCCAAAGGCACTTTGTTTTTGTATTTCCCCAGCAAAGAAGAGTTGTTCAAAGCAGTGGTGATGGAAAACGTGGCCCGTCCGGTGGCCGAGGGCATCACCGAAGCCGAAAATTTCCAGGGCAGCAGCGCTGATTTACTCCAATGGATGATGCTCGAATGGTGGCGACGCTATGGTGCCACCAAGGCCTCTGGCATTTCCAAACTCATGATGAGTGAAGCCAGCAACTTTCCAGCCTTGGCCGAGTTTTTTCGCGACAACGTGATCCACCCCGCCCAAGCTTTGGTCCGGTTCGTTTTGCAAAGAGGGATCGATCGCGGTGAATTTCGTGCGATCGATGTCAATGACGCCATCTACTCGGTCATGGCGCCCCTGATCTTTTTGGTCATGGAAAAGCACGCCACCGGCGCTTGCAGCAGCGGCACGCAAGTGATCAATCCCGAAAAATTCATTACCAACCATGCCAACCTGTTGGTGCGAGGCATGACGCCAGAAAAATCCTCATGAAAAAGTATCTTCGTTTCACCTTGATCTTGCTGTTGCTCTTGGGCGCCGGGTTCGGTGCCTACACCTTCATGGCGCAACGCAAAGCAGCCAGCTTGGCTGCAGCTGCAACTGCTGAGGCAGCCAAGTTGGTTGCCCAGACTTTGGAGTTGGCACCGAGCGATATTCACACGCTGCGCTCGCTCACCTTGGCGCAGGGCTTGCCCGTTTCCGGCACTTTAAAAGCCACCCACTCGGCCATGGTCAAGGCGCGCGTGGCTGGGGAATTGATGGACTTCACCCTGCGCGAAGGTGATCGCGTAGCCCAAGGCCAAGTCGTCGCCCGCACAGACCCGACCGAATACCTCGCACGCCAGCGGCAAGCCCAAAGGCAAGTGGACGCGGCGATGGCACAAGTCGAGATTGCGCAAAAGCAATTCGACAACAACCAAGCGCTGGTTGATCAGGGCTTCATTTCCAAAACCGCCCTGGACACTTCTTTGTCCAATTTGACGGGTGCAAAAGCCAGCCATCTGGCGGCAGTGGCTGCATGGGATGTGTCGCGCAAAGCGGTAGACGACACCACCCTCAAAGCCCCGCTGTCTGGCTTGATTGCCCAGCGACTGGCGCAACCCGGTGAACGCCTCGCAATCGATGCCCGTATTGTGGAGATCGTGGACCTGCGCCAGCTCGAAGTCGAAGCGGCTGTGCCGCCTGCAGAGGCCGCAAACGTTCGGACAGGGCAAAGTGCCGTCTTGAAGATGGAAGGCAGTACGACCCCGGTCAACGCCCGTGTCTTGCGCATCAACCCCAGCGCACAAGCCGGCAGTCGCAGTGTCTTGATCTACCTTGGCGTGCAATCGACCCCGGATTTACGCCAAGGCTTGTTTGTTCAAGGCCAACTGGCCACCACCCGCGTCTCAGCCCTGGCTGTGCCGGTGACGGCGGTACGCACCGACAAACCGCAGCCTTATGTGCAATGGATTGACAAGGACCAGGTACGCCATATGACGGTCAGCCTGGGCACCCGCGGCGAGGCCGAGGGCCAGGTCATGGTCGGGATTTCGAGTTCGGACGCCCAACTGACCGAAGGGATCCAACTGCTGACCGCAAGCTCGGGTGCCGTGCGTGAAGGCACGCGTGTGAAATTCACCACCCTCAAACCGTAAGCTCACCATGTGGTTCACCCAAGTCAGTTTGAAAAATCCTGTCTTCGCGACCATGGTCATGCTGGCCATCGTTGTGCTGGGCATGTTCTCTTTGCAAAGACTCAAAGTCGATCAGTTCCCGAACATCGACTTCCCCGTGGTGGTGGTCTTGACTGAATACCCCGGCGCCAGCCCCGAAATTGTCGAAAGTGAAGTCACCAAAAAAATTGAAGAAGGTGTGAACTCGATAGCCGGCATCAGCGCCCTGACCTCTCGCACCTACGAAGGACAGTCGGTTGTGGTGCTGGAGTTTGGCCTGAACATCAACAGCCGCAAGGCCGCCGAGGATGTCCGCGAGAAAATCGCTGCAATCAAGTCCTTGCTCAGGACCGAGGTCAAAGAACCCCGCGTGCTGCGCTTTGATCCCTCCAGCCGCGCGGTGTGGTCGCTGGCGGTCATCCCCCAAGCAGGTCCTCAAGGCAAAGCGCCCACCGCTGTCGAGCTGACCAACTGGTCTGAGCAAGTACTCAAAAAGAAGCTGGAAAATGTCCGGGGTGTAGGCTCGGTCACATTGGTTGGTGGCAGCCGACGGGAACTCAATCTCTACCTCAAACCCGATGCCATGGAGGCCTTTGGCGTTTCTGCCGACCAAGTGGTCAATGCCGTACGCAATGAAAACCAAGACCTGCCGGTGGGCACGATCAAATCCACCGCGCAAGAGCGGGTCGTTCAAGTGCAGTCCCGCATGGTACGGCCTGAAGATTTTGGCAACATCATCGTAGCCAAAAAATCCGGCACTTCGGTGCGCTTGTCGCAGGTCGCTTCGATCAAAGACGATGCGCAAGAATTAGAAAGCCTGGCCATGTTCAATGGCCAGCGAACCTTGTTGTTAACGGTTCAAAAATCGCAGGACGAAAACACCATCGAAGTTGTGGACGGGCTGGTCGGCGCACTCAAAGAAATTCAAAAGCAATTGCCGCCCGGCATTCGGCTCGAACCAGTGACCGACAACTCGCGATCGATTCGTGTGGGCGTTGAAAACGTGCGCCGCACCTTGATTGAAGGCGCCTTACTCACCGTGTTGATTGTTTTTTTGTTCCTCAACTCCTGGCGCTCCACAGTCATCACCGGACTGACCCTGCCGATCTCGATCATTGGCACTTTTTTGTTCATGGACTTGTTTGGATTCACCATCAACATGATCACCCTGATGGCTTTGTCCTTGTGTGTGGGCCTGCTGATTGATGACGCCATTGTGGTGCGAGAGAACATCGTGCGGCATTTGCAAATGGGTAAAAACGCATTCCAAGCCGCGATGGAAGGCACACAAGAAATCGGACTGGCTGTGTTGGCCACCACGCTGTCCATCGTTGCGGTGTTTTTGCCTATTGGTTTCATGCAGGGCATCATCGGCCAGTTCTTCCACGAGTTCGGCATCACCATCGTGGCGGCAGTGGGTATTTCGATGTTTGTGAGTTTCACCCTGGACCCGATGCTGTCAAGCATCTGGCATGACCCCAGCATCCAAACCCAGGGCAAATTTGCAGCACGCACCCTGTATGACAAAACCATTGGCCGGGTGACGCATCTGTTCGATGTCATCACTGAGCGCCTGTCTGACGGCTACCAAACCATTCTGCGGTGGGCCTTGCACCACAAGCTTGCCACCGTGCTGTCAGCTTTGGGTATTTTCATTGTGAGTCTGATCATGGTGCCGATGTTGGGCACCGAGTTTGTACCTAAAGCCGACTTCTCTGAAGCCAGCGTGGCCTTTCAAACCCCCGTTGGCTCTTCTTTGGAGGCCACCACGGCAAAGGCCAAGCAGGTCGAGGCCATCGTGCGGGAATTCCCTGAAGTGCGTTACACCGTGGCGACCATCAATACCGGCAATGCGCTGGGTAAAAACAACGTCAATTTGGGCATTCGCTTTGCGGACCGCAAAGACCGCAAGCGCAGCGTAGACCAAATATCGGCCGCCTTGCGCGAGCGGCTGAATCGCGTCTCGGGCATCACCGTGACCCAAGTTGGTACCCCCGATTCGGTGGGGGGTAGCAAGCAAATCGAGTTTTCACTGCAAGGCGCGGATCAACGTGAACTGGAGCGCCTGACCTTGATGGCCCTTGAAAAATTACGCGCCATCCCTGGTTTGGTGGACCTGGATTCGAGTGTGAAGGCCAACAAACCCACCATTGGCATCGAGGTGATGCGTGATTCAGCGGCTGATTTGGGGCTCAGCGTAGCCCAACTGGCAGGACCCTTGCGCACCCTGGTGGCAGGGCAAACCGTGGGCAACTGGCGTGCCCCCGATGACCAGACCTACGATGTGAACGTGCGCCTTGACCCGACAGCCCGCAACACCCTGGAAGACCTGGAACGCTTGCCCTTCGCTGTGACCAACCCGGCCGACGGCAGCGTCCGCAATGTGCGTTTGGGTCAGGTTGCCAAAGTGACCGAAACCACAGGCTCCAACCAGATCAACCGGCGCGACCTGATGCGTGAGGTGTCCATCAATGCCAATGCTTACGGACGAACCGCGGGCGAGGTCTCAGCCGACATCAAAAAAGTCATGGAAGCGGTACCTTTTCCTGCCGGCTATCGCTATCAATTTGGTGGCTCCACCAAAAGCATGAACGAGTCTTTCGGTTATGCACTGTCCGCCTTGATCATGGCCATCATCTTCATCTACATGATTCTGGCCAGCCAGTTCAAGAGTTTCTTCCAACCCGTCGCGTTGATGACGTCCTTGCCCCTGACCTTGATCGGGGTGGTGCTGGCTTTGATGGCATTTCGCTCATCGCTGTCGATGTTCTCGGTGATTGGCGTGGTCATGCTGATGGGCTTGGTCACTAAAAACGCCATTTTGTTGGTCGACTTCACCATCCGTGCCCGCGAAGGCATGGAAGACGCAGGTGGCAAGCTCATGCCTGGCATGGCGCGTAACGATGCTTTGCTGATGGCCGCCAAAGTGCGCCTGCGCCCTATTTTGATGACCACTTTGGCCATGATTTTTGGCATGATCCCCTTGGCTTTTGCCCTGACCGAAGGCTCTGAGCAACGCGCCCCCATGGGACAAGCCGTGATTGGCGGGGTGATCACCTCTTCTTTGTTGACCTTGGTGGTGGTGCCCGTCATGTACTGTTACATGGATGACTTGGCGCAATGGCTTCGTCAAAAAGCAGGTTTCTCTCCCGAACCTCAGGCCACGCAAGGTCCAGACCTTTAAAATCAACCCATCCCGACAAAATCACCCCTTGGAGTCACGATGGATCTCGAACAAGCCCGTTTCAACATGATTGAACAGCAAATCCGCCCCTGGGAAGTCCTGGATGGCGAAGTGCTGGCCTTGTTGTCCACCGTCAAGCGTGAACACTTTGTGCCCTCAGGACTTCAGGCAATGGCTTTTGTGGACATGGAATTGCCGCTTCGTGGTGGGGGTGCGCATGGCCAAGCGATGCTTGCGCCCCGCCTGGAAGCTCGATTGTTGCAAGACCTGGCCGTTCAGAAACACGAAAAAGTCCTCGAAATCGGTACCGGTTCCGGCTACATGGCCGCTTTATTAGGCCGCCGCGCCGCCCATGTGTTGACGCTGGAAATCGAACCTGAGTTGGCTTTGCAAGCGCGCAAAAATCTGGCCGCAGAAAGCGTCTCCAATGTGGACGTTCGTCAGGCCGATGGCGCGAACGGCGCCGCTGCGGAGGGTCCTTTTGATGTGATTGTGTTGAGTGGCTCGGTGGCTGAAGTTCCGCAAGCCCTTCTGGCCCAACTCAAAGTGGGCGGCCGTCTGGCGGCGATTGTGGGCCAAGAACCCATGATGCGTGCCACCTTCATTACCCGCAACAGCGATACCGCATGGACCACGGCTGAACCCTGGGACACTGTGGCACCGCGCCTGGTTCACTTTGCAGAGCACTCTCACTTCCGCTTTTAATCCCCATGCAACAAATCACCCCTGCACAATTGTCAGACTGGGCGGCCCACATGGCGGCACGTCAACCCGTTTTACTGGACGTGCGAGAAGGCTGGGAATGCCAAACCGCCAGCGTCTCCCCAGCGGGCTTAGAGTGGGTGCACATGCCCATGCAGACCATTCCTGCGCGCCTGGACGAGTTGGACAAAACCCGACCTATTGCCTGCTTGTGCCACCACGGTAGTCGCAGCATGCAGGTGGCCGCCTACTTGGCGCAACAGGGATTTGAAGCCATCAATGTGGCCGGCGGCATCCATGCTTGGTCGACCCAACTGGACCCCAGCATACCCACTTACTGATTTCAGGCGCCGACTTGTTTCTTATTTCAACCCCCGATGACGTTATCCCCCGAAAGACTTTCATGAATCTGCGTTTATCTCCTTTATCTTTGGCCTTGGCAGGCCTGTTGAGTGTCATTTTCAGCGCCCCAACGCAAGCGCAAAACCTGGTCACATTGTTCGAGGCCGCCAAAGGCTATGACGCGGCCTACAAATCGGCCCAATCGCTGTACACAGCCAACTTGGCCAAAGCCGAACAGGCTAAGGCCAGTGTGTTGCCCACTGTCGGCTTGTCCGGGGCCGCGAACACAACCATGGTCGATTTATTGACCGGTGCTTTGGCAGGTCAAAGCAAGTCTTACAGCAGCCTGAATGCCAATTTGAGTGCAGTGCAACCACTTTACAGGCCTGCCAATAAAGCGACCTACAGCCAGGGTTTGAAGCAAGCCGAGTTGGCCGGCGCCCAGCTCAAAGCCTCAGAACAGGACCTGATCGTGCGGGTCAGCCAGGCTTACTTTGACGTGCTCGCATCGCGGGAAAGTCTGACCTTTGTGAAAGCCCAAAAAACGGCTGTGGCTGAACAACTTGCCGCTGCCAAACGCAATTTTGAGGTAGGCACCTCCACCATCACCGACACGCGAGAAGCCCAAGCTCGCTATGACTTGGTTTTGGCACAAGAAATTGCAGCAGACAATGATTTGCAAGTGAAAAAAATGGCCCTTGACCTGCTGGTCGGCGCCAGCAATACAGAGCCAAAAAATTTGATCTTGCCTTTGCAATTGCAAGCACCTCAACCCGCTGACATCAACACTTGGGTGATGCAATCGGCCGAATTGCACCCAGGCATTGCCCAAGCGCGCGTCGCCTTGGACATTGCCAAACTCGAAATCGAAAAGGCGAAAGCCGGCCTCAAGCCCACCTTGGATTTGACTGCCGGCTTTTCACCGACCCGCTACATCAACGGCTACGCCGCGACCCAAGTGGACACCAACGCCATCAGCATCAGCCTGAACTTCAACATGCCTTTGTTCACTGGTTATGCGTCCGAAAACCGCATCAAAGAAACGCTGGCACTCGAAGACAAAGCCCGTGCGGATGTAGAAACCATTGAGCGCAATGTCGCGCAAGCCACCCGCACCGCTTATTTGGGTCTTCAATCGGGCTTGGGGCAAGTGAATGCCTTGGCCGCCGCGGAAGCGTCCAGCCAAAGCGCTTTGGACGCGAACCAGCTGGGCTACAAAGTGGGTGTGCGCATCAATATCGATGTGCTGAACAGCCAAAGCCAGTTGTTCCAAACCAAACGCGATCTGGCCAAGGCGCGATACGACGTTTTGGTGGGCCAGCTTAAACTGCGCCAAGCCAATGGCAGCTTGAAGGCTGACGACCTGCAAGCCGTCAACGCCTTGCTCGCCAAATAAGTTTCAGGACATGGCTTGAACCACCGCTTGCGCAGTCCGGTCAGTGGCACCTTCATGGGCCTTTGCAAAAGCCCGGGCCAGGACGGAAATTTTTGCCAAGGCGGGTGCGTCCCGCAACAGCAAGTGCGTCTTTTCAAGCGCTTGCTTCATGTCTGCCACGCGCACGGCAACGCCCGCCTGCTCGGCCATCTCTGAAGCCTGCGCAAAATTAAATGTGTGCGTCCCCATGATCACCGGGCAGCCACAGGCTGCCGCCTCGATCAGGTTTTGACCGCCCAAGGGCGCAAAACTGCCGCCCAGCAAAGCCACCTGCGCCAGGCTGTAGTACAGCGCCATTTCACCCAAAGAATCACCCAGCCAGACATCTGCCTGCGCCGCTTGGGCATCAGGCCCGTCGGGGGCAGTCTCTCGCCATTGACTGCGGCGTGACACAGCCAGCCCGTGAGTGATCAATAAAGTTTCCACCTCTTGCACCCGTTGTGGATGGCGCGGCACGATCAGCCATTGCAGTTCAGACACAGCGGCGCCAGCGTGTCGCAGGGCCAGCCAAGCATCAAGCCAAGCGGTTTCTTCGCCTTCGCGCGAACTGGCCAGCAGGGCAACGGGGCGTGAATTTTGCAGTCGCCAGCGCCTTCCTTGGGCGCACTGCAAGGCATCCGGTTGGGCATCGAACTTGATATTGCCCAGCACTGTCTGCACCTTGACGCCGAGTTGTTGCAAGCGCTGCGCATCGGATTCGGTTTGCGGCCAGACGGCCGTCAGCGCTTGAAAAACCGGCCGCATCAATGCAGGCCAGCGCAGTGCTTTGCGGCTGGATCGCTCACTCATGCGCGCATTGGCCAACACCAAAGGCACGCCATTTTTTTGCGATTGCAAGACCAGATTCGGCCAGACCTCGGTTTCAATCAATATCCCAATACGGGGTTTGAAGTGCGTTAAGAATCGCTGCACCGCACTGGGTGTATCCCAAGGCTGCCAAACCTGAATATCGCCTGGCTTGAGCAAGCGTTCGCCCTCGGTGCGGCCGGTCGCAGTCCCGTTTGTGAGCAACAAACGCATACCAGGGATGGCCAGGCGCAGCGCATGAATCAAGACTTCTGCAGCGCGGGTTTCGCCCAGGGAGACCGCATGCACCCACACCAACTCAGCTTGCATTTCAGGCCCGTGAGTGAAGTGGCCAAACCGCTCTTGAACGGCCAAGCCATACACTGGCTCGGCTTCAGCGCGACGTGCCAACTTGCGGCGCAGCAAGGGCTGCGCTGCCCAGACGGCCGCGTTATAAACGCGCTGAAGGGGTTGCATGGAAACTCAATGGGCGGGCGCTTTGAATGTGGCGTCAGCTTTGACGGTACGCAGCAATGTCAACATCTGCGTCTGAATCCGTTGCAATGCCGATTCGGTTTGTCCTTCAAAGCGCAGCACCAGCACGGGCGTAGTGTTGGAGGCTCGGATCAGCCCGAAGCCATCGGGCCAATCCACACGCAAACCATCGATGCTGGAAATCTGAGCCGGTGCCGTGAAGTGTGCAGCCGCTGTGTCCAGTAACCGCTGCGTCACCGTATGGGGCTCACCTTCTGCGCAAGCGACATTCAACTCAGGCGTACTGAAACTGGTGGGCAAAGCATGCAATACGGCGTTCCCGTCCGGGGACTGGCTCAAAATTTCCAACATCCGGCAACCGGCGTAGGTGCCGTCGTCAAACCCGTACCAACGTTCTTTGAAGAAAATATGGCCACTCATCTCGCCGCCCAAGGGGGCTTGGCCGCCAGCGGCTTCAATGGCTTTCATTTTGGCTTTGATCAGCGAGTGGCCTGTTTTGTACATCAGAGGCTGGCCGCCCGCCTGTGCGATCGCGGGAGCCAAGCGTTGTGAACATTTCACGTCAAACAAAACAGTGCCGCCTGGCACGCGGCTCAGCACGTCTTGTGCAAACAATTGCATTTGACGGTCAGGGTAAATAGTCTGACCATCGTTGGTCACGATACCCAGCCGGTCACCATCACCATCAAAGGCCAAGCCCAGTTCGGCACCGGTCTGCTTCAGGGCGACGATCAGGTCATTTAAATTTTCGGGCTTGCTGGGATCGGGGTGGTGGTTTGGAAAGTGGCCATCCACCTCACTGAACAGCTCGATGACCTCGCAGCCCAAGGCGCGAAAAATGGCAGGGGCTGAAGCACCCGCGACACCATTGCCCGAGTCAACCACAATCTTCATCGGGCGGGCCAACCGAATGTCGTCCACGATGCGTTCACGGTAAGCGGGAAGTACGTCCCACTGGCGAACGCTGCCGTCGGACTTGGCCACCCAGGATTCGTCTTGCATCATCTGGCGCAAGGCGAAGATCTCGTCACCATAGATGGCGCGCCCCCCCATGACCATTTTGAAACCGTTGTAGTCCTTGGGGTTGTGACTGCCTGTCACCATGATGCCGCTGGCGCACACGGTATGGGCCGCAAAATACAACATGGGGGTGGTGCACAAGCCGACATCCACCACCTGCACGCCTGCAGACACCAGCCCACGCACCAAGGCCGCCAACAAAGCCGGACCACTCAAACGTCCATCTCGTCCCACAGCCACTGTGGATTGACCCTCGGCCATGGCCTTCGTCCCAAAAGCTTTGCCTAAGCCTTCGGCCACATCTTCGTCAAGGGTGCTCGGCACGATGCCGCGAATATCGTAGGCTTTGAAAATGGTGGGTGTAACTTGCATGATGACTCAAAAAATATGGCGTCGCCAACACGCCAGATCGGGAGCACTGTGTCGGTAACAATAGACTTCCGATTGTATAAGCCACCACCTTGTTGGAGTGACCATGACCGAACGACTGACCCAAATTGTTTACGACGATTTACCCGCTGAAGTGCGCCCCTTGGCCGATGACATCCTGAAAATCTCCAGTGCGGCCTTGGGTGGACCCTACAACGCCTTGTTACGCAGCCCCGAAATGGGGCGCCGTTGTTTTGATCATCTGGACTATTTACGCTTTAAAACCTCGGTCAACAAACGTTTGAACGAATTCGCCATCCTGATTCAGGCGCGAATTTCCAACGCCCAGTTCGAATGGTGGGCCCATGAAAAAATTGCCCGCAAAGCGGGTTTATCAGATGACGTGATGCTTGATTTGCAACACTGCACACGACCACGCAGCATGCAAGCCGACGAACGCTTGGTCTACGATTATTGCGTTCAACTCTCTTTGAACCACCGGGTACCCGATGCCTTATGGCAAGAGGCCGTGGACCAAATGGGCGAACAGGCAGTGATCGACCTGACGGTCCTGTCAGGCACTTATGTGATGGTGTCGATGCTTTTAAATGCCACCCAAGTGGGCATACCCCAAGGTGGGGCGGCGCCACTGCAAGTGTTGGACCCGGTAGAAATTCGCCAGCGCTTGCTGGCATGATGGCCCACAGCATAAGGAGCACCCCATGAACGCACGCATGATTCGTCCTTTTATCGCCTTTGCATTGGCATTGACAAGCCTGCAAGCGGCGGCACAAGACTTCCCCAACCGGGCCATCACCATGATGATGCCCTATGCCCCCGGCGGCCCCGGAGACACGATCACCCGTTTGTTCGCAGGTGCCATGCAAAAGCATTTGGGCCAGCAGATCGTGGTGGACAACACCGCAGGCGCGTCCGGCTCGATTGGCACCGCCAAGGTCGCGCGCTCCAAGCCCGACGGTTACACCTTGCTGATGATCCATGTCAGCCATGCCACCAACACGGCGATGTACAAAAATCTGCCCTACCACCCGGTGGACGATTTCGAGCCCATCGGGCGGGCCACCAACGGCCCGATGGTGATCGTCACCCGCAACGACTTTCCCGCCAAGGACCTGAACGAATTTGTCAGCTACCTCAAAGCCAACGGCCCCAAGATCAGTCTGGCCCATGCGGGCGTGGGCTCAGCTTCGCATCTGTGCGGCCTGATGATGATGAACGCCTTGAACGTGAAGATGAATGAAATCCCCTACAAAGGCACGGGCCCGGCGCTGACCGACCTGATGGGTGGGCAAGTGGACGTTTTGTGCGATCAAACTTCAGGCACGGTACCGCCAGTGAAAGGCGGCAAAATAAAGGCCTACGCTGCTGCAGGCAAAACACGTTTGAGCGGTCTGCCCGATGTGCCCGCGATCTCCGAAGCCGGTGTGCAAGGTTTTGAGATCAACATCTCCTTTGGTTTGTATGCCCCCAAAGGCACGCCCAAACCGGTGATGGACCAATTGACGGCGGCCTTGCAAAAATCGATTGCAGATCCCGATGTGCGCCAGCGCCTGGACGCGATGGGCATTTCAGCCGTGTCCCCCGACCAAGCACGGCCCGAAGCGCTGCGCGCCCACTTGAAATATGAAATTGAAACCCTCGGTGCTTTGCTGACCAAAGCCGGGGTGAAAGCGAATTGAACAACTGGCTCCCGCTGCTGCTGACCTTGGTGATGCAGGCCATGGTCTCCATGGCGCTGTTGGCCCTGCCCGTGATGGCCCCTGTGGTCGCACCAGATTTGCACATTTCTCCGGCATTGGTAGGGGTTTACGTGTCGATGACTTATGCCGGCGCGATCACCGCCTCGTTAATGGGTGGCGCAGCGGTCAACCGTTTCGGTGCCATCCGCGTCAGCCAGTGGGGCTTGCTGCTGTGCGCTGCGGGATTGCTGCTGTGCGCTGTGCCTTGGCTTCCTGCCATGGGTTTGGGTGCGGTGTTGATTGGCATGGGCTATGGCCCGATCACGCCCGCCAGTTCACACTTGCTGGCACGCACCACCCCCAAAAACCAGATGTACTTGGTCTTCTCACTCAAACAAACCGGCGTACCCTTGGGCAGCCTGATGGCCGGCGCCATCGTGCCACCCATGCTGCTGGGCCTGAGTTGGCACACCAGTTTGGGCGTGGTCGCCGCTGTGTGCATCGGCTGCGCAGCCCTTGCACAAGCACTGCGGGCTGAACTGGACAAGGACAGACAAGCTGATCTGCCCATGCGTTGGGGCAGCTGGAAACAACCCATCCGCTTGGTCTTAGCGCACCGGACCTTGGCCACCATGGCGGCCTGCTCGTTCATGTTTTCGATGGTGCAACTGTCTCTGACCACTTACCTGGTCACTTTTTTGCACGATGACTTGGCCTACGGCCTCATCGCGGCGGGACTGGCTTTGTCTTTGACCCAACTGGGCGGTATGGCCGGACGCATTGCCTGGGGCTATGTGGCAGACCGCTGGCTGGGGCCCAGACGCGTGCTCTTGCTGCTGGCCGGTTTGATGGCGCTGTGCGCCTTGGCCACAACGACCTTGCGCCACGACACGCCGCAATGGGCTGTGATCTTCATACTCGTGAGCTTTGGCGCATCGGCCATCGGCTGGAATGGGGTGTACCTGGCCGAGGTGGCCAAACGCGCACCCGAAGGCATGGCCAGCATGGCCACGGGCGGCACCTTGGCCTTCACGTTCTTGGGCGTGGTCATCGGCCCCCCCATCTTTGGGGCCTTGTCCACCTGGTTTGGCACTTACCGCGCAGGCTTCATGGGCTTGATGGTGGTGGCCAGTGTGAGTGGGAGTTTGTTATTCTGGAGCCAGCGAAAAACATCCACCACTCCCTCAGTCCACTTGAACTGATCACCACCCATGATTTTTCACCCTCAAACCGTTTGCCACTCCTGTGAAACTCCCTTGGGCACCCTCACGCTGTCGGCCAGTCCCTTGGGTTTGTCTGGCGTCTTTTTTAAGGATCAACGCCATCTGCCGGACATGCAAACGTGGACTGCAGAGGCGCACAACCCCTTTATCCAAAGGACTCTGCCGTGGCTGCAAGCCTATTGGGCCGGTGACGCGCAGGCATTGAACGACCCGTTTCCCGTTCCGCTCGATTTGGCCGGCGGCACCGAATTTCAGCAATCGGTCTGGCGGGCCTTGTTGCGGATACCTGCCGGAGACACCCAAACCTATGGCTACATCGCCAAGGTCTTGCGCAATCCCAAGGCCGTACGGGCGGTCGGCGCTGCCGTGGGACGCAATCCAATCAGCCTGATCGTGCCTTGCCACCGCATTGTGGGCTCAGACGGCCAGTTGACGGGGTATGCCGGTGGCTTGTGGCGCAAGGCCCATTTGCTGGGCCTTGAAAAGGCTTTGCCTTTGCCTTTGCCTTTGC
>Ga0164295_10001433_pt1 | contig 19768 bp, 30 predicted proteins | sample GEODES006metaG_FD_111798 | JGI IMG/M metagenome (GOLD analysis project Ga0164295, IMG submission 111798) | Oligotrophic lake water microbial communities from Sparkling Lake, Wisconsin, USA - GEODES006 metaG | ecosystem: Environmental > Aquatic > Freshwater > Lake | place: USA: Sparkling Lake... | reverse complement strand
ACCTCACCGATGCACCTATACCCATCTTCAAGACGCTCCACATCTCGGGCAGAGGCTACGCATCCGTGAGCTACTGCGATGGCTTGCCAGCCTTCAACCCGAACATAATCTTTCTGGCCGATGCGTTGGCAAGTTTCCTTTACTATGGCTCGACAAGCTCCAGCCACATCCGTTGCTTGTCGGATATGATTCGAGACTCCGTTGCCGTTGGTTACTGCTAGTTCATTCATTGGTTGTTTCTCCTTGGTTTTTATTGTTTATCTTGTCCGTAATCGAATATGCCAAAACCTTCGGCATTTTCTTTTGCGGTTCGGGGTAAGTTCAAACACCTAAAGTCATTACGCTGGTCGAACTCTGTATCGGGGAACGCACCAAACACTCTTACTACCCATTCATCCGTAGTTTCATTTGGTCGCTTTTTATTGGCTGGTTCTTCGTGCCAGAATGTAGGCAGTTCTTCACTCATTTGCTCGTCCTTTCATTTATGGTTTTAATTATGGGGGAAAGCCACTTGGTGCTAATGTCGTGGGAGGGTATGCGGAAAACTAGGATGCCCATCGATGCGGCAAGGTTGTATTTTTCCATATCGTTAAGGAATCCGGAGGGTCTGGTATGCCGTCCTCTTGTCCAAACCCCGCCCTCAAGTTCGATTGCGATGCCAGAGGTTAAGAAGTCCACATAGTAATCAAACCTAAACCTTCTGCCTTCGGCAAACTTGTATTCCTTCTTTAGCTCCCCACCCCCAAGACTCCTCCAAAGAAGTTCAAACTTGGCCGATGGGGTTAGCCTCATTCTAGTTTCTCCCCACCCAGTTCTTTGAGGGAAGTAGTAGCTCTGGTTCTTTGGGCTGGTTGCCCTCGGCCACGATCTTATCCATCTTATCGAGTTCGGCGGCAACGAACAAATAAAACTTCCTGCGTTCATAGTTTTGCTGGTCGATGTGCTTTGCAAAGAGCCTCACCCCTTGCAGAATCAAAAGCCCGAAGAAAACTACGAGGAAAATAATCACCAGCGTATCCGTTGTTTCTGCCAAGCGGGGGAACAGTAAGAGGGGTTAGTGATGTAAGGGTACTTGCCATCATCGAGAGCCTTCATCACGAAACCCTCCCACACCACCTCGCCAGCCCTGTTATTCTGGAAGTTCATCTCCTCCCATATCGAATTGATCTTGTGGTGGGCAAGACGGACAAAGCGGAGGAGCTTGTTCTGTGGAACATCAAAGGTCACGGCCTCCAAGTGTTCGATCTCCTTCATCCGTTCTGCGTAGGGCTTGGGGTTGGCGGGGTCAAAAGCATCCATCACCACGATAGTTCCTTTGCCAGTCTTGGTTCGTTGCCCCATAATTTCGCAATCGACAAACCGAGATTTGATTCCAGCACCAAGAATCCTCTCGGCCATTAAGTTATGATTCGAAGCGAACTTGCCTTGGCGGTTGTAACCTTGCTTGGTTTCCTGATCGAACCAGCCTCTCCATCCGTTGAGCTTACCCTCAATCGAGAAGCCCTCGGAAAACTCATCGTGCAAGGCGGGAACGGCTGAACCTACTGGCCGTGCTGGTAGTGGAAAGGATGTCATTGCTTTATTTGTAGGATTTCTATTTGGAGTTGTAAAGGTTTAATTGAGGAGATGTTCAACTATGTAGAGGGTTGAGCCAGCACCTACGATAAGGCCGATGATGTATGCGATTAGGATTTTAGTCATTTGATTTCTTTTCCTTTCTGGTTAGTAGGTTCTTGTGTCTGGTGACTTCGCCAGTTCATCTATTAAAGAATTAAGCAAGCTCCATTTGCCATCACCAAAGCCTTGCTGATATTCCCTGCTAAATGTATTCTCTGGATCGTATTGCTTTTTTTCTGCCGCATCTCGAAGCATAATAAGCAAATCAAAAAAGTCTTGTTTGCTGTTGCACGACTGACTGAATTTTCTTTTTGGTGGATGTCCAAGCATTCTCATTTGGTCTGTTCTTTCTTGGTTGGGGGTTAAGCCTTGCTCCAATACCCATACACACATCGGTTGCCGTTGCGTGTGGAGTCATAGGAATCATTTACTACTCCATCAATTACTGCAACATAATGGCGAGACACCGCACAAATAATTTTACCCATTGGTAATTCATTCTTGCGAAGATGCACTTTGCACCCCTGCCCGATGAACATTGTGGGTGTCCACTTCCAGCCGAGGTTTAGCATAAAGAGCTTGAAGGCATTTGATTTTGTTTGGATGCCTTCTCTTGCTGAACAAGTACCAGAAGTTTTCTGGTTTATATTGGCAAGCATCTCATATGCGTCTTTGTAGGGAATCTCACAAGCGATTGCCACAGCCCTCGCAACGCAATCACCAGCCAAACCCCTATATCCTGCCAAGGCACGCCCGCCATCATTATATTTGAAACCATCTTGAACCGTGGTTTGTTCGGTTGTCGTTGTTGTTTCTTGCATATCCACACTCTATCACACCCCTACAACTTGTCAAGGGTTATTTAACGATTGTTTGTAAGTCACTATAAACACGCTACTTATGGGGGTGCTTAAGGGGTAATATTTTGTAGATTTTAAGTCTGCGAAGGGCTGGTTTTGATCTTGTTTGAATAACGAATGGATGTTTCTGCATCTCTATTTTCTTACTTGCCATCATATCTTTGAGGAGTCTTGAGGTGGTGTTCATTTTCAGTCCCCAAAGTTTTGCAATTTCTGGCCGAGTATAAAACCCATCTGGCCGTGGCGGTGCATATTTATTGTGGATGTGTTGCTGTAATAATTTCTGCCAAGGATTTTGCGGGGATTTCATTAAAATGATTTTATGTTTGTCGGAAGGTAAAACTTGTTTCCTCGTTGGCGTGCTTGAAATACATCGTGTGTTTTGTCTGGGTAGATCATTCCATAAGCCCAGCCGTGTTGCCAGCGGAGTCTGCGGAGTTGGCCTCTATTATATTCTGGGGTCTTATTGCAAAGACATCCAATATTGAATCCGGTGCGGGGGTCGATAGATACGCTTCTAAAATAATCAATGGCGTGGGTATGCCCAAAGATAACATCTCCGTAAGCGTCCGAGTGTTGCTTGCTAGAGTGCATAGCGTGGCCATACCCATGAACGAACGAAAGCCCCCCGCACTTGTAGATTCCACCAACTGAATCATAGGGGAACATCCTTGCCTTTGTCTCTTTCATAATGACCTCGATGTTTTCAATCCCATCGTTGGCGTAGTCCCTTGCTATTCCGCTTCGAGAGTTACGGCTCAAGTCATATATGCGTTCGTCGTGGTTGCCCCGAAGAAACACCCTCTCATCTCCGTAGGAAAAAAACTCCCGAATGAAATCTTCCCCTGCATCCCAATCCTTCTGCAAGCTGGATGCTTGCTCCTCGTCCCCTGCTCCTTTGCGAATAGCTCGGAAGTCCCAGAGGTCGCCGATGCAGACCACAAGCCCGCCATCCTTGCCGATGTATTCCTTGGTAAAAGCAAGCAGAGCCTTTACCGAGGGAGCGTCTTGTTCGTCGCCGTGGATATCACCACAAGCGACAAACTTTATTGGCTTCATAAGGGTTTAGATTGTCCGGTTAGAGTTGTGTAAATAAGATTGCAACACTCTCTTGCTCGAGGGTTTGTCAATGTTTCGTCCGTGCATCCATCCCTTGCTAATTCCATAACTATATGCATCTGGGAGCGAAGGGTCAAAAGATATGTTAGCTGGTCGGTTGCTTCCTCAATCGCATTCTCAACGAGCCTTACCGCTGGCATCTCCCAAAGTTTTGTCCCGCCGTGTTCCTCAACTCCACGCTTATATTTTTTCTCCATCGACTCGACCGCCGCCATTTGAAGCGTAGTCATATGAAGCTCGTGTTTTTTCGTGAACTTGGAATCGACCACTCCCCCTATTGATGTCATCCATTAACGACTAGACCACGGACGCTTATTGACTAGAGAAATCTTTTGCTTGTTCACTTCTTGTTTTTGCGGGCTAACTAATTCACGCCATCCAGATATATTTGCATCCTCAAGATGGGGCTGTTCCCAATCTAATCCTCGGAGGCCGTGCTTCTCTGCAATCTTGCGAGTGATTGAATAGCCTTGGTCATCGTCCCAAGAGGCTACTAGATCACCGCTGGGAGTTTGGGCTAGGGGGACATAGTCGATTGCGTGAGAACCCTTGCCTTGGTCAATATGGAGCGATTGTGGGGGTATTCCACGAGCATTTGTGACTTTCCTACCTGCCTTTGTCCGTCCTTGGGCGTAGAGTTCTTCTTGCTCTTGGGGAGTACGCACCGAACAATAGATCAGCACCGGAATCTTTTTGCTCATCAACTCGCTATACCAAGCCCCCACCCGCTTGCCGAAACTAGGCTCACACTTTTCGATGTGTCCCCTTGACCTTTCCACCGCCTCCCGAATCGTCATTGATCGAGCCTCTTTCGGAGTCGTTCATTCTCCTCCACGAGTCGAGATATCGTTTTGAGCGATTGCCCAAAAAGCTGTCTGTATTCTTCTGGGGTTGCTTTGGTTCGATCGAGCTTGTCCCAGCGCATAATGAAGTCGGTAATTGAATCTCGGTTCGGGACTTCGCCAATGTCGTAGGGGCGGGTGGTCGCACACCCACAGATTAAACTAGCGACGATGAATCCAAGAATCGACTTCCGAATCACGGAGACGGCGGTTGTAGGCAATTTCTTCATCGTCTCGTTCCTTGCGGGTCTTGGCTCGGTTCTTCGTCCACCAAGCGATGATTCCAATTACACCAGCAAGCGAGGCGAGAATGGCCTCCCACATTGTTATTTCCGTGAGAACTTCGAGAGGAACGAAACTACCTTGGTTAGCGTGGCCTCCGGTTCGTCACCGGGAATCAATGCACAAATAGCAATCGCCGCAGTCAGAAGGGCGGTCAATGCTCCAAGCCAAGCAAACAAGTCTTGAGACTGAACAAAGGATAGGAGTGTGTTCATACTGATGCTGTGGGTGTCAAGGGCTAGTAGCCGATGACGGTTATGCGGTAGGTGGCCGTGGCAGGCGTTAAACTTCCGTTGGTTGCGTTGATACAATCAATCTCTAGCCCATTTGTAGTTGTGACGTGGCCTAGGAATGAAACACCTTGAGGATTGCTTGCTGGCAACCCAAGTAAAACTATGTCGTTAATTTGGCATCCAGTAACAACAACGCTCACAGAGTTTGTAGCGTTATTTGGAACTATCCCAAAATAAATAGAGGCAGTTGTGGTTAGCGTTCTTGGCGATTGCGGTAGCACTCCGTAGGTTGTGCCAGATGCTAGCAGGCCAAGGTTAATTAATCCAGAAACTGCGTTGATATTGGACGGCTGAACGATTGGGGTGCTGTTATAAAACGCTAATTTTTGAGATGTCGTTGTGCCGATTTTAGTTCCGTTACCAGTGCCAAAACTAATTGAGTTGAATGATGCAGAGTCCGTAAATACAAGATTTGTTTGCCCGCTATTTATACCGATTGAAAGTGCCGAAGCATTCCAAAATGCAACAGTTGTACCAGACGCATTTCGCAATCCACGGCTACCCCAAGCAATGCTTTCTTGCCCTGCGGTGTAAAGTATTTGGCTGGTTGCATCTACATTAACCGTTGAATTTGAAACTACATTGCCAAGAGTTACAGATGAGGCGACAAGACCTAAATTGACCAATGCAGAAACTACATTCGTTGAGGCTGGTTGTATTGTTACTGCTGTATTATAGAACCCAAGTTTAGTCCCATTAAATTGTACGCCATCAACCCAAGTAAGGGCATTGTTGCCAAGATAATCATTTAATGTCCTGTTGCCATAGTGAACGCTTGTGACTGCAGTTGAGTCCAGCAAAGCTCTGCCAGTTGTGTTTATGCCCCCGCAAGAAGTATTGATAAAGAGTGAGTCTGTTTCTGCTTTTGTGTAATATGCGGCTTGGTTTCCCGGAACGGTGCTTCCTGCCGTGATTAAATCTTTGCGGAGTGTGACATTTCCTTGGAAAATCGTCTTGGGCGTTCCGCTTTGGGTAAGTTCAATTTCGAGCGTAGGCGTAATAGTGCTTTCACCAGAATCCGCAAACGCATCCTCGACCTCTGCCGTGTTAATGGTAAGTGTAGTTTGTTGGAATGGAATAAAATTAACGCCAGTAGAATCCAGCGTTAATGCTGTGGTTATATTAGTTAATGCAAATCGACCAGTAAAAGATATGATGTAGCCCAACTTGCCGTTATCAGCGACAGAAACATTTGATGTGATCGTGTTAATACCGGCACTAATTGCCGCTTGAACAGAGACGGCGGTTGTAAAAAGTTCTATGGCGGTGGTAGAATTTGAGCCAAATGCTAGAGCATAAGAACCACCTAAGACCCTCGGCCCGACTGTTAGCTCGTAAGTTTCGTTTTTGGATGCCGACCCATCTTGCAGTTTTGTTAGAACGATCTCACCAGTTGTGGGTGCAGTGGTAAAGGTGTCTGCATAAACAATAGGATTACGCACTAGTTTTACTACTTGCTGTGCTTCAATGCTAGTGGCTGGATTTCTGCGTGTCCCAACCAGCACAGAGCTAGTGGGGAAAAGGGTAAAAGAATCTGAACCAAACGACATCGCCGTATTGGGCTGAGTGGCGGTTAAGAGATATGAGCCAAAAGATTCGTTTCCGTAAAGGGCAACCGTGGACACATTGTTTGAAACAGCGTTATAGACAGAAATTGCGGTGGCATTAAATGGGATAGCCGAGGATGTAATGCCGTTGATGTTTAGCTTAAACGACCCAGCAGAGGGAGCTTCCTCGATGTTCCCGATGGCGGCCTTGAGGGAGGAGCTAGATAGATCGATATCGTCTAGTGAACCGTTGGGCTGTTTCTCAAGCAAGCGCAAGCGAAGCGTGTAGGTATCGTTGCGGGTTAGTGTGGGCAATGCGCCGCCAATTACACTTCCGCCATCTAAAAGGCTTCCAGAGGCGGTGTCGATGTATAGGTCTAGGGTAGAGGCCATAATGATTTATCAGATGTCAATTACTAGGATGAAATCGAAAATGATGCGTAGGTCCAGGGTGTAGATAATGATCGAATCTTCATAATGCTGGACTGACCCCGCCTCGGCCCCGTTACGGGGTCGTTTACAAATATCCCACCTGATGCATACCATTGAGCATAGCCTACTCCTTGCACAGTGGCTGTCATTATAGAAGAGAACCCCTCGCCACTAAAAAGTATGGAGGCACTTGAACCAAAAATGCTGTATATATCATTAAAATCAATTTCAATTCCGTTTGGATATAGCTGTTCAAATTCACCAGAAGAAAAAGTTCTTCCTGTGCCATCTTGTCCAACTAAATCATAAAGATTTTGCAAATATATCTGAGTTTCTGGTAGTGGTTGTCTTGGCGTTGCCCCGCCCGCTACCGGCTGAAAGTACGAAACTCTAGTTCCACCAACGCCGGACTCCGCAAACATTTCAGGGCCAGCGATTATTCTGTATTGACGAAGAAGATCAGCCGCATACTCAATGCGACTAATCATACTGTTTATTAGATCGGCAGACAGTATTTGCCCATCCTGAACTTTTGGAACTTTTGGGGCAATCACAAATTTTTAACTTAAGAACTAAAACCAGCTAGGCTAATGACAACCCCATTGGCCGTGTAATTCACGGTGATGTTATTACCGGCAATCGGCTTCTGAAGTTCTGCTACCAGCACCAACTGTTCAATCCTATCTATGATGCTATTTATATATTCCGCACCAATCCCCACGCCAGCCGGAGTCGGGTTGAGTTTGCGTAGTGGCCGACTAACTGCTTGTGGTAGGAGTGGCATTGCTTAAAAAGGGAAACTTTTACCAGTAGAAAATCCTTCAACTGCGCGAATGTTAACAATTCCATCTGTTGTGTAAAAGCCATCTGTCCCTTTGAAGTATTCGGTAAATTGTTCTTCAACTTGATTAAATGAACCACGCCGAGCAAAGCTAATTCCAGTCTGAACATAACCAGCATAAAGCCATTCAACACTCGGGCCGAACTGCGCAAATACCCCGGTGGGTATGTATTGACTAAATCCAGAATTTACAAGTTGAGCAACTTGATTTCTTCTGTATTCCCTTTGTCTTGGATTGGGGGGCATTGCTGTTCCGTTAATTGTGGACGGCATTAACCTTTTTGTAGGCAGAATAAGATTAGAGCCACCAATCGCAAGATTTAGCGTGCTACCTCTTAGCGTATCAAATAGTGAGTCTTGGCTGACATATTTCACCACAACCGACGCATCTGCACCAAACACGCCCACACCGGGTTGCCCGACTACGGTGATGTAGGCTGGGGGTAATCCAGAGGCATAATCTAGGCCGACATAATTCACGATAAGATTTGAAACTCCTCCATCCATAGGCTCTACCCTTGTCGTTTCAACAAGCATCCGAGCATACTTTGTTGTTCCAGTAAAAGTGTTGTAAGTGGTATTGCGATCTGGTTCAAGACTACCGGCATCTTCTGTGCGGATTGCGTATGTTTCTGTAATTGTAACCAGCCCATCGACCTCGCTTGAGCTTTGAGATTTCCTCAATACTTTCTGACCGCTAGCAAGAGATGAACCAACAATCAATGCGCTCATTAATTTGCACTCCTCAAAATTGGAACGCCCAGCTTGTTGTTTATTACTTGCAGAATGTTCACCATTAACATTCTTACTGAATCAACTTGCTGGAAAAGGGTTGCGTTCTGTTGTCTCTGGTTCTCGCCCTCCATACCAGCAAAAGAGGTGATTCGTTGTCTTTCTATTTGACCCCTTTCAAACCCCATCAATCCCCTCTCACCAGTTGGGTCTCCAAGTCTGCCCAAAAGAGCAACATCAGTTTGTTTAAGCTGACTTGCCCTCTCGGCTTCAATGTTTCTTACGATATCTGGACGGCCTCGCCTTTTTGCGGCTTCGGATATTTTGTCAAGGAGACTACCAGAGCCTTCAAATCCACCCCTAATATATTTTTCTCTTGCGTCTGTCTCCTTTTGAATCTGCCTCATTCTTTCATCGTGCAATTTTTGATCTGTTCTTTGTTGCTCCTCTTGCCTTGCAGTTTCTTTTTCCGCTAGCTTTGCTCTTTCCTCATCCTCTTTTGCAAGCTGTGATTGCATCTCCTTGGCGGCCGCAATATCCACTTGCTCAAGGTCGATTGCTCTTTGAAATTCTAGTTCACGGATTGAAAGCTGGCTCAAGCCTATCTCTTGTGCCTTTTGAATCTCTGTGTTGTATCTTTTTGAAATAGCCAGTCTATCAAACTCAACCTTGTTGGTTAGTTTTAACACTTGTAGCCTGCCCTGCTCCTCGATCGACTGCTCTGCGATAGCGGTTGCGCTCTTAATTGCCTGCCTTGCCCCTTGCTGGGCGATGTCTGATTTCATCTGCGCCCCACCAAAGAAAGCATCTCCAATAGTTGCGAAGAACTTGTCTGCCGTTCCGCTACTTCCAATCTTTTGTGCCGCATCCAATTCTTTTGTAAGACTACGAATCTGTGCAATAGCCCCATCAAGGTTTAGGTTTGTGGCTTGGGAGCGAAAGTTTGATAGGGCGTTATTAAGTGACTCTGTGGATTTGTTCATATCATCAGCATTTTTGATGAATGACTTTATAACCTCCACAACACCCACAACCGCAATAGAAGCTCCAAGGCTTAATCCCAACGATCTAGCTAGACTGTCTAGCGAGCCAGCCAAGGCAAGGGCTGGGTCTTGTCCATCCCTCAAAACAGAAGCCAAACTCCTAACGGCACGATTGGCCTTTTCTGTGCTTATGCCTAGCCGACCAAGAGATTGCCTTGTTCCATCTATGGCCTTATCTACTCCGCTATTGTCCCCTCGGACTCGAAGCATTAGTTCTTGGGTTGCGTCTGCCATATTACAATTTCAGCTTGTCACTTGACTCTTTGTTTTTGCGTGCAAGGTAGACGGCCATATCTGCCATAACCTTTTCAACTGCCTCCTCTAGTCCGGGTTTGCCTACCGCAACTGCCCCAGAGATCGCTCGTTTCCTTACTGGGTAGTATCTTGTGTCCAAATCCCCCGCACGGTTAAAGATCATCCCCTGCATTCTCGCCTTGTCGCTTTCTGCCTTTGTTCCTCCACCTAGTCTTTTGATGGCTTCTTCGCTGTAATCACCCCTAGTTAGTTTTGCCCTCTTGCCAAAGACCGCCGCCGCCGCCGCCCATCCGTTGCGTATATAATTTATTGATCGCTTCCTTCCAGCAACCAGCCTCCTAGCCAAAGCCCCAATCGTTCCGGGCTTTCCTCCCCCCATCCCAAGCCCACCAACGCCCTCCTTAGTCTTTCCTAGTGTTGGGAGTCCTCGGTTTTTCAATAGCCAATTCACTAGCTTATATGTTCCGGCATAACTTACTGATTTCGCCTTGTATCCAACTGCATATTCACCAATCTTACGCTTTTTAATCTTGCCAGATTTTGTAAGTCCAAATGGCTTGAATACCTTTCTAGTAACAATTTGCCCTTCCACTCGTTGTATTTCAGACGCAATCTTGGCGGTATTGGTTCGGTATGTTGTTCCTATTGCTGTAACCGCAACATCGCCCAATTTGTCATTGATGACTCTAGCCATATTTTTTCTTGAGGCATCTTGGTATTGTTGAAGTCTTAGAACAAACTTATCGTGGTTCAGTAGTTCAATGGACATCATATTATTGCTCTTATGTTAAGCCTAGTAGCTTTTCAAGTTCTAGTCTTTCTTCGCCTTGGGAGCTAGTAAGCCTTCTGCATTTTGCGCCAGACGACCAAAGGAAAGCGTGAGTGGCTTGAATTAGCAGGCTTAATGGAATTTGCCACAGAATATAATCTATGTCCCATCCTGTTTTTTCTGCCAGCGGAAAGACGAAACTTGCAGTTGCCGCTGGCGTTAGGCGTTTCCCAAGTCTGGGCTATTAGGTGTTGGGATTATTTCAACCCTGCCTTTGCTTGCTTCTTCGATCATATTAGAGACTATATTTGTGGCCGCATCTCGATCTGCTTCTGTCTTGCCATCAATAAAGTCCATAATCTTTTCACGAAACAAGTCCCGATTCCAAGCAAGTTTGATCGCCTCTTTCCTGCCCTTGGCAATTTGGATGTGCATATAGATGAACGACCAAATAAAGTAGATCGAGGAGTCATTGTCATCCCTTACTTGCAAAAGGAGCAGGCGAGAGCCTTCCGTGTAGGGGGCAAGTTTTTCCCCCATATATTCTTTGTCTGGGGCTACAAAGGCCGAGTTTAGTTCTTCATCGAGGGATATGCTCATAGATGCTTTAGGATTGCCCTTCTTTGTTCCGAGGTTGCGTTTTCTGAGATGAGTAGAGTCTGACCGCCCTTTGTTTGCACGACCTTCACAGCGACCGATCTCTTGAGTAGCCCCAAGAAGGTTTCTCGATTCTCCAAGGCCGCTCGAACATAGCGGATTGGGCTTTCTGGGTCGCTTTTCATTTCTGACCAAGGGCGTTCCATTTCTGCTTTTGCCTCTGCCCCCGCCCCAACCTCGAACCAGAATGTAGCTTGGGTGCTTCCGTCCTCTTTGATTGTCCTCGTTACCGGGTCGAGTTGTCTTGGCTTTGCCCCAAAGGAAGCAACGGCACTCGCCACTTTTATATTAGTCGTTCCCCAGTAGGCTTCGGTCATAAGTTTAGGATTTCATTAAGAGGTTTAGAGCCTCTTTAGCTTACATTCGGATAGCCGGTCGCCGAGATATCAAGGGTCACAAACGCATCGTTAGACTTGTTAAGCGTGATAGAGTCGATGCGAGTAGTTCCGAGAGTGGTTGCATTTGCCAAAGCCGCAAGAGCCGCACCAGCGGTCACATTGTAAGAGCCAGTAATAGCAACCGAGAGGGAGTAGGAGGTCGTGGCGTTGAAGTATCCGATGGCAACTATATCGCCGGCGTTATTCCGCACTTCGTTCTTCTCAACATTGCGAGCCTCTGAAAAGCTCTGAACCAGTCCGATGCCAGCTTCCGCAACCAAACCGAAAGAAAGCCCTGCCGTGCCAATCGTGACGGCCGCCATTAGATTGAAACCTCGTTAGAAAGTGTGTTTTTCATAATCTCCTTTGCTTGTGTCAAATTATCGTGGGAACACCCGCACTTTAATAAGTTCCCAGATTGTAGAAAATACTGCCCCCGACACTAGCGCAACCAACCATAGCTTAGTTTTGATGGTGTGCGACTCCCTCTCTAGGGTGTCCACCTTTCCGTTGATCTTGGCTGTCCATTGAGCTATTTCGCTGGTGTGGCGCTCTAAAATTGAAATCAACCCAACTTGCCTCTCCTCGATTCTTGCGAGCCTCTCCCTCAAATCTGCAACTTGGTCTGCACTCATACTTCACAATCCTCTGCTCCTTCGCAGATTCGGACGCATAACTCGTTATTGGAGTCGTAGAACTTCTCTATGTAGCCCTCGGCCTCAAGCCATTTGAGCGAGGACATAAAATCCTCATAAGTATATTGGTGCATCATACCGACTCTACTTGCTTGGCGTTTGCCCTGCGTCAAAGGCCGCAGACATATTAGAATATCGTGGTAGTCCTGTGTTATCCGCTGGCCGTGGCGAGCAGGAGGAGAGGAGTAGGGCGAGGAGGAGGAGAGGCATAATTATATTGGGTGTTAAGTGATTAAAGAAGCAGAGCGATTATTGCGGGGTGCAAATAAGGCTCATCTTCAAACCCCTTTGCCAAGCCCTTTTTGCCGTCTTTATGGTTGGGGTTTGCCCGGTAATTCGTGCCGTATAAACTCTTGTTCCAGAAATGTTGTTTTGAATTTTAGTAAAGAGGGGGGGTGTTTCAGAATAGAAAGCCTCGAAGATAAGGCAGTATTCAGCGTCAAAAGCCTGTTGGCTAACCTTGGCCGCCGTGTCCGAGTAGTCGATTGTAACAGAAACTTCATAAACCCCAGTATAGTTCCCAAGCAACTGCCCCCCCACCGATGCCGAGATTGTGGCCGATGGGAATAGCTTTGCCCCGACTCGGTTTGTCTTATAGACATTCAGACCAGAGATTCCGACAAGCAAATCCTCTAGTGCGTCCTCAACATTGATTTGAACGCTGTTGCTCATTTCTTTGCCGTTGCCGTGATGTCTAGGGTCATAGCCCTTGACCAAGTGCGGTTCTGACCAATCACGGCAGGGTTGTCCCCAGTCACCTTCGCCACATAGAAGGTGATGTTTGAATTGGTCGTTAAATAACTAGCAAGGTCTGGCGAGCGATAGAGTTGTTCTAGGATGTCGTAAAACTTGGCATCGAAGGCGGTTCGTGCGGTTGTGTCTGCCCTTGCTACATAGGTGATGGTGGCTGGGGTTTTGAATACACCAGAGAAAGGCACAAGCTCCTCCCCGCTTATGCTGGCTTGAACCGTGACGCTGGGCATCGTGCGAGCCGTCCCTCTTTCACTCGTAAAAAAGTTCACCCCCCCTATCCCTGAAACAACATTAAGGAGGGCGTTCTCAACCTCCCTCTCTATTGAGGCCATTAGGTCGTAATCTCCGCAAGCTCGATAGTGAAGGACAAGCCATCGGTGCTTTGCGAAAATCCTCCGATCATACGCTCCACCCCACTCACGGTGCAGAGTGAACCAATCGTGGGGGCAGAGATCGCTGAAGCCAAGACAACAACAGACTGGGTGACTCTGAAAACCTCCCCGCCTATCTCAAGCTCACTAGCGGTTGTTAGGTCGGTGACTGATGCGGAAACTGCGGAGGAGGCAAGCCCGGTGACTGTTTGGAACATGTCGGCAATCATAAATTGCAGATCAGTTCGGAAGTAAGAGGTGTCGATTGTCCCCGCCATAAAATCACCTCCTATGTCAATCCATAGCTGTCATACCCTCAAAGCTGAAAATGTTGTCAGTCTCCCACTCGTTTTTCTGTGGGAAGAAGCCGGTTTGTTTGTCTCTCCTAGTTGCTGAAGCAAGGATGATTGGGGTGCTGTTGATTGCCCAAAAGTCAGTAGCCCCTCGAATTGCCTTTGCCATCTGCTCAACCGATGGGGCGGTGTAGGTGTTTAAGCCTTGAATCTTAATGTCGGCTGGGCATAGGACAAAGAAGTTGTCTTTGCCCATAGCTTGCCTAGCCCCCACGATTAGTTCTAGTGGATTGCGATAATAGCCTTGAGATAGCCCAAATGGGGCAACTAGGTTGTAAGACTCTGGAAGTCCCTCGGCTGGTTTGTCGTCTAGCTTGTCGAGGATGATGTTGGTCTTGTCTGCGTCCTTAATCTCTGGATGGCTATACACAAAGTCAGTCCAGCTTCTTTTGCTTTTCCGATAAGCCTCGTACTGGTTCGGCCAAACCTCTAAATCAATTATGTCGCCTTGCCTATGTCCAGCCTTCACATAGCTAGTCAGTTCAAAAACTCCTTGGTATTGGGCGAGGCAATCAAAGAAAACTTCGTGGCCTTGGTCAGCTAGATGTTTGGCGGCTGGTAGGCAACGAAGCACATCCCCAAGCCTCTGCGAATACTTAATAGTTTTAACACTCATCGGCAACGCTCTTCTCTGTTATGAATGGGAAATAATCTCTCAACCGAACTGGGCTTGTGGTTTGTTGTAGTCTTTCCCATCCTTCGACTAGCCCCTTATACCCATAGAAATCTTCTTTGAATTGTGCTTGCTCCTTTGTGGCATAGGCGAAGTGGTCAAAGGTTAGTCCCCAAGTTTCTGTCACCCCCCTTGGAATCATCATCGACTGGACATTAAGTTTTGGTGGTTCGTGGCTGGTAAAGTGAACATCCTTGCCCCACTTCCAAGCCCTCAACCATTCGTACCAATGCGAAGCAAATCCTTCCCTAGTCACAACTTTTTTATTCTGCCCCACATAATAGTTGCAATGGAACTGCATAGATCGCCCCTCCTCACAACCCTTGAGATGCCCGAAGATTGCCTCTAGTTGGTCGGCTCTCCATATCTCGTCAGAATCAATCTGCATCACAACGCCCCCCTCCACCCCCTGCAAAGCCTCGTTAATCATCGCCAGCTTGCCGAGGAATGGCTTGGCCTGCCAACAGACTGAAACATTCTTGTCCTTAATGCTCTCAAGATATTCGTGCGTTCCGTCCACGCTTATAAAGTTCTTGTGATACTTCTCTGGAACTTGCTTGCACCAGCGAGTGCATCCAAGAGGCTCGGCCACTCCCTCGACAATCCTCCATTGCCAAGGAATCTTGAGCTTCTGAAATTCTGCTAAATGCCTCTGGATGTAGGGCATCCCATTGAGGACGATTGTAAAGATGGTCAGCATTTCAAGCGACCATAGATAACGCTAATCTCTGGGCAAAAAGAAACCGAGTTGTGGCGGTAGCACTCAAACCCAATCGAATCAAACCAAGCAATGAACTCCTTTAGCCAAGTATCTGAATAGTGTAGCTCAATGGCAATTTCTTTTAGATTGTGGACATTCCCAATTTGCAGAAGTTGAGTCTCGTCTCCTTCGATGTCGCACTTAATGTGGGTGATAGAGTTCTCTGTTATCCAAGTGTTCATTTGAGGTGCGGAGTCTGCCTTTTCGCACAAGAACTTTCCTTGTGGGTATTGTTGAGAAAGGGTTTGAATGTCTCCTTGGTTTATGTCCACTCCCATATAAAACTCTGGTTTTTGAGATAGAAAATACTTGGTCGTTCCGTTGGCCTCTTGCCTTTCTGCTTCTGTCCAGAACGCACACCCTAAGTCAAGCACCCTACCGCCAGCTACATTAAGATGTTCCCAATGGATTTCGGGTGATTCTGATATGATGATTCCCTTGGTCATAGCTCAAAGATGGCCGCACCATTACGAACCGACCAATCTTCCCAAAGCAGTTTAGCAAATCCCTTGAGCTTGTTGTAGTTCGCTAAATTCTTAATGTCGTTCACATCGTCCAATCCGATGATTGCCTTCTCTGCTAGGAAGGGACGAACGCAACGGAGTTCGGCCTCACCAGAAAAGGGAGAACCATCAATCAGAACAAAGTTAAAATCCACATTATGCTCAAAGTGAATATCCTCGATTGCATTTGTTTGGAATTGTTGTGCTGTATTAAAACATTCAGAATACCAACCATTCACGACTTCCAGAGGATATTGATTAAGATTGGTTTTTTGGTTTGTATAAAATTCAAGCACATCCATTTTGTTCATCCACAATTCTCTAGTAACAGCAGAACCACAAATAGAAACACCTCCTCTTGCAGATAGATTCATTGAGTGTCTGCCGATGCGGTCGGGGTGGTTCTCAATGCTGAATAGTTTTTTTGTCCTAATACATTGAGTTGAGCCGTCCCCAGTCCCCCCCCCGATCTCTAGCCCTACTTCTAGTCCCTCGCTGTATTTTGCAAGAGCTTGGCCGAAGGGGTCGTGGATGCTTATTTCTTGCACTTTGCGTATCCAGTAAGAGCTTTCACAATCACATATTGAATGACTGATTCCTTGTCGTGCTTTAACGCAATCATCCCGCACTCATACAAATCTTTCTCTGCTTTTTCGTCATAGGTAATATCAACCTTCACATACTTGGTGGGGTCGGGGCGAGACTTCCCGAATCTAATTATACCAAGCCCCCTGGTATTCTCTCCGCTTTTTTGTTTTCTACATCCAATTATTTGCTTTGCGTTTTTCATAGATTGCTTTTCCTTTCTCGTAAAACTCTGGCTTGTTGTGGTTCTTTAATTGTTCGTCTGGTTGCCCACCATTAAACATAGGGTTATCGTGCTTAAACTGGATATGTCTAGCCTCAATCACAGCTTGCTCTGCATAGGCTCTATCCGTGAACTCGTTGTCTGAATAGATGCCGTCTGAGTCTTGGTAGTCGGGGTGGAATAGATGCCCTTGCTTCTTCAACCTAGATTGCGTCAGAATCGCCATACAAAGCAGTTTGTCGGTTCGTAGGCCATCTGATACTGCCAACACTTTCTCCCCCGCTGTATCCCCCATAGCGTTCGAAATTAGGGCATCCCAATGGCGGGTGGGTGTCCAGTCATCGCTCATTTGAATGACGATATCCCCTTTGGCTATTTTTGCCCCTGCGTTCCAAGCGTTAATCATCCCGCCCGGATTGCACCTAATGGCTTGGTGGGGGGTGTAGTCGGTGGGGTCGTTATGATCGACCATAAACAACCACTCAATCTCTAGGGGCTTCTCGGCTAAAGAAAGCCACATCCATCGCCTCTGCCAAGCTACTTGCGGTCTGCCCCTTGTAGAGTGAACAATGCTGATCTTAGGGGCTGGTCGCATCTTCTTAATTTTTTCAGCCTCGGCAGTCTCTCCCACGCACACCGAAGCCGTCTCGTATAAGTCCATCGCTTGCCAGTTGTAGATCGCCTCGACAAGATTCCAGTAGTGAGCTTTGGGGCGATGCAGGGTGAGACAAGTCCTCGACGCACCATAAGCCTTTACCCAGTTGCCCCTACCAGACCAATGATTTGCTATATAGAAGTAAGCCTCTCGCCTGTCGGGTTGTAGGGCTACGGCCTGCCCAAGATAAGAAAGCCTCTCGTTTTCTGGTGCGACTCTCCCCAAGTTGCAAAGCACATCGTAGCGGAGCGTGTCCTCTAGCTCTGGGAATGCCAACGCTCGCATACTCGAATCAATGCACTTCTCAATCTGCCCAGATAGAAAATACTCTTGGGCTTGGTAGTAAAGGGAGTTAGCGGCTGGGGCAAGCGTGTCGGCCAAGATGTTCAAGTTCCTCTCTGCGCTCCTTGGTTTGTATCCGTGGGGCTTGTGGATTCTGAAAATCTTATCCACCCCAATCGTCTTATTTGACTCTTTGCAAACCAGCATTTCGTGAACTCGGTTCTTCCAACTACAAGTGCCTTTCTTGGAGATTTCTTCTCGGAGGGGGATGAGTCCGGCGTTGTCCACATTGTATTTTAACGCCACAAGGTGAGCGTCTTTTTGAATGGCAAGGTCAATGGCCTCCTCGACAACCCTCGCCCCATCCTCGGCCATTACATCATCAGCATCGACCCATAAGCACCACTCGCTCGAACAAGCCTCAAGAGCCGTGTTCCTTGCCGTGGCAAAATCGTCTATGTGATTCCAATCAGTTCTTTTATTCTGGTAATGAACGATCTTCGCTCCAAGCCCACTCGCAATTTCCTCGGTCTTATCGGGCGTAGCTGACCCCCTAGAAATACAAACAACCATTTCTTTTGCGATGGGGGCAAACGACTTGAGGCAACGCTCAATGTATTCTTCTTCATTGCCAGCGATAAGATAAACAGAGATAGGATGTTTCAATAGGATTTTGTGGTTAAGGATTTTAGCTCAAAAGGATGTCAAAAACAGATTGTCTTATAGTTCCCTAATCCACCTAAAAGATTCCGCAATCTGACGAGAAAATTCCTTGCCCAATACATCGTCCCAATCTTTTCCCAATGGCTCAACCTTATTGCGGATAGTGTGATCGCCATAAGGCCATCCGAGTTCGTGTTCTGTGGTGTATTGCTCCACATTATCAAAGTCGTGGCTGGGTGCTTTCAGTTCTAAATACTTCCACACGGCTTCCATTGTTTCTGCTGGTTCTTCGGTTAAGGATTCAAAGTGAACAAAGTGCAGTTTATCTTTATGCCTCTTTACTGCGTCCGACAATCTTTCTACGGCAATGCCAAGTGGAGGCATATTGAGCCATCCTTGCGCTCTTTTTTGTACCGTTGTCCAGTTTTGAGGGTTTTCTTTTTCAACCCCTGTGAATGGGAATGGATGCTTTTGCCATTTCTTTTCAAAAGAAGAAAGGATTCCACGCATATCACGAACTGGCACTAACACTTTGGCGTTAGGCCAGATTGCAAAGAGCATATCTAAATGCCCAACCCAAGAACGGCATTTGTCGGCCACGATGGGGCGGTCAGTTAGTCTGTTAAAAGCGTTCTCACACCCACCCTTTACATAGTCATAGAATAAAGTCTCGCCGTCTCTGGGGTTGGGAATGGTCTTAAACTCTTCGGTGCTGTGAAACTGTCTTGCTATGTAGCCAATTTCGTGCAATCCGCTGGTGGCTGTTGAGTGGACTTTATTGTTCTGTGCAAGCAAGTTCATTAGCAAGGTTGATCCAGCCCTCGGAAGGCCAGAGACGAAGTGAATGGTTTTAGACATACAAGGATTTTGAATTAAAACTAGAATTTTTACAAGTTCTTTATGACTGTGACATTTGTGTTGCCTTGAAAAGTTAATCCAACACCAGCCGTCCAAGATGTATCGGTGATTCTAGCTTGGATAACTAATGGCGAGGCAGTTTGGGCAAATGCGTCAATACCAGTAAAAGCTGATTGTGCAACACGGCAAGTAACTGTGGCTAGGTTGCCACAATAATAAAACGCAAGACTACCAATATTAGCTACGTTACTAGGGATATTTATGCTGGTTAGTGCAGTGTTTCTAAACGCAAAACTACCAATATTCGTTACTCCTGTGCCAATAGTGGCGGTAGCTAAACTAACACAATTTCTAAACGCATAACTTGAAATACTTGTTACGCTATTTGGAATTGTAATATTGGTTAGACCAGTATAAGCAAATGCATAATTACCAATGCTAGTTACGCTAGTTCCAATAGTTGCTGTGGCTAAATTGGTGCAACCTACAAAAGCATTAGCACCAATGCTGGTTACGTTGTTTGGGATAGTTATGCTGGTTAGGCCAGAGCAACCAGCAAATGTTTTATCGGCGATGATTGTTACGCTGTTAGGAATAGTAATGCTAGATAATGATGTGCAATTTTGAAAAGCATAACCACCAATGCTAGTTACGCTGTTAGGAATAGTAATGCTAGATAATGATGTGCAATTTTGAAAAGCATAACCACCAATGCTAGTTACGCTGTT
>Ga0164295_10001429_pt1 | contig 19774 bp, 19 predicted proteins | sample GEODES006metaG_FD_111798 | JGI IMG/M metagenome (GOLD analysis project Ga0164295, IMG submission 111798) | Oligotrophic lake water microbial communities from Sparkling Lake, Wisconsin, USA - GEODES006 metaG | ecosystem: Environmental > Aquatic > Freshwater > Lake | place: USA: Sparkling Lake... | reverse complement strand
TCGTGGGTATGAGCCAAGGAATCGGATGTCTTCGCAGATTGCTCGAAGGCTTTCTACTGCCTCCTTCACTGATGCATCTGCAATGTGACCCTCAGCGTCAATAATGAAATGGTAATGGCCAAGTACAAGACCAGTTGGACGTGATTGAATAAAAGTGAGGTTGACGTCGCGCTTAGCGAACTCAGTCAAGATATCTAGCAGTGCTCCAGCGTGATCCATTGCAATAAACACTGCAAGTGAGGTGCGATCCCATCCGGTGTTCTTTGGAATCGCGCCTGGCTTTGAAACCAAAATAAAGCGTGTGATCGCTCCTGCATTGTCGCCAATGTTGTCTGCAATGACGCGCAGGCCATAGTGGGCAGCAGCAACAGGAGCTGCAATGGCTGCATCAAATTCGCCTCGTGAAATTGCCTCGGCTGCTGCTGCGGTTGAAGCTGTAGAAATCAATTCTGCATCTGGGTAATGAGTTGCAACATAGTTGCGGCATTGCGCTTCTGCATGTGGATGTGTTGCGATTCGCAAAATCTCTTTCTCATCGCCCTTAATCATTAAAGCAAATGAAACTGGCAATGTTACTTCGCCAACAATCGTAAGTGGTTCGCCTGTTGCTAGCTCATCAAGGGTGCGTGCAACAACACCTTCGACTGAATTTTCAATAGGTACTAAAGCAAAATGAGCCTTGCCTAAACGAACCGCATCAAGTGCTGCAGTTACATTGGCGTAAGGCATTAGACGATCATTAGAAGAAGTGATCTTTTTAAGAGCCGCCTCTGTAAATGTTCCCTTTGGACCGAGATAGGCGTATGTACTCACTTGCTAATGGTACCCGAGTACTGACCTCGCATATGACGGGGTATTGGTGATCAAGACATCCACACCGTTGTCAGCGCAAAAGCGCATATCGTCAGCGTTATCAACGGTCCATACAAAGAGTTTGCGTGGGTCTTGATTCAAATGTGGTTTTTTTCTAAATGCAGAAATTCCTGGGCCAATCACCTGGGCTGAAGTAAATCTTCGCATCGCAAATGAATACTTGTCGTGAAGTAATGCCACGGTTTGTTGGTGTGGATCAATTCTGCGAATGTTTTCCAGAGCTAACCAAGAAAATGACATTACAAAAATATCGGCAGATTGTTTTTCTTGTTGTATTAACTCCATAACTTTCTTTTCAACAGCGCTACCGCTTGGGACTGGATGTTTAGTTTCGATTGCTAACTCTTTTTTGTTATCCCTTGCCAAAACCAATAACTCTTCTAAAGTTATAATCTGAGGATATAACCTTTTGATTTCGGCAAAATTTGAATCGGCGATCCGCGCAGAATTGCCAGCAATTCGTTGCAGGTCCGCGTCATGCCAGAGCACTAATTGCTTGTCCTTGGTTAATCGAACATCACATTCAAAACCATCCGCCCCTTCATCAATGGCGGCTTTATAGGCAACCATCGTTAACTCAGGGTGTTGTATCGAGGATCCGCGGTGGGCGTAAATCTTCACCTTTGAAGGTTACACCGTTACTCTTGGAACTATGAGCGCACACTTTTTTGAAACAGCTGCGCGCTCTGCCATTGGGTTGGTGCGGCAAGGAAATGAAGATTCTGGGTTTGTTTCCCCGCAGTTGATTGCAGTCGCAGATGGAATGGGCGGGCACGCTGCCGGTGAAGTTGCTTCGCGCATTGCGGTAGAGGTTTTGCAATCTCTGGCCCCAACTTTGGTATCAACAGACTTAGATGAAGATTCTGTCGAAGATCTTTTAATGCATTCGCTATACAGTATTGATTTAGAAATTTTGGCTGTTACTGATGAAGAAATTGAAAAACGCGGAATGGGTACAACTTTGACCGCCTTGCTGATTCGCGACACATACATCTCTTTATTACATATTGGTGATTCACGGTGTTACCGCTTGCGTGGGAACACCTTGGAACAATTAAGTAACGACCACACAGTGATTCAGGAGCTTCTAGATCAAGGTGCGATTTCTGTGGCTGAAGCCGCTGAACATCCTCAGCGTTCTATGTTGACTCAAGCTTTACGTGGTGATGGGGATCTGACTCCGGTCTTGCAGATGTATGAAATTAAAAAGGGTGACCGTTATCTGCTGTGTTCAGATGGTTTGTCTGGGGTTTTAACGGAAAAAGAGATCAAGATTGGTTTAAAGAAAACTGATAAAGATGAGGCGGTTAAGTTTTTAGTTGATGCAACCTATGTCAATGGTGCACCTGATAATGTCACTGTACTTATCGCTGATATTTCAGATGAAGCGATAACGAAAACATCACTGATAGGAGCAGCTCATGATTAATTCGCTGCTTGGTGATCGTTACAGATTAGGCGAGATGATCGGCACTGGTGGTATGGCCGATGTATATGTCGCTGAAGACACGCGCTTAGCGCGACAAGTTGCGGTCAAAGTATTGCGTAGTGATTTAGCGCGTGACCCATCTTTTGTTGCACGTTTTCGTAAAGAAGCTCTCGCTGCAGCGGCACTGAATCATCCAGGAATTGTTGCTGTTTATGATTCGGGTGAAGAACCTGCGCCATACATCGTTATGGAATTGATTTCAGGGCACACTCTTCGCGAGTTAATTCATAAAGGTGAGCGAGTTCCATTAAAGCGCGCGCTGGAAATTGGTGAAGGAATTCTTGCTGCACTTGAATATTCACATCACAGTGGAATTGTTCACCGCGACATTAAACCGGCAAACATCATGATCACCGACAACGGCGATGTAAAGGTGATGGATTTTGGTATTGCACGCGCTTTAGCTGATTTAGGAGCAACACTAACCAGCACCTGGAATGTGGTGGGAACTGCGCAGTACTTATCACCAGAACAGGCTTTGGGTGAAGTTGCAGATTTGCGAAGTGATATTTATTCAACTGGCTGTTTGTTATATGAAGTATTGACGGGTAAACCACCATTTACTGGTGAAACACCGGTATCAATTGCTTACCAACATGTATCTGGTGTTTTAGTCACACCAAGTTCGATTGTTCCCGAACTTCCTGCAGGTGTTGATACTTTCCTAGCTGTTGCTTTAGCGAAGAATCCTGATGAGCGTTATCAATCTGCGGGATTAATGTTGGATGATCTATGCAAGATTAAAACAGGCGAGGTTCTGACTACAAAGATTGCGAAACCGCCTGTTTCACGCCGCAAAGTGATTGTCGGGGCAATAAGTGCCATCGCTGCTGCAGGATTACTTGTTGCAGGTGTGTTTTTTGCGCGTCCAGATGCTACAACTTCGAATTTGCCGCAACTTCCAAATGTTGTTGGTTTATCGCAAGTAGAAGCCCAAGCTTTGCTCGGTGATTATGTTGTAACAATTACTCGAGCATACGATGGAAGAATTCCTAAAGATCGAGTCGCTAGTCAGTCTCCTTTAGCAACTACTCGTGTTCAAAAGGGATCGGGTGTTGTATTAGTTGTTTCAGATGGTCCAGGTAATTCAGAAGTACCAATTGATTTAGTGGGTATGTCTCTCTTGGATGCACGTAGTGCCTTGGCATCAGTTGGATTAGTTGTTGCATCAACAGAAGCGGTTCCTTCGGATCAACCTCAAGGAACTGTTTTGAAGGTAACTCCAGAACCAGGTTCAATGATTACCGCAGGTAGTGGTGTTGTTCTGCAGATCGCAAGCGGAGAAGTAAGTGTCCCATTATTAATTGGAATTGAAGCCCTGCAAGCAAAAACAATTTTGGTGCAAGCAGGGTTTTTGGTACGTGAGGTCGAAGGTTTTGATGCCAATCAACCAATAGGTGTTGTTATTCGTCAAGCTCCAGATGGTGGAACAACACAAACCATTGGTAAATCAGTAACAATTACAATTAACAAAGCGCCGTAATTTAACGGTTGACGACCGGTGACAGCCCAACCGCTTTTTCGCGAGCGCCTTTATCTCCACACATTACTAACCAATTAGCCAGCATTTGATGTCCATGTTCTGTTAACACTGATTCTGGGTGAAATTGCACGCCCTGAATTGGAAGAGTTGTGTGTTCCATCGACATCACTAAACCTGAATCAGTTGTTCCTGTTATGTGCAAAGTATTTGGAACTGAATTTTTTTCTACACACAGTGAGTGATAACGGGTTGCAGTAAATGGTGATGGAATATCTGCCAAGACACCTTCTTGTTGGTGATACACCAGTGATGTTTTTCCATGCAGAAGTTCTGGTGCGCGTGAAACCGTTGCGCCAAATGCGACACCGATAGCTTGGTGGCCAAGACAGACACCAAATAATGGAATTGAATGCTGCGCGCAGTACTTGATCAACTCAACTGAGATTCCCGCTTTTTCGGGGGTTCCGGGTCCCGGAGAAATGAGGACCCCGTCGTACTTCGAAGCTTCCTCGGCGGCGACCGCGTCGTTTCGGACCACGGTGCATTCAGCGCCTAATTGCTGCAAATACTGCACCAAGTTAAAGACAAAGGAGTCGTAGTTATCGACGACGAGAATCTTGGTGGCCATAGGAGCATTGTGTCTCATGGTGTATCTTTCGCGTATGCCTAAATCAAAGCTACGTAAAAAGGTCGCTGAGCAGCGCGCTCACAACCAAGAGGTTGATGTCCAAACCCCTCACGCACCATCGGAGAGCCCACGTTGGCTTGCTCCAACCATGGTTGCAGCCTTTTTGATCGGCTTATTCTGGATCGTGATCTTTTATGTAACCCAGACCCAGTACCCAATCCCAGGCATTGGTGCGTGGAACATGATTGTTGGCTTTAGCTTTATTGGTGTGGGCTTTGGGCTCGCTACCCGCTGGCGCTAATTACACGCGTGTAATTCGATCCACAGTGTGGGTAAAGCCTGTGGATAACTTATCTTCGAACCATAACTAATTGGGCTGCTACTACCCCGCCAATTAATCCACCTAGGTGTGCTCGCCAATCAACCCCACCTAAAGCAAAACCAAAAGCAAAGTTAATTCCGATAATCACAATGATGGAACGAATATCTGCGCCGATCTTCTTGCCCACAATTGCTAATGCGCCGAATAATCCGAAGATCGCACCTGAAGCGCCAACTGATGCGCTGTATAAAGATGCAAAGTAGGCCGAAGTAAGTGAGCCGGTTAAAAGCGAGAAAAAGAAAACAATCAGAAACTTTTGTTTTCCGTATGCTGCTTCAAGTGGGTTACCTAAAACCATTAGCGAATACATATTGAAGCCAAGGTGAAAAATTCCACCATGGGTTAGCGCCACAGTAAACAATCGATACCACTCGTTGCTAAATTGTAAATATTCAAAACTTGGCAACCATAATTGTTGCTGAATTGATGGAACCACCAATTGCAGCAGATATGCACCGCAGATAACTGCGATTAGCGAATAAGTGGCTGAACGCTTAAGCAACTGTAACGCTGTTGATTGTTATGTCGGTTGCTGGCTTATCTTGTGCGCCAGTCTTTGCTGTTGCAATTGCATCAACAACTGCTTGGCTAGCTGCATCTTTAACCTCACCAAAAATGGTGTGTTTGCGGTTCAACCAAGTTGTTGGCGCAACAGTGATAAAGAATTGAGAACCATTTGTTCCGGGTCCTGAATTAGCCATCGCAAGAATGTATGGACGATCAAATACAAGTTCGCCGTGGAACTCGTCGGCGAAGCGGTAACCAGGTCCGCCTGTTCCGCGACCTAGTGGATCTCCACCTTGAATCATGAAACCGTCGATGACGCGGTGAAAAATTGTTCCGTCGTACAACTTTGCAGTTGTCTTTTGGTTTGTGCGTGGGTCAGTCCACTCTTTCGCACCAGTTGCTAGTTCTACAAAGTTTGCAACTGTCTTTGGTGCATGATTTGGAAATAGTTCGATAACAATGTCACCGAGTGATGTATGAAGAGTTGCTATTGATGACATGGTTTTCTCATTCCTATTAGTGAAGCTAGAACTATGGATTTAAACAAACTGTGTGGAGACCAGGGGAATCGAACCCCTAACCCCCGCCTTGCAAAGGCGGTGCTCTACCAATTGAGCTAGGTCCCCGCATTAGAACGGGTGGGCCCAGGTGGACTTGAACCACCGACCTCTTCCTTATCAGGGAAGCGCTCTAACCAGGCTGAGCTATGGGCCCGCAACAAGATTTCTCTTTATTGCGCGAAGTGCCAAGATTACCTTGAACTTCACTAACTCCCAAAACGAGGCAATCTCGTCAAAGGAGGCGATGCCTTTTAACTCAGGATGCGAACCATACTAACTTTTCGCGGAAATCTCATCTTCGCCGTTCTTGGTCACCGATAACAGGCTCACACCTTCATCGAGATTAACCAGGCGAACACCCATGCTGTCGCGGCCGGTCTGACGGACCTCAGCTGCAGGGGTTCTCATGACAGTTCCTGCCGATGTAATCGCAAGGATCTCATCTTCATCACGTAGAACCAATGCGCTAACAAGGGATCCACGTGAATTCTCATCAATCTTGGCAGCTTTAATTCCAATTCCGCCGCGACCCTGTAATCGATACTCATCGATTGGGGTTTTCTTTCCGTAACCACCATCGGTGGCGGTAAATACAAATGAATTCTTTGCAAGATCAGCATTGACGCGTGCCATGGTTAATAAATAATCGCTGGCGCGGAACTTCATTCCGATAACACCACTTGTTGAACGACCCATTGAACGAAGTGATTCATCATCTGCAGTAAAGCGCAATGACATTCCCTTGGTTGAAACCAACAATAATTCATCATCGCTATTAATTAAGGATGCAGATACAACTTCATCACCAGGTTTTAAAGTGATTGCAATTAAGCCACCTGTGCGCGGTGAGTCATATTCACTTAAAGGAGTTTTCTTTACTAAACCATTGCGGGTTGCAAGAACCAAATATGGAGAAATTGTGTAATCCTGTAGTGACAAAACTTCGGCAATTTTCTCATCGGGCTTAAATGCCATCAAGTTTGCAACATGTTGTCCACGGGCATCGCGACCTGCGTCTGGTAATTCGTGAACCTTCGCGCGATACACACGACCTTGGTTGGTAAAGAACAACAACCAATCATGGGTAGAGGCAACAAAGAAATGATCTACAACATCATCTTCCTTTAGCGCCGCGCCCTTTACTCCGCGGCCACCACGGCGTTGTGATCGGTAAAGATCTGCCATGGTGCGCTTTGAATAACCACCGCGGGTAATTGTTACAACTACATCTTGATCTGGAATTAGATCTTCAGCACTGAAATCACCTTCGCTTGCAATGATTTGCGTGCGGCGCTCATCGCCATACTTAGCAACCAAATCTGCAAGCTCTGTCTTAACAATTTCGCGTTGTTTTTCAGGGCTTGCCAGGATCTTATTGAGTTCAACAATGTCAGCCATTAAACCGTCATATTCATCATTGATCTTTTGGCGTTCCAGCGCTGCAATACGACGCAGTTGCATATCCAAAATTGCATTAGCTTGAATTTCATCAACAGAAAGAAGCTTCATCAACCCTGTACGAGCTTCTTCAGGGGTAGTTGAGGCACGAATTAAGGCGATAACCGCATCAAGTGCATCAAGTGCTTTCAGGTAACCCTGCAAAATATGTGCGCGTTTTTCTTTTTCCGTTAAACGGTATTTGGTACGGCGAACAATTACTTCGATCTGGTGTTCGATGTAGTAGCGAATAAATTCATCAAGACGCAATGTGCGAGGAACGCCATCGACAAGTGCCAACATGTTTGCACCAAACGTGTCCTGCAATTGTGTCTGCTTGTATAGGTTATTGAGAACAACCTTTGGAATTGCAGATTGTTGCAAAACAATTACTAAGCGTTGACCTAAACGTTCATTTCCTTCATCGCGAACATCAGCGATTCCCTTGATCTTTCCATCTTTAACTAACTCTGCGATTTTTAACGCAAGGTTGTCTGGGTTAACTTGATAAGGAAGTTCACTGATTACAAGGCAGGTGCGCTTATTGATCTCTTCTACCTGTACAACTGCGCGCATAGTGATTGATCCGCGACCTGTGCGGTATGCCTCTTCGATGCCGGTGCGACCAACAATTAAACCCTTTGTAGGAAAATCTGGACCTTTAACAATTTTAATTAAATGATTAAGTAGCTCATCTTGTTTCATCTCTGGGTGTTCAAGAGAGTAAATAACAGCTTCGCCGATTTCGCGTAGGTTGTGTGGTGGAATATTTGTGGCCATACCAACTGCGATACCGGCAGAACCATTGACTAAAAGGTTTGGTAGACGACTTGGCAGAACTGTTGGCTCTTGTGAGCGACCGTCATAGTTCGGGATGAAATTAACGGTGTCTTCATCGATATCGCGCATCATCTCCATGGCAATAGGAGATAAACGGGCTTCTGTGTAACGCATCGCTGCCGCTGGATCATTTCCAGGAGAGCCGAAGTTTCCGTTTCCATCAATTAATAAGTAACGAAGCGACCAATGTTGAGCTAAACGGACAACAGAGTCGTAAATCGCGGTGTCACCGTGTGGGTGGTAATTACCCATAACGTCACCGACGATGCGTGAAGATTTGTAGTAACCCTTATCTGGGCGATAACCAGCGTCATACATTGCATATAGAACGCGACGGTGAACTGGTTTTAATCCATCACGAACATCTGGCAGTGCGCGACCGACGATGACTGACATCGCGTAATCAAGATATGAACGTGCCATTTCGACTTGAAGATCAACAGTTTCGATCTTGTCAAAGTTTTCTAGATTGTTTGGGTTTAACTCATCCATTAGATATCCAAGAACCTAACATCCTTAGCGTTGCGCTGAATAAATGCGCGGCGCTTTTCGACATCTTCACCCATTAACACTGAGAACAAATCATCAGCTGCTGCGGCATCATCAAGAGTTACACGAACAAGCACACGGTGTTCTGGATCCATTGTTGTATCCCAAAGTTCCTTGGCTGGCATTTCACCCAAACCTTTAAAGCGTTGGATTCCATCATCCTTAGGTAAACGCTTTCCGGCAGCAACACCGAGTTCGATCATGCCATCGCGTTCGCGATCACTAAATGCGTATTCGACTGGATCTTTTCCCGCCCACTTTAATTTGTACAGTGGAGGTTGCGCGAAGTAAACATAACCTTGTTCGATTAAAGGACGCATAAAGCGGAACAGTAAAGTTAGTAGCAAGGTACGGATGTGTTGACCATCAACATCAGCATCGGCCATCAAAATAATCTTGTGATAGCGCAGTTTGTTAATATCAAAATCATCATGCACGCCTGTGCCAAGAGCAGTAATGAGCGCTTGAACTTCATTGTTTTGAAGAACGCGATCAATGCGTGCTTTTTCAACATTCAAAATCTTTCCACGAATTGGCAACACTGCTTGGTTGCGAGAATCACGACCACCTTTTGTGGAACCACCGGCTGAATCTCCCTCGACGATGTAAAGCTCACACTTAATTGGGTCGGTCCATTGGCAATCAGCTAATTTGCCGGGCATTCCACGGCCTTCTAGTAAACCTTTTCGGTTACGACTTAGGTCGCGAGCTTTACGTGCAGCAACTCGAGCTGCTGCGGCATCAATGCTTTTGCGCACGATTTCCTTGCCTTCTGCAGGGTTTTGCTCAAACCATGTAGTGAGCTCTTCATTAACAATTTTTTGGGTAAATGTTTTAGCTTCTGAGTTGCCAAGTTTAGTTTTTGTCTGACCTTCAAATTGAGGATCGGCAAGTTTGATTGAAACAATCGCCGTTAAACCTTCACGTACATCATCACCGGTTAAGCGATCTTCCTTCTTGCGAATAAAACCTTGTTCTTCGCCAAACTTATTAACAATAGATGTTAGCGCGGTGCGGAAACCTTCTTCATGCGCTCCACCTTCGTGGGTGTGAATAGTGTTTGCGAAGGTATACACAGATTCTGAAAAACCAGCGTTCCATTGCATGGAAACTTCTAGGGCGATTTTATTCTTTTTATCTTCTGAAGCAAAAGAGATGATTGATTTGTGTGTTTCGCCACGAGTTGAATTGAGATGCTTTACGAAATCTGCGATTCCACCTTGGTATTGGTAGCGGACTGTTAACTGTTCGCCCTTTTCATCAACATGGCCTTGGCGCATATCGGTCAAAGTTAAAATCAAACCTTTGTTAAGAAAGGCCATTTCGCGAAAACGAGTAGATAAAATCTCAAAAGAAAAGTCAGTGGTTTCGAAAATTTCCTTGGACGGCCAGAATTGAACGGTTGTTCCATTTGATTTAGATGGATCACCTTTTCGCACCGGCGCGGTTGGCACACCTAATTTGTACTCTTGATACCAAAAACTTCCATCACGTTGAACAATTACTGAAAGATCGGTGCTGAGTGCGTTTACAACTGAGATACCTACACCGTGTAGACCACCAGAAACCGAGTAACCACCATCGCCGAACTTTCCACCTGCGTGTAAAACAGTAAGAACAACTTCGAGTGCTGGTTTTTTCTCAACTGGGTGAATATCAACTGGAATACCGCGGCCGTTATCGATTACTTCGACTCCACCATCTGCCAATAAAGTGACATTGATTTCGGTGCAGTAGCCCGCTAAAGCTTCATCAACTGAGTTATCGACAACTTCGTAGACCAGGTGGTGAAGGCCTCGCTCGCCGGTGGATCCGATGTACATACCGGGGCGCTTTCGGACCGCCTCTAGGCCTTCTAGGACGGTGATGTTGCTGGCGTTATACGAGTTCTCGGCCATCACAACTCCTTTCCTTTAAATCGCTCAAATCGCCTGTAAAGGCTTTTGGAGAGGGTTTTTCTCTCAGAATGCCATTATCCTAGTCATAAATGGCGGGAATACATAGCCGAAAAAGCCCTGTGGACGGGTATAGACGAACTTTGAGCGTGGAGTTGAGGGTGAGTAGTGGCCTTGGATTAGTTGTAGGTGTCTCTGGGGCCGCGAGCGTTACGGATGGTCCGGATGCCCTTTTTCCAGGTGGGGGTTTGTGGGCCGATGATGGCCAACTTTTCAATAAGAACCCCTGTGGCATCTTTTTGAATTGTTGCCAACAAATCAGCTGCAATCAAATTTAATTGTGTTGCCCACGCTGTTGATGAACTTTGAATTGTTAAGACATTATCTAAAATCGAAATTGGTTGTGCGTGTTGTGCGATTTCATCACCAACAATTTTTTGCCAGTTAACAAATAAGTTTCCTTCGGCAAGACCAGAATCCCAATCGCGATCTGAAATTAAATCATTGAGAACACCACCGATTAATTCAGGATCGCCAGGTTGCCCGACTCGTGGGGTTGGTGCTGGTTTATTTGGTTTACGCGTTACACCTGTTTTAAAAGTTTTGAAAAGATCTAGAGCTAAGTCGCGCTTAGTCATTAACTCTTTCCTTTCTTAACAACTCCGGGCGTCACATAAAACTTTTGTGTTAATAACTCTGTGGGTAAATCGCTTTCAACGGCAGCGGTGATGAAGGTTTGTTCGGCAAGTTTTGTGGCAGACATTAGTTGAATTCTGCGCGAGGTATCAAGTTCTGCAAAAACATCATCTAGGATTAAAATTGGTGAAGCGCCTTCTGATTTTAACAAATTAAACGAACCGATTCGAAGTGAGATCGCTATAGACCATGATTCACCGTGGCTGGCATAACCTTTTGCTGGAAAATCTCCTAGTTGTAAATGTAAGTCATCACGGTGTGGGCCAATTAAAGAAACTCCACGTTCTATCTCTTGGTAGGCCACTTCATCTAAACGGGTGGTGAGTATTGTGATGTTTGTATCGACATCTTTAGTGACACCTTCAGTGCTGCATTTGTATGAAATAGATGCTGGTTTTACTTCGTTCAAGTTCGCATAATTCTGCGCAACATACGGGTTAAGCGCTTCAATTAAAGCAATGCGTTCTGCAGTTAGTTCTGCACCTAGTTTTATCAGTTGTTCATTCCAGGGTGCTAGCGCTGCGGCCGATGTTCTGGTTTTTAAAAGTGCATTTCGTTGCTTTACCACCCGCTCATAATCTGCAATTACCCCTGCTAAACGTGGGGTTCTGGTGATTAATAAGCGATCTAAAAAGTCGCGGCGGGTGCCTGGCTCACCGCGTACGAGATCTAAATCTTCAGGTGAGAAATAAACTATTTGGATCGCGCCCAGGATTTCGCGTTGGCTGCGAGTTGGATTTCCGTTAATACGGGCCCGATTAGCTTTACTCGCGTTGATCTCTAAATCAATTTGTAATGTGCGATCTTCGCGTTGAACCTCTGCTCGAATAATTGCTTGTTGGTTTCCAAGACAGATGAGTGGAATATTGTTTGAAACTCGGTGTGAAGATAGGAAAGCTAAATAGATAAGGGATTCGGCGATATTGGTTTTGCCGGAACCGTTGTCACCAATAAAGGTAATTGCCCCAGGTTGGAGCTCTAACTCTAAAGAGTTATAGGAACGAAAGTTGGTCAGTGCCAACTTGTTAATGCGCACGAAGTACCTGGGGTTAAGATGCGTAACGCATTGGCATTAATAAGTAGCGGTAGTTTTCAACTAGCGCGCCATCTTTATCGCTCTTACCCATCAAGATTGCTGGTTTGTTTGATCCGGTGAAGGAGATTTGGACAAACTTTGTTTGAACGGCGTTTAATCCATCAGCTAAAAATGTTGGATTAAAAGCGATAGAGATTGGTTCGCCAGTTAAAAGGATCTCAATTGCTTCAGTAGCTTGCGCTTCTTCGCCGGCACCAGCTTCGAGTGACAGGGTGTTGTTAGCAAAATCCAAACGAAGTGGAACGGTTTTATCGGTAACAAGTGCTACTCGGCGGACAGAGTCTAAAAGTGTTGCAACTTCAATAAGTGCTGTAGTTGTTATCTCTTGTGGCAACAAGTGGCGGTATGGAGGAAAAGTGCCATCCAACATGCGGGATGTCATTGTCTTTCCGTCGCCTGCAAAACCAGCCAAACGATCATTGCTTGTATTTGGTGCAAAAGAAAGAGAAACATTTTTAGAACCAGTGAGTGATTTAGCCGCAGATTCGATTGTGCGAGCGCGCAACAACGCGGTTGTTGTTGTGTTGGGAGCAGTTGGTGCCCACTGTATTTCGCGAACCGCTAAACGGTAACGATCAGTTGCTGCAAAAGTAATTGTTTCTTCGTTAATTTCTACATGCACACCTGTAAGTGTTGGTAGTGAATCATCGCGGCCCGCTGCGACAGCAACTTGTGCAACCGCGGTTGCAAAAGTGTCACTAGAAACTGTTCCAGTTGAATCTGGAAGTTCTGGAAGGTTTGGGTACTCATCAACTGAAAGTGTTGGCAAAGTAAATTTTGCGCTTCCACTGGTTACTAAAACACGTGTTCCATCTAAAACAAAAGTGATTGGTTTGTTTGGTAGTGATCGTGAAATTTCAGCTAACAACTTTCCAGACACTAAAACCTTGCCTGGCTCTTTCACTTCTGCTGTGAAATGCGCCTTACTGGCGGTTTCTAAATCAGATGCGGATAAGAAGACTTCATTACCTGTCGCGTCGATAACTATTCCGAGAAGTTCAGTTTTAATTGGTCGGGTTGATAGAGAACGGGAAACCCAGTTAACGCCATCGGTCAACGCTGATTGTTCGACTATAAATTTCATCTCTATCCTCGGATCTTTTCTGAAGTGGAAAGGTTATTCGCGTAACTGGATGTATGTATATAAAGGTAGTCGTAGTAACTAGAACTTTTATCTGTTGATAAACCGTAAAACCCCAGTTCAGCACGGGGATTGCACATGTATAAGTTGTGGGTAACAGGTGGGAGAAGATGTGGATAAATGTGGGTAGCTAGACCGCTCATTACTAACCACACCCTTTCCACTTCATCCCCACCATGGTTATCCACGGATCTTCCTGTAATCACCCAAGTTATCCCCAAGTTATCCCCAACTGGGGGTAAAGGGTGGCAATTCGGACATATAGCCCAAATCAACCAGGGTTTATCTGGCCTGCTGTTTGATACGGGTGGTGAGTTCGTTGACCTGGTTATAGATCGAACGGCGCTCAGCCATTAATTGACGGATTTTTCTATCGGCGTGCATGACCGTTGTGTGGTCACGCCCACCAAATGTTTGGCCGATTTTCGGCAACGAAAGCTCAGTGAGCTCCCGGCACAAGTACATCGCGATCTGGCGAGCGTTTACTAAAACTCGAGACCGTGAAGTTCCACATAAATCATCGATTGTCAGACTGAAGTAAGCCGCGGTTTGGGCCATGATCGTTGCGCCGGTGATTTCAGGATTAGTTTCATTAGGAATTAAATCCTTTAAAACAATTTCAGCAAGTGACATATCAACACTTTGACGATTAAGTGATGCGAAAGCGGTCACACGAATCAACGCACCTTCAAGTTCGCGAATATTTGTTGAGATCTTGCTTGCGATAAATTCAAGAACATCATCTGGTGCATTTAACTTATCTTGGGCAGCTTTTTTGCGCAGAATCGCAATACGTGTTTCTAATTCCGGTGGTTGAATATCTGTAATTAAACCCCATTCGAAACGTGAACGCAGGCGATCTTCTAGAGTTGTTAATTGCTTCGGTGGCCGGTCACTTGAAATAACTATTTGTTTATTAGCGTTATACAAAGTGTTGAAAGTATGGAAGAACTCTTCCTGTGTTCGCTCTTTATTTTCCAAGAACTGAATATCATCAACCAACAAAATATCTAGATCGCGGTAACGGCGCTGAAAAGCCGATGCTTTGTCATCACGAATCGAGTTAATAAAGTCATTTGTAAACTCTTCAGATGAAACATACTTAACACGCACATTTCCGTATAACTCTTGGGCGTAGGCTCCAATAGCGTGCAATAAGTGCGTCTTACCCAAACCTGATTCGCCATAAATAAACAATGGGTTGTATGCCTTAGCTGGCGCTTCAGCAACAGCCACCGCAGCGGCGTGCGCAAAACGGTTTGAGGCACCAATAACAAATGTCTCAAAAATATAGCGAGGGTTTAGTGTAGATGTGTCGGTTGTTTTTGAAACCGGCGCATCATCTCGACCAGTTCCAGATTTAGGTGTAACAAACTCAATTTCAACTTCAGGTGTTGCAGTAGAAACAACTTCTAGAGTTTCATCAACAGTGACCGCGATATTTGTGGTCGAACCAAGTTCGCGGGTTAAAACTTCACTAACAATCGTGCGCAAGCGACTTTCTAATACATCTTTTGCAAAAAGATTAGGTGCTGCCACTAATAAAGTTGTTTGATCATCATTATGGAGAATGCCAAGCGGTCTTGTTAATTGAAGAAAAGCTCGGTGTTGAGGTGCATTGGTCGCCACCTCTTCAATAACTCGGCCCCAGAGTGTGGTTAGCTCAATTTCCTTAACGCTCACCACAACCTCAATTCCTGGGTATCGCCCCATAGTGTTCATCCACAGGGTTATCCACACCCTGTGGTCTAAACCCCAGGTTGAGCCCTGCTAATTCCCATCTAAGGCGGTTTACCTGTGGACGGGAGTGAAAAGTAGAGGGGTTTGGCGGAAAATGCAACTGGTTATCCACACCTAAATCGACCCCCCACTGGTTCTGCGGCCAGTTTGACCCGCTTATCCCCAGACCTCTACCGTTACACCCTTGCTTCCCCCGTATTTCTGACCCGCAGTAGATTTTCAATATTAGGAGTTTTCAATGACAAAGCGCACCTTCCAACCAAACACGCGCCGTCGCGCCAAGAAGCACGGCTTCCGTGCTCGCATGGCTACACGTGCTGGCCGTGCAGTTCTCTCTGCTCGTCGCGGCAAAGGTCGCGCCAAGCTTTCTGCATAAGGGTTTATAACCGATACCCGTGCTTGCAAAAAGCGCACGTCTTACAGAGAGCGCCGATTTCGCGCGTGCAACAAAGAGTGGATTGAGATTCTCAACTTCTAACTTTGTCGGATACCTCTACCCAACCCAACTAGATCAACCTGCTCGCGCAGGGTTAATCATCAGCAAAAATGTTGGCGCATCTGTAACTCGTCACCGAATTGCTCGCCAGGTTCGTCACACACTGCGCGAGATCTACCCACAACTTCCGGTCGGAAGTTTGTTGGTAATCCGAGCGCTCAACAGCGCACAAGGTGCAGATTCAGCACAAGAGGTAACAAAGATTGTCGGTCAACTTCTAAAAAAGTTTTCCGAGAAGGTAGAGCAGAAGTGAGTCCAATTGTAAAAGAATTGCTGATTGCACCTATAAAGGTGTATCAGAAATGGATCTCTCCGATGTTTGGACCGCGCTGTAAGTATTACCCATCATGTTCTTCATATGCAGTCTCTGCAATTGAAGCGTACGGAGTAAAAGGTGTTGCAATGAGCGCTTGGCGTTTATTGCGTTGTAATCCATGGTCACACGGTGGTGTTGATTATGCAGTTCCGAAAGAGAAGGTAGTGATTAATGGATAGCATCCTAAAACCCTTATATATAGCGGTTTCTTGGGTAATTGTAACGATTCACGATTTACTTACTCCAATCTTTGGAACAAACAGTGGTGTCTCTTGGTCACTTGCGATCATTGGTCTTGTAATCATCATCCGTATTATTTTGATCCCACTTTTTGTGAAGCAGATCAAAAGCCAGCGTGCATTAACCGCCCTTCAGCCACACATGAAAGAGATTCAAAAAAAGTACAAAGATGATCGCCAAAAACAATCAGAAGAGATGATGAAGCTCTACAAAGAGCACAAGACAAATCCACTAGCATCATGTTTTCCAATCTTGGCGCAAGCCCCAATCTTCTTTGCTTTGTTTACCGTGCTCAATGGAATTGGCAAGACTCCTCCAGTAAAACACGGAGTTTTGTCACAAGAAGATGTGGTGAGCGCAGCGCAAGCAAAATTCTTCGGTGCACCAATTTCTCAAACATTTTTGAGTTCAGATATAACAACAGTGAAAATCGTAACAATTTTCCTGATTGCATTTATGTCACTAACAACATTTACAACCCAGCGTCAATTAATGACAAAGGGAATGCCAAAGATGGATTCGTCGAACAATATGATGTTGCAACAACAAAAAATCATGTTGTACGCATTCCCAATTATTTTTGCAATCACCGGTGTTAACTTTCCAGTTGGTGTTTTGATTTACTGGTCAACAACAAACTTGTGGACTTGGGGTCAACAGTTCTACGTGATTAAACGAAACCCAACACCAGGATCACCGGCATATGAAGAGCTTCAACGAAAGCGCAATAAGAAAAACGGCGTAGTTGAGAGCCAAGAGATAGAAAGTTCTGAAGGTACGACCATGGACAAAGGTCAGCGCCAACAGCCAAAAAAGAAGAAAAAGAAGAAGTAATAAACGGACATATCTACCCAAAAAGGTTTAAATCACTACAATCCCGACAAAGGGGGCATTATGGTAAAGGCTAAAACAGAGACCGTAGAAGCGGTTGTTGAAACAGAAGAAACCAGTGTTAAGGCAACAAAGGCCCCCAAAGGGGTAGCAAAGCTTGAAGAAGAAGGCGACATCGCTGCCGACTACTTAGAGGCGCTGCTCGACATCGCCGATCTTGATGGCGACATCGATATCGATGTTGAAAACGACCGAGCATCCCTAGCAATCGTGGGAGGCAAACTCAACCACCTGGTTGGCCGTGGCGGCGAGGTTTTGGACGCGATCCAGGAGCTCACACGCCTAGCAGTACAGACCTCAACAGGTGACCGCAGCCGTTTAATGCTCGACATCGATGGATTCCGCGCCGGCCGTAAAAAGGAGCTCAAGAAGCTCGCCGAAGATATGGCTGAAGAGGCTAAGACCACCGGCAACTCAATCAAATTGAAGCCAATGAACGCTTTTGAGCGCAAAATCATCCACGACACCATCCAGGATCTTGGTTTGAGCAGCGAATCCGATGGAGAAGATCCAAACCGTTTCGTAGTTATTTATCCTGCATAAATCCAATTGGATAATTCAGTGGAGGTTTCACGTGAAACCCTTATCGCGAGGCATTTTCCAGATGTTGAGCGGGTTCACGCCTACGCAAAATTCCTAGAAACCGCCGGAATTGAGCGTGGATTAATTGGCCCACGCGAGGCTGACCGCATCTGGGAGCGTCACATCCTCAACTGCCTACCCGTAACCACCCTTTTCACAGAAGGGGCAACCGTCTTTGATATTGGCTCAGGCGCAGGCTTGCCAGGCATAGTTATCGCCCTGGCCCGCCCAGATCTGAAAGTTACCTTGATTGAACCCCTGGAACGTCGGGTCGAATTCCTACAGGAAGCGGTCGAGGGCCTAGATATCCAGGTAATCCGCGGCCGATCCCAGGATGTAAAACTAACCGCCCATTATGTAACCGCCCGCGCAGTGGCACCTTTAGAGAAGTTGAAGAAAATCAGCTGGCACCTTTTGAAAACCAATGGCTCTTTATTGGCCATGAAGGGCGAAAAAGCCCAAGAAGAGATGCGTTTGGTGCCAAAAGCGATCCTGCACGAGGTAAATCTGGAGGGAATCGAGCTCGGCCGCATAGTCGAGGTCAAAAAAGGTGCTTAACTACTCACGTGGATGATTCACGTGAAACCAGACGAGTTGTAGGCACCCGCCGCCTTAAAGAGGCGATGCCAAAACCCGCTGCCCTGCGCATCCTGACCGTGGCCAACCAAAAGGGTGGGGTCGGTAAAACCACCACCACAGTGAACTTGGCAGCAGCCCTATCTATGGGTGGCTTGAAGGTTGTCGTTATTGATCTTGATCCACAGGGAAACGCATCAACCGCATTGGGTGTTGAACATCTTGATAATGCAGGAATTTACGAAGTGTTGATGGGTGAATCAACAATGACACAAGTAATTCAAAAAGTTGCAGGCTTTCCATCATTGGAATGTGTTTCATCAAATACATCGTTAGCGCAAGCAGAAATTGAATTAGTTCCAATGGTTGCACGCGAGATGCGTTTAAAAGAAGCCATTGAAGATCTAGTTACAGAGCGCGCTGCTATTGGCGAAACAATTGATTACATTTTTATTGATTGCCCACCATCACTTGGACTATTAACAATCAATGCATTTACTGCAGCTAAAGAAGTTTTAATTCCAATTCAGTGCGAGTACTACTCACTTGAAGGATTATCACAATTACTAAAAACTTTTGAATTAGTAAAGAGGCGTTTGAATCCAACATTAAAGTTGTCAACACTTGTATTAACAATGTTTAACAACACAAACCTTGCAAACGATGTTGCTAATGAAATTAGAAAACATTACCCAAATGAGTTAATTGATATTCCTATCCCACGCACAGTTCGTGTGTCAGAAGCTCCTGGATTTAAACAAACAGTTATGACTTATGATCCGGTCTCACCTGGCGCAGTTGCATATATGGCTGTCGCACGCGAGTTAACAGAACGCGGAAAACCTTTTGATTCAAATGTTGTTTCAATTAATTACAAACGTGAAGGTGAGATCGCTTAATGGCACGTCGCGGCGGCTTAGGTACAAACCTTGATGCATTGATTCCAACATCATTAACTGTTGGAGATAAAGAAGTTGGGCAACAAAACGAAGTTCCTATCAATTCAATTTCTCCTAACCCGCGTCAACCACGTACACATTTTGATCCTGTCGCTCTTGAAGAATTAATCGCATCAATCAAAGAGATTGGCATTTTGCAACCGCCAGTTGTTCGTCAAACAAAACCAGGCAAATATGAATTAATCATGGGAGAACGCCGCTTCCGTGCAGCAAAGGCAGCTGGTTTAACAACTATTCCTGTCATTATTCGCCAAACCCCAGATAATGAATTACTACGCGAAGCTTTGATTGAAAATATTCACCGCAGCCAACTAAATGCTTTAGAAGAAGCGGCTGCGTATTCTCAACTGCTAACAGATTTCAACTGCACACACGATGAACTAGCAGCAAAACTGGGA
>Ga0164295_10001428_pt1 | contig 19781 bp, 19 predicted proteins | sample GEODES006metaG_FD_111798 | JGI IMG/M metagenome (GOLD analysis project Ga0164295, IMG submission 111798) | Oligotrophic lake water microbial communities from Sparkling Lake, Wisconsin, USA - GEODES006 metaG | ecosystem: Environmental > Aquatic > Freshwater > Lake | place: USA: Sparkling Lake... | reverse complement strand
CTCCAGCCGGCGCAGCGCATGGATCTGGCAGGGGATACCGATGATGGCGATGCGCTTGAAGCCGGCCGCGCGGGCCGGTTCCAACAGCGCCAGCAGCGGCGCATAGCCCATGCGCATGCCGCGCACGCTGGCCATGGCCGCCGCCTGCGTGACGATCACCGGACGCGGCCGCCATTTGTCATCCGGGTCCGGCGCCATGGTCAGCACCGCCTCGACCGCGCCGGTTTCCAGCAAGCGCTCGCCCAGCCGGCTGGTGATGCCGGTCCATTGCGCACCTGCCGATGGCTGTTTCAGCCGGGCGCGCGCCATGCGCTGGAACGGCCCGAAGAACAGCTCATCCGGCCGGGATTCGTCACGCGCCCGGCCATGCACCTGTGCCTCCATGGCGGCATAGTCGGGCTTGATGAACTGGCAGGCGGCGCCGCAATCGTTGGGCGTGGCGGTGCGCGACACGCCGCAATCGGTACACAGGCCGCGCGGCGCCGCCGCGGCAAATTCAGGCGCAATCACTGCGGCATGCTGTTCGTTCACAAATTTTCCCCGATTGGCTGCCCGCCGTTCTTCGCGCCCAGCGTTAGCCTGCCCAGCCTCACATCCGCAAGGCTGAGCCGTACCCGGTCAATTCCAGATAGCCGCGCCCGCCCGCTATGGTGACCGCGCCTTCCCAATACAGCGGCCCGCCGCCCCTGCGGCTGTCGAGTTCCTGGTCCGGCATCAACGGCGTCACCGCGATGCGTTGCCAGCGGCCGTTCAACCGATATTCCACCACCGGCCGCACTGGCCAGCGCGCCTTGCTGCGCGGGCTTTGCCACCAGCCCGCCGCCTGCCAGCGCACATCATCGCGGCCCAGCACGGTCAAGTGGCCGCGCGCGTCGCGCAGGCTGCCACCGGCCCACAGCGCGGTGCCATCCACAGCGCGCATGCGGAACAAGGTCAGCGCGCCGCCATCCGTCAGATTGAGACCCAGCCAATCCCAGCCGACGGCGCGCGGATTCATCAACGTGGAGGACCATTCCCGGTCCAGCCAGGCCCGGCCCGTCACCGCGCGCCGGCCGTCACCATCGGCCAACTGCCCCTGCACGTTCAACTGCGGCCAACTATAATAATGGCTGGCCTCCTTCGGGTCCGGCCCTTTCTGGCTGTAGCCGCCATCGCCTTGCACGATCACGCTCTGTGTCGGCGTGAAGGCCAGATCGAGCGCAAAGCCATCCCCGGCCACCTTGGCGTGCAACCGGCCATCGCGGCCCCGAAACAGCCGCCAATCATCGACCGCCACATCCATGTCGCCCACCCGCGCCTGCGCCAGCCCGAACCCGGCCCGCGAAATGCGCGCGGCGTGGCGCAGCCGGCCATGGCCGGGGTCCGACAATGCGGCATGGGCAAAAATCACCTGCCGCGGCACGAACGCCGACGGATTTGGCGTGTCGAGATCGGGTTTGGTGCGAAAAAAGGTGATCTGAAACCCCTTCTTCCCCCGCGGCGTGTCGAGCCAGCCGGTGATGTACCACCATTCGGTGCGGAAATCCGGGTGCGCGCCATGATCGGCCGGAAAGCGCAGTGGCACGCCCGGCCGCACCGGCGCGAACGTCGCCGCCAGCAACAGCGGCGCCAGCAGCAAGAGCAAAAGCCGCTTCATCACCAATCCGCCCGCACCGCCAGCAACGCGCCCTGCCCCAGCGCCCGCCGCCCGGCCACCACCGCCGTGCCCGCCGCGCAGGCCAGCAGTGCCAGCACAAGCCCGCCCAGCACCGGCCACGGCAGCGCCAGATCCATCGTCCAATGGAAACTCTGCGGGTTGATCACCCGCACCAGCACCAGCGCCATCACCAGCCCCAACGTGCAGCCGGCCAATGCGCCGAGCAGGCCCAACCCGCTGCCTTCCAGCGCCAGCATCGCCAGGATCTGCCGCTGCGTCACGCCGATGTGACGCAGCATGCCGAACTCGCGCATCCGCGCCAGCACTTGCGCCGAAAAGCTCGTCGCCACCCCGGCCAGGCCGATCAATATGGCAATCGCCTCCAGCGCATAGGTAACGGCAAAGCTGCGATCGAAAATCTCCAGCGCCACCTTGCGCATTTCGGCGGGCCGGCCGAACTGCGCCTGCCCCGCCACGGCCGGCGGCAGCGCCGCAGCCAGGGATTTCTGCACGGCACCGGCATCATGGCCGGGCAGCAGATCAAATGCCGCCTCGCTGGCGTTGGCATCCTCCGTAAAGCGGCGATAATCCGCGATCGGCAGCATCAGCGCGCCCCATTGCCGGGCATAATCGCGCCAGATGCCGGCCACGAACAACGGCCGCTCCACTCCGCCGATCACCACGCCATGCACCGCCCCGACGCGCCAGCCATAAAGCCAGGCCATTGGTTCCGAAATCAGCACCGCCGTGCTGCCCGGCGGGGCCGGCGCATCGGTGCGCGCCACCATTGGCAAGCTGGCCTGCCCGCCTTGTGCCATCAGCATCACCGCCGGCCGGTCCGGATCGATGCGGATCGTCTGCAGCCGCTGAAACCGCACATTGGTGACGCCGGGCACCGCACTCAGCCGCGCCTGATCGGCCGGGGCGAGGCCGCCGGCATCGGCCGCTTCAAGATGCAGATACAGGTCCGACGGCAGCACCGCGACCAGCCAATCATCGACACTCTGCCGGAAGCTCGCCACCATCACCGCCATCGCCACCATCAGCGCGGTGGACGCGACAATGCCCGACAAGGCCAGGCTGGCCGCCTGCGGCACACCCCACAGCCGCCGCACCGCCAGATCGACCGCCGGCACCCCGCTGCCCGCGCGTGCCAGCGGCGCCAGCAGGGCGCGCACCAGCGCCGGCATCAACGCCACCCCGCCAGCCAGCAGCAACGCCATCGCCGCATAGCCCAGGATCGGCAGTCCCCACAGCGGCGGGCCCAGCGCCGCCACGCCGCCAGCCGCCAGCAACGCCAGCCCCGGCCACGCCCGCGGCGGCCGCGCCGGATCGGGGCGTTCGCCCATGCCCTTCATGGCGGCGGCCGGGCTTTGCCGTGCCGCATTCAGTGCCGGCGCCAGGCTGCCGGCCAGCGCGGTGACAATGCCCAGCGCGCCGAACACCAGCGCCGCCAGCGGCGGAAACGCCAGTTGCGCATTGGCGCCGGAAAAATAACCGCCGCCCAGATCACCGCCGAACTGCGTCACCACCAGGCTGGCCAGGCCATAGCCCAGGCCGACCCCCAACAGCGCACCGGCCAGCCCCAAGGCCAGGCCTTCGATCAGCAATTGCCGCACCAGCCCCTCACGCGGCAGGCCCAGTACGGCCAGCAGCGCGAACTGCGGCTGCCGCCGCGCCACCGACAAGGCTTGCGCCGACCACACCAGAAACCCGCCGGTAAGCAGCGCGACCAGCGCCAGCATGCCCAGATTGACCCGATAGGCGCGGCTGAGCGCGTCGGCGCGGCTGGCTTCATCCTCCGGCGTCGCCAGCACGGCATCGGCCGGCAGGGCGGCGGTGATGGCGCGACGGGCGGCATCGGCATCAACGCCTTCGGCCAGTTTCAGATCGAGCCGTTGCAGCCGGGCCAGTTGGGCGAATCGCCACTGCGCGCCGGCGATATCGATCACCGCCAGCCGCGCGTCTTCGCTGCCCGGCAGCAGGCCCACCACCTTCCAGCGCACCTGGGTGCCGGCAGCGGTGAAGCCGAACATGTCGCCCACCTTCACGCCAGCGGCCTTGGCCAGCGCCGGTGACAGCCACAGCGGATCACCATCCCAATCCGGCTGGTTGCCGATGCTGGGCGCCATCGCCGCCGCCAGCCCCGGCGTCACCCGCGCGGCGCGCAGCATGTCGATGCCGAGCAGGGTGAAGCGGCCGCCATCGACCTTGGGCGCGCCGGCCCCTCTTTCTCCAGGACGCGCCAGTTCGCCCCAGCTCGCCTGCAATTCCACCACCGGGCTGACCGCCGCCACCGCCGGCAACCGGGCGATGCGCGGATACAGCGCTTCATCAAAGCCCGCCGGGCTCCGCGCCCGCACCGCCAGATCGGCGCGGCCCTGCACGCTGGCCACGGCCCGGCCAAAACTGGCCAGCGCGGCGCTGTTGACCAGATGCACGGCAAAGCCCAGCGCCACCCCCACGGCAATCGCCAGCACCGCCACCGCAATGCGCAACGGCTGCGCACGCCATTCGCCAATCAGCAGCCAGCGGGTGGGAGCAGGCATGATGCCCATGCGCGCGCGCTCAAGCGGCAAGCGTGGTGCCAGCCGCCAGCCCGTCAGCGGTCAGCCGCACGGCGCGCGTTGCGGCGGCGGCCACCATTTCGCTGTGGGTGACGATCAGCACGGCAGCGCCTTCATCGCGGGCCTGGGCCAACAGCAGATCGAGCACGCGCCGCGCCGTTTCGGGATCGAGATTGCCGGTGGGTTCATCGGCCAGCACCAGGGGCGGCGCGTGCACCAGCGCGCGGGCGATGGCGATCCGCTGCAATTCGCCGCCCGACAGTGCCGCCGGCCAGTCACCGCCGCGGCCGCCCAGGCCGACCTTGATCAGCATGGCTTCGGCGCGGGCCAGCGCCTCGCGCTGGGGCATGCCGGCCAGCGCCAATGGCAGCGCGACATTGCGCGCCAGATCGAGGTGGGGCAGCACGTGAAAGGCCTGGAACACAAAGCCCAGTTGCCGGCAGCGCAGCGCAGCGCGGGCGGCTTCGTTCAGCCGCGCCACATCCTGGCCGGCGATGCGCACGTCGCCGGCATCCGGCGTGTCCAGGCCGGCGATGATGTTGAGCAAGGTCGATTTGCCGACCCCCGATTCGCCGGTGATCGCCACCACTTCGCCCGCGGCCACGGCCAGATCGAGGCCGGCAAACAGGCGGCGCGGGCCACCGGCCGCCGGCACGGATTTCGCAAGGCCCTGCGCCGACAGGATCGGCGCCGCATCGATCAGCGGTGGCGGCCCGGCAACAAAGGGCTGGACCATGGCAAAGGGCGTTTCGGCGCGCATCGCCGTGTGTGTAGCGCAGGCCAGCGCCGATGTTAGCCGGGTGTGGCACCATGCCCTCCCGGCCAGCGCCGATTCAGGCCTGTTTGGCGAACAGATTTTCCGGGTGGCGCATCGCCTTGAACTCCAGCGCATTGCCGGCCGGATCGAACAGGAAGAAGGTGCCCTGTTCGCCGGGCTTGCCTTCAAAGCGCACATGCGGCGGCAATTCGAACTTGAAACCGGCGGCGGCGATGCGCGCGCCCAATGCCTCCCAGGCCGGCCAATCCAGCACCAGGCCGAAGTGTGGCACCGGAACACTGTCCCCATCCACCGGGTTGCGGTGGATGGCGGATCTGGGGGCGCGATGCACCACCAGTTGATGGCCGTGGAAATCGAAATCGATCCACGTTTCCGACGATCGGCCTTCCGGGCATCCCAGCGCTTCGCCATAGAAATGCCGGGCGGCGGCCAGATCATCGACCGGGATGGCGAGATGGAACGGATTCATTGTGGCTCCCCATACAGGGCCGACAATGCTTCGGCCCGCGCCAGCACCTGCCGGCTCGCCCGGGCGATGGCACCGCCCGGCGCTGCTGCCAAGGGGTGATCGTCCGAAAATGGCAGCGGTTCCTGATGGCGCAGTGGCTTCAATCGGGACGGCGTGCCGGCCAAACCCACCTTGCTGTGCGCCGAATCGAGCAGCCAGGTCATCACCGCCAGCAGGCGGGCCGTGACACCCAGGCTTTCCAGCGCCGCAGCCGCCTGTGCCGCCGGCGGCTGGCCCGCCCGCCACGCCAGCCCGGGCCCATCGAACCAGTTTCGCGCCGCCTCGCCGCAGGCCAGCGTGTCGCGATACAGCATGTCGAGCTGGCCGCGCAGCCCGCCCGGTCCTCTTGAAAGCGACCGCAGGGAACCCAGATTGGCGTTGCCGGCGGGGCCAATGGGCACGCCGGCACTCCCCGGCCCGATTTGGGCGGGGCCAGCTGGCTGACCAGAGGAGAAAAGTGCCATGCGTGGATTTGATATTTCGCCGTTGCTGCGTTCGTCCATCGGATTCGAAAATCTCAACCGGTTGGTGGAATATGCCGGCCGCATCGATGCCGGTGATGCCTACCCGCCCTATAATATCGAAAAGACCGGCGAACGCAGTTACCGCATCCAGATGGCGGTGGCCGGCTTTGCCCGTCAGGAACTTGATCTGACCGTGCAGGAAAACACCCTGCTTGTCACCGGCCAGGCCGCGAGCGACAACGACGCGCAGGAGCGCGTGTTCCTGCACCGCGGCATCGCCAAGCGCGCCTTCGAACGCCGGTTCCAACTGGCCGATACCATCAAGGTGATTGGCGCCAGCTTCGAAAATGGCTTGCTCAACATCGATCTGCTCCGCGAAATTCCCGAGCATAAGAAACCGCGCAAGGTGGACATCGCTGCGGCAGGCACTGGCGACGGCCTGGCGATTGCGGCGGAATAGGCGGGCTACCCCCGACTGAGGCGCTCAACGCCCTCCCCCTTGCGGGCGGGAGGGCGTTGCCCATGTTCGACCAAGGGCAATCGGGACTACCCGCGCAACACTTTCCGGCGCTCGATGCGGAAGCGTTTCAGCTCCTCGCCGGGCACCGGCCAAGTCGGATCGGCGCGGGCGGCGGCGGCATAATCCTCCATCGCCTCGCGCAATTGGCCGGCCCCTTCATGGGCCTGAGCCCGGGCAAAATACGCCCGTGCCGGCTCTTTCGGCCCGATGGACAGGCCGTGGCTGATCAACGCCACCGCTTCCGCGCTGCGGCCGGGCAACCGGGTGAGCGCCACACCCTTGTTGATCCAGGCTTCGGGCAGACCGGGGGCCGCCTTGATTGCCAGATCGAAATCGGCAGCGGCAGCATCCAGCCGGCCGGCATTGAGCAGCGCAACCCCGCGGTTCATCAACATCGCCAGGCGCAGCGGTGGCGGCGTGGCGGATTCGCGCAGTGTGCGATCACAGCGCGCAATCTGGCGGCGCTGGGGCGGGCGGGCTTCGGCGGCTTCGCGGCACGGCCGGGCGATTGCTGGCTCTGGCGCTGGTTCGGCCGGCTGGGCAAGAGCCGGCGCGGCCAGCCACAACAGCAAGGTCAGCAAGCAGCGCATCGGCGCGGTCAGGCGATGATATCAGGGATCAATTGATCCTCCAGCAACATGATCTCGTCCTTCAGGCGCAGCTTCTTCTTCTTGAAGCGCTGCAACTGGATCATGTCAGGCATCGGCAGGGTGCGCAGCGCCTCGATGGCGGCATCGAGATCACGATGATCCTGGCGCAACAGTTCGATCCGGGTGCGGATTTCGGCTTCGTCCACCCTGGCGCTCCATTTGCCGAGCCAGCCGCTGACCCCCAGCCGCTGACCCGTTGCCTTGCGTTAACCAATCCGGGCCGCCGGCTCAAGGGGGCGCGGCCCATCCAGAATATATCCGGCGCCAATCATCCCGAACCGGCGGTAAATGGCCGCAACGGCCATGGACAGGCCAGGCAATCCATGATGCACTCACCAATCCCGGCGCTGGCCAAACCCTGGCGGCGCCGCACAGGAAAGGCTCATGCTGATGGCCAATGCCCACCGGGAACAACTTGCCAACCGCCACGCCAGGATCGATGCCAACCTGGCTGCCGAACTGAAACGGCCGGTGCCGGATTCCGTCGTGGTGCGCCGCCTGAAAGCCGAAAAGCTCAAGCTGAAAGACGAGATCAGCGCGCAATTGCACTGACAGGTCGAAAGCCGCGGCTCACTCGTCGCGGCTCACCTTTTCATCGCGCTCGTGACGTTCCTGGGCGTCGATCGTCATGGTGGCGATCGGGCGGGCTTCCAGGCGTGCCAGGCTGATCGGTTCACCGCTGACTTCGCACCAGCCATAATCGCCGGAATCGATGCGGCGCAGCGCCGAATCGATCTTGGAAATCAGCTTGCGCTGGCGATCGCGGGTGCGCAGTTCGATGCCCCAATCGGTCTCGCTGGCCGCACGATCCGTCAGATCCGGTTCGCGCAGCGGTTCAGCCTTCAGGGCTTCGAGCGTGCTTTCCGACTCTTTCAGGATCTGCTCTTTCCAGTCGAGCAATTTGCGACGGAAATAAGCCAGCTGACGCGGGTTCATGAATTCCTCGTCCGCTGACGGACGATAATCCTGTGGCAGATCATCCGCAGCCACCATGGTCATTGTGTCACCATGGTTGCCGGGACCGTCAAATTCACCGTGCGACTCGTTTTTCATCGACCGCGTATCCCACATTCCGGACGGCGCACGCGGCCACAAAGGCCAACGGATCCGTTCCCGAAAATCCGACTGTCCAGACCCCTCCAGACAACCGGCCTCCCACGGCGAGCCCATATATTTGAACAGGGCGGGCGGCAAGTGTCCAATTTGGTTGACGGCAAGATTGTCTGACAGTTTGGCCAGATGCAGATGGTCAGCTCAGCGCTGCAAGCCGTCGATGCGCGCCTGCAACGCCGCCAACTGGTCACGCAGCAGGTCGACTTCGTCCGTGGCCGCCGGCTTTGACCCCGAATCGCCGCCTTTGCCATCACTGGCTTTGCCATCGCCGCCCTTGGCTTCGCGCAGCCGCGCACCGGTCATCAATTCGGTGGCGGCATGAAACATCGCCAGATTCTGCCGCGCCAATTGTTCGAACGGCTTCATCGCGGCATCGCGAAACTTGGCCTGGTTTTCGGCAAAGGCCGACATCGACGCTTCCAGATAATGCGGCACCATCGATTGCATCGAATCACCATAAAGCGCGATGATCTGGCGCAGGAAGGAAATCGGCAGCATGGTCTGGCCACCGGCTTCGCCTTCCATGACGATCTGGGTGAGCACGGCGCGGGTGATATCTTCGCCGGTACGCGCATCGAACACCTGGAAATCCCGCCCCTCGCGGGTCATCACCGCCAGATGGTCGAGCGTGATGTAACTGGAAGTTTCGGTGTTGTAGAGGCGCCGGTTGGCGTATTTCTTGATGATCACCGGCGACTGCCCGGTCGAACCGGTCTTGGCGTCTGGGGAGTTTGGGGCACTGACCATGGACGCTCTCGATAAGGAAATTGGCCCAATCGGTAGCATGATCGCATGTTGCGGTGCAATGCCACAGCGCCGCGAGCGCGCCTGGCGAAGCCAAGCGCGCCGACAGGCGCGGGGCCGGCCGGGCGGGCGACTGGCCCGAACCTCACAGCCCGTTCTCCACACCCCTCCCCCGGCCTTCGCCGGGGCAGGCTTTCGCTTCGCTCGCCACCTTCCCTTGCAGGGGAGGATCAGCAGGCTCCTCCCCGGCAAGGGGAGGTGGCGTCCGCAGGGCGACGGAGGGGTGGCACCCGCCGTCATCTGCACAACATCCCGGGCTTTGCGCCCATGATCCGCCCGCGCGGCCCGCACCCGCTCCCGCTGTTTCTCGCCACCATCAGTCATGTCTGCGGGCCGGACCGGGCGCGCATGGCCAAGATCCTTGCTGGCCTGACCCGCTATCAGTCCGCCCGCCGGCCGCCACCGCGACCTGCCCTCCCCGAAATCGCCCGCGTCGGCGGCGTCACGCTGCGCGCCCGCGCTGCCACAGGCAGGCCGCTGCTGGTGGTGCCGTCGCTGATCAACCCGCCCGATGTGCTCGATCTGGCACCGGGGCAGAGCCTGCTCGGCCATCTTGCCGACGCGGGTTTCCAGCCGTTGCTGGTCGATTGGGGCGCGCATCCCGAACCGCTGGGCCTTGCCGAACTGGTCGAACAGCGGTTGGTGCCGCTGATCGCCGCGCTGGGGCAGAAGCTGCCGGCCGTGGGCTATTGCCTGGGCGGCACGCTGGCGTTGGCGGCGGCGCGCGCCGGCGGCATCACACGGCTAGCGCTGCTGGCCACGCCCTGGCGCTTTGCCGCCTATGGAGAGACGGGCCGTCAGACCCTGGGCCATTGGTGGACCGGCGCACAACCCATTGCGCAGCCGCTGGGGCTGGTGCCGATGGACCTGCTGCAGCCGGCGTTCTGGGCGCTCGATCCCGAAGCGCTGGCACACAAGTTCGCGCAGATCGCCGACGCCGACGAACCCACGGTGGCGGCGTTCGCGCGGCTGGAGGATTGGGCCAACGGCGGCGCGCCGCTCAGCCTGGCCGCCGCCGCCGATCTGGCCGCGCTGTTCGATGCCGGCGCAACCGGCATTGCCGGCGATGCGGTGCCGGCCATCAAGATCCTCGATGTCGTGGCGCTCACGGATCGCATCGTCCCGGCGGCGGCGGCACTGACCAACCCCGGCGATGCCGCGCGGCTGGAGATTGCCAGCGGCCATGTCGGCATGGTGGTCGGCCGCGGTGCCCCGGCCCGGCTGCATGCGCCGCTGGCGGCGTTTCTGGCTGGCTGAATCGGCTGGCCCGTGCGACGGCGCGCGCCTAGTCTTCCCCCAAACGACTCGGATAACCAAAGGAACAAACGCCAATGACCAACATTGTCATCACCGCCGCCCGCCGCACCGCTGTCGGCAGTTTCCTTGGCAGCTTTGCCGCCACCCCGGCCCATCTGCTTGGCAAGGCGGCGATCGAGGCGGCGTTGCTGGACGCAGGCGTGGCGCCCGAAGAGGTGGATGAGGTGATCCTGGGCCAGGTGCTCACCGCGGCACAGGGCCAGAATCCGGCCCGGCAGGCCGCCATGGCCGCCGGCGTCAACCGCGAAGCGCCGGCCTATGGGGTCAACCAGGTGTGCGGATCGGGCCTGCGCGCGGTCGCCATGGCGGCGCAAGCCATTGCCAATGGCGATGCCGGCATCGTGGTGGCCGGCGGCCAGGAATCGATGAGCCTTTCCAACCATGCCCAGGCCCTGCGCGCCGGGCAGAAGATGGGCCACATGGAACTGGTCGATACGATGATCAAGGATGGCCTGTGGGATGCCTTCAACGGCTATCACATGGGCATCACGGCGGAAAATGTCGCGGAAATCTATCAGATCAGCCGCAGCGCCCAGGATGAATTTGCCGTCGCCAGCCAGAACAAGGCCAGCGCCGCCCGCGCCGCCGGACGCTTCGCGGCCGAAATCGCGCCCGTCACCATCAAGGGCCGCAAGGGCGACACCATCGTCGATACCGACGAATATATCCGCGATGGCGTCACGATCGACAGCGTGTCGGGCCTGAAGGGCGCATTCAAGAAGGACGGATCGGTCACCGCCGCCAATGCCAGCGGCCTGAATGACGGTGCCGCCGTGCTGGTGCTGATGACCGAAGCCGAAGCCGCGCGCCGCGGTGCCACCGTGCTCGCCCGCATCGCCGGCTTTGCCAGCGTCGGTGTCGATCCCGCCGTGATGGGCATCGGCCCGGTGCCGGCCAGCCGCAAGGCGCTGGCCAAGGCCGGCTGGTCGGTCGCCGATCTCGATCTGGTGGAAGCCAATGAAGCCTTTGCCGCGCAGGCGCTGGCGGTGGGCCAGGAACTCGGCCTCGATCCCGCCACGCTGAACGTGAACGGCGGCGCCATCGCCATCGGCCACCCGATCGGCGCGTCCGGCGCGCGCGTGCTGGTGACGTTGCTGCACGAAATGGGCCGGCGCGATGCCAAGAAAGGCCTGGCGACATTGTGCATCGGTGGCGGCATGGGGATTGCACTGGCAGTTGAACGCGGCTGAGGCTTGTTGTAATCTTGATAGATGCTGTTTGAGCGTCTTGTCCTGATCCTGATTCTGGTAGTGGCGTTTGTGTTGGCAATGTATTACTTGCCCCGCAATCTGCAGAGCTACAGTGACATGTCGACGTTCAAGCTTCTGGTACTGATATTCATCGCTTCGGAAGCTTTGAGCCTGATCATGATCTGCTTGGAGATAGGGTCTGGCATGCCGGGCCTCGCGCTCGGTGCCGTGGGGGGAGCCGGGTTGGTGCGGGCGATGCACCAGCGGGATTAGGCGTTTCCACACCCAAGACTTGGCGTCATGAAAGGTCGTCGGCGGAATGGTGATCGCCCTCCCTGTCAATCGCGGCTGAAAGATCCTCCCCTGCAAGGGGAGGTGGCGCCGAAGGCGACGGAGGGGTGGCGCGCGCGGAAAGACGCAGCACGCGAGTTTCAACACGCGCAACCCCTCCGCCTCGCTACGCTCGGCACCTCCCCTGAGATGGGAGGAGCGTGGTGCCCCCTTCCCGCCCCCGGCAATCCGCGTCATAACCTTTGCCCATGATCCGCGACGCCACGCCCATCGAGCGCCTGTTTGCCGGCCACCGCGCCGAGCATCCCAATGGCCGTCTGATGGTGCTAGGCCGGCCACCGGAAAAGGTCGAACTCAATCTGGAAGGCTGGGAACGCGTCGCCTGCGTGGCAGCGAGCGACGATGAACTGCGCCCCGGCACGGTGCGCGCCGATCCGCATCATCTGCCGTTTCACGAGGCGCTGTTCGACAAGGCGTTGTTGTCGGCGGAACTGGTGCAACCGCGGCTGATGCTGCGCGAATTGTGGCGCGTGCTGGCGCCTGCCGGGCTGGCCGTGCTGGTGGTGCGGGCGCGGCGGCCCTGGCACATCAAGGATATCGGCTGGCTGCGCGATCCGCTGCAACTGCGGCTGGATGAAACAATGTTCGAGGTGATGGACTGGCGCGTCGAATCCCTGCCCGATCGCCATCATGTCGTGCTGGTTTCCAAGCGCGACTGGCAGAAATCCGTTCTGGTCGGCGCCGCCGATCCCGCGATGGAACCCCGATTGGTGAATTGATCGATGGACGCACACGCACTGGCCGCCGTGGTGAAGATGGTGCCATTTTCGGCGCATCTCGGCTTTGAGATCAAGGTGATGGGCAAGGACCAGGTCGTGGTCCACGCTGTCATCCAGCCCGAACACTGCACCAGCGGCGGCACTGCCCACGGCGGCTTCCTGATGGCGCTGGCGGATTTCACCGGGGCGGTTGGGGCGTTTCAGGTGCTGCCTGAAGGCGCCAAGGGCACCACCACCATCGAATCGAAAACCAACATGATGGGGGCGATTCCAGCCGGCACCACGTTGGTCGCCACCGCCACCCCGCTGCATGTCGGGCGGCGCACCAGCGTGTGGGTGACGCGCGTGGAAAGCGAGGGCGGCAAGCTGGCCAGCGTGACGACGCAGACGCAGATGGTGCTGTAGCCCCCCTCTCCCGCACGCGGGAGAGGGGAATTCCCAACGAAAAACCCCGCCGGCACCTTCGTGTCGGCGGGGTTTCCCATTCAATCAAAAGCCTCAGCGGCCGGCGGGTGAACGCCGCTGGCCCTGGTTCTGGCGGCGCTGGCCATCGCGGGCCTGCGCTGGGCGCGGGCCTTCCGGGCGGCCACCGGGGCGACCATCCGGCCGCACCGCCACGCGCGGATCGCGCGCCGGGCGGGCACCATAGCTGGTTTCGGTCCGACCACCATTGCGTCCACCATTGTTGCCACCGGGGCGACGGCCGAAATCACCACGCTCTTCGCGCTCTGGTTCCGGCGGCGCCAGCTTGATGTTCTTGGCCGCGAGGCCAACCAGGTCGCGGAAGTCGCCGGGCAGCGGCTGCACCGCCAGCGGCTTGCGGATGGTGCGCTCGATATCCTTCAGCAGGCCGCGCTCATCGGGCGCGCACAGCGCAACCGCCTGGCCGTTGCGGCCGGCACGCGCGGTGCGGCCGATGCGGTGCACATATTGTTCCGGCACGTTGGGCAGCTCATAGTTGAACACATGGCTGACCTCCGGGATATCGAGGCCGCGCGCCGCGATGTCGGTGGCGACCAGCACGGTCAGCTCGCCGGAGCGGAACGCCGTCAGCGCCTTGGTGCGCTGCGCCTGGCTGCGGTTGCCGTGGATGGCCTCGGCGGCGATCTTGTTGGCGGCCAACTGGCGCACGATGCGATCGGCGCCATGCTTGGTGCGGCTAAAAACGATGCTGCGCTCGACATCGTCCTGCTTCAGCAGATGCGCCAGCAGCGCCAGCTTTTCAGGCTGCGAAACATGCACCACCGATTGCACCACCTTGTCCACCGTGGTCGCCTGCGGCTGCACTGCCACCTTGACCGGGTTCTTCAGGTAACGCTGCGACAATTCCTCGATCGCCGGCGGCAGCGTGGCGGAGAACAGCATCGTCTGGCGCGTCTTCGGCAGCAGACCGGTGATGCGCTTGAGATCATGGACAAAGCCCAGATCGAGCATCTGATCGCATTCATCGAGCACCAGCATCTCGACATGGCCAAGATCGAGCGCGCCCTTCATCACCAGATCGAGCAGACGGCCCGGCGTTGCCACCAGCACATCAACACCCGGAAACAGCGCACGCTCCTGCCGGCCGATCGGCACACCGCCGAACACCACCGAGACGGAGAGCTTCATGTATTTGCCGTAGGCCTGGAAGCTGGCGGCAATCTGGCTGGCCAGTTCGCGCGTCGGCGCCAGCACCAGGCAGCGGGTGGAGATTTTCAGGCGATGCTTCGGGTTGGCCGCCAGGCGGTGCAGGATCGGCAGCGCGAAGGCCGCAGTCTTGCCGGTGCCGGTTTGCGCGAGGCCAAGCACATCATTGCCGGCCAGCGCCGGCGGGATGGCCGCCGCCTGGATCGGGCTGGGTTCGGCATAGCCCTTTTCGGCGAGCGCGCGGAAAATCGGCTCGGCAAGGGCGAGATCAGCAAAATTCATGTGGGTTTCCAACATATCGAGGCCCGGCCAGCCGGAGTCGGGATTGACTCTGGGCCCACCGGGAAAGGGGGTTGACCAGCAACCCGCGTGATATGGGAAGCAAGCGTCTGCGGGGGGCCTGGAGCCATCTGCTCCGATCACGCGCCCGTCGAGAAATGCGCTTATGCTGCATTGCGGGGGGAATGTCAAATTGGACGGCGGCTCTGGCGTTCCGGTTCGGCTCTGATAGCATCCCCATCCGGGGGGAGCGCAGGATGAAGACAATCGGATTGGCACTGCTTGCCACGCTGGGGCTGGCCGCATCGGCACAGGCCGCCGAGCCGCGCGCGCGGGATCTGGGGGTGCCGTTCGATGGCACGCCGGGGCCGCTCAACGCCATCACCGATGTTCCCGGCATCGAGGTCGGCTTCAAGACGCTGATTTCAGGCGAAGGCGCGCGGGTGCGCGGAAAGGGACCAGTGCGCACCGGCGTGACGGCGATTTTCCCGCGTGGGCGTGCCGATGCGCGCGGCGTATTTGCCGGGTTCTTCGCCGGCAATGGCAATGGCGACATGACCGGCACGCACTGGGTGGAAGAAGGCGGCGTGCTGGAAACGCCGATCCTGATCACCGGCACCGGCAGCGTCGGCGTGGTGCGCGATGCGGCGTTCAAATGGCTGGCCGATCATCGCAGCGGCGGCTTCTGGTATCCGGTGGTGGCCGAAACGGCGGATTTCCTGTTGCACGACATGCCGGGCCAGCATGTGACCGCGCAAGACGCGATGGATGCGATGGCGGCTGCCAAGCCCGGCCCGGTGGCGGAAGGCAATGTCGGCGGTGGCACCGGCATGGTGTGCAACGGTTTCAAGGGCGGCACCGGCACGGCCTCGCGCCGACTGGCGGCGGGCGATGGCGGCTATACAGTGGGTGTGCTGGTGCAGTGCAATTATGGCTCCGCCAATGGCCTGCGCATCGCCGGCATCAACGTGGCGCGCGAGATGGATTTGCAGCCGCGCTGCGTGACCAAGCTGCTGTCGCCGCCGCAGGTCTTCTTTGGCCAGGCACCCACACTGTGCGACCCGAAGAAGCTCGCCATTGCGGACCCGGCGAGCGAGGAGCATCGCGGATCGATCATCATCGTCATCGCCACCGATGCGCCGCTCACGCCTGAACAACTGAAGCGACTGGCGCGGCGCGGCACTGCGGGGCTGGGCCGGCTGGGATCGATCCTGGCCGATGGTTCGGGCGATATCTTCATCGCCTTTTCCACCGCCAATCCGGGCGTGGACGATGGCAATTGGCACGCGGCGGCCGACAAGCCGGCAACCCTGTCCCGCCTGCCCAACGCCGCCATCAACCCGCTGTTCACCGCCACCATCGAAGGCGTGGAGGAGGCGGTGATCAATGCGATGATCGCCGCGAAGACGATGACCGGCGTCGATTACTGGACGGTGTCGGCGCTGCCGCACAAGCAATTGCAGGATGTGCTGCGCCGCCACAATCTGTTGGTGGAGGCCAAGAAATAGACAGGCTATAGGGTCCGAGGCACCAATGGATCAGATGCAAGATTGAGGACAAATGTCCGGAGTAATCTGCTCTGATTATTCTCCAATTTTATCTGAGCCCATGCTAGTCTAGGAGAGTATGGCCAGATTATGAAGGCGGTGAAGGGGCCGGTAAGCACATGCTGACCGGCCCAATCTGTTTAAAGCAGACTAGCCTGAATAGGCGGAGGCTGGCGTTTTCCGGTCTTGATTTCGGAAATGCGCCCTTGGTTCCAGCCAAGGTCGGCTGCAATGTCATGTTGATATTCGCCGCGTTCCAAGCGTGAGCGAATTTCAGCTTCGACTTCGGGGGTATAGTTGGCCCGTGGTGGCCGATTCTTTTGGCTGATCATAGTAGTGGTTTCTCTCAAAACCCGACTTGACGAAGTCTCCCCTGCCTGTGCACTGTGCACACACAGGGGAGACAACAACCACGTGGCCGGCTGGGTTAGTTGACACGTGGTTCGCCCCTACCAAGGCAGCCCGGTGGCTAGACCGGGCTGCCTTTTTGGTATCGGCGGCCTCGTCAAAATTGCCACATTGGCCACTGTGCGCAAGCCGAAAGTTTTCTTGACTGTAACGGATTGGCTAAGAACCCGGCACTTTCCTCATGGCTGATTTATCTTCGAAACGGCGATACATAAATAATTTCAACACATTAGAGAATTTTGTTCAGTTTCTGTGCTTGATTGGTTCTGAGATAAAGATCGTTTTGTGCGCGCTGGCGGCAAGGTGAGGACCCGAGGGGCTGCTGACTATAGAGTATTTGGATGGGAGAAATATCTTTATAGCCAACTTTCCTTCTCCACAGACTAACTCTGATTGCTACTCTAGCAATTGAAAAGTATCTCTGTGCGGGCCGTTCAAATAGGCCACGATCCGCTCCGCTGCGGCTTCTGGCGTTTCACGCATCGTATCGATGCGGATTTCCGGCGCAACCGGCGCTTCATACGGGCTGTCGATGCCGGTGAAGTTGGCGATCTGCCCGGCGCGGGCCTTGGCATAAAGGCCCTTCACGTCGCGGCGTTCGGCCTCGGCCAAGGGCGTGTCGATATGCACTTCGATGAACTCGCCGGCGGGCAGCATGGCTCGCACCGTGTCGCGATCGGCCATGAACGGGCTGATCAGCGCAGTGATCACCACCAGGCCGGCGTCGGTCATCAGCTTTGCCACTTCGCCGACCCGGCGGATATTCTCGATCCGGTCGGCCTCGGTGAACCCCAGATCGCGGTTGAGGCCGTGGCGCAGATTGTCGCCATCGAGCAGGAAGCTGTGTTGGCCCAAGGCCAGCAGCCGCTTTTCCACCAGATTGGCGATGGTCGATTTGCCAGAACCTGACAGGCCGGTGAACCACAGCACGGCGGCGCGCTGCTGTTTCTGCGCGGCGCGCGCCTCGCGCGTCACCTCCAGCGCCTGCCAGTGGATATTCTGCGCCCGACGCAGGCCGAAGTTCAGCATGCCGGCGGCGACCGTATGGTTGCTCAACTTGTCGATCAGCACGAAGCCGCCGAGCACGCGGCTGTCAGCATAGGGTTCGAACACCAAAGGCCGATCGGTGGCCAGTTCCGCCACGCCGATGGCGTTCAGATCGAGCGTGCGCGCCGCCAGATGATCGAGCGATTCCACATTCAGCACATATTTCGGTTGCTGCACTGTCGCCGACACCATTTGCGTCGCCAGTTTCAGCCAGTAACCGCGGCCGACCTTCATCGGCGCCTCGTCCAGCCAGACGATGGTGGCTTCGAACTGGTTGGCGGACTGCGGCGGCGCATCGGCGGCGGCAATCACGTCGCCGCGCGAACAATCGATCTCGTCCGCCAGGCACAGGGTGATCGACTGGCCAGCGACCGCCCGATCCAGATCACCATCCATGGTCACGATGCGGGCCACCTGGCTGATGCGCCCCGATGGCAGCAGCCGCACCGCATCGCCGGGCCGCACCGTGCCGGCCGCGATCGTGCCGGCGTAGCCGCGGAAATCCGGATTGGGCCGGTTCACCCACTGCACCGGCAGGCGCAGCGGCGCGGCGGCCAGATCAGCCCGCACATCGGCGGTTTCCAGCAGGGTCAGCAGCGTCGGGCCATCATACCAGGCCATGTTCGGCGAGGGCGCACAGACATTGTCGCCCTTCAGGCCCGACATCGGCACCGCACCGATAAGCGTCACGCCGATGCGCGCGGCAAAGCTGGTGAAATCGGCGACGATGGCATCGAACACGGCTGGGCTGTGGCCGACCAGATCCATCTTGTTCACCGCCAGCACCATGGCGCGCACGCCGACCAGGTTGCACAGCACGGCGTGGCGCCGCGTCTGCGCGGTCAACCCACCGCGCGCATCGACGATCAGCACGGCAAGATCGGCGCTCGATGCGCCAGTGATCATGTTGCGCGTATAATGTTCATGGCCCGGACAATCGGCGACGATGAAGCTGCGCGCCGCGGTATGGAAAAACCGGTAGGCGACATCGATGGTGATGCCCTGCTCGCGCTCGGCCGCCAGGCCATCGACCAGCAACGCCAGATCGAGATCGCCACCTTGCGTGCCCAGCCGGCGCGAGTCCGCCGCCAGCGCCACCAACTGGTCATCCGGGATCATGCCGGTATCGTGCAGCAGCCGGCCGATGAGGGTGGACTTGCCATCATCGACACTGCCGCAGGTAATGAAGCGCAACAGCTCGCGTTTATCTGGCTCGGTCATCAGAAGTAACCCGCCTGCTTCTTCTGCTCCATGCTCGCCGCCGCGCCGACATCGATCATGCGGCCATGGCGTTCGGACGTGGTGGAGGCCTGCATTTCGGCAATTACCGACGGCAGATCGGCGGCGGTGCTTTCGACTGCACCGGTGAGCGGCCAGCAGCCAAGGGTCCGGAACCGCACGCTGCGCAGAGTCGCCGCCTCGCCCGGCGCCAAAGCCATACGATCATCATCGAGCACGATGATCTGGCCGCCACGCTCCACGGTCGGGCGCGGCGCGGCGAGGTAAAGCGGCACGATATCAATCATTTCCTGCGCGATATAGGCCCAGATATCGGCCTCGGTCCAATTGGACAGCGGAAACACCCGAATGCTTTCGCCGGGACTGAGGCGCAGATTATACAGGTCCCACAATTCCGGCCGTTGGTTCTTCGGGTCCCAGTGGTGGGAGGTGGAGCGGAACGACATGATCCGCTCCTTGGCCCGGCTCTTCTCCTCATCGCGGCGGCCGCCGCCGAACGCCGCATCAAAACCATGCGCCGTCAGCGCCGCCTTCAAGGGCCCGGTCAGCAAGGTTTCGGCATAGACATCGGCACCGGCCGTGAACGGCGTCACCCGCGCCTGATCGGCGTCGGATGCGCTGGCGACGATCAGGTCGAGGCCATGGCGCGCCACCATCTTGTCACGGTGGGCAAGCAGATCGGCAAAATCCCACCCGGACGCGATGTGCAGGAACGGAAATGGCGGCGGCGCCGGGTAAAAGGCCTTCAGCGCCAGGTGCAGCATCACTGCGCTGTCCTTGCCCACCGAATACAGGAACACCGGCCGCTGCGCCTCTGCCACCACCTCGCGCATGATGTGGATGGCCTGGGCTTCCAGCGTTTGCAGATGCGTTGGGCGAGGCTGGGGCTGGGCGGGCAGAATCTGATCCTCATCGCTGCGCCGCTGCTGTGCGATGCAGGCGGCGGCCCTCGTGTTACGGTTGCCGCCGCGAAAATCCAAGCCCTGGAGCGCTGGACCCGATTGCGTTGTGTTTG
>Ga0164295_10001427_pt1 | contig 19821 bp, 16 predicted proteins | sample GEODES006metaG_FD_111798 | JGI IMG/M metagenome (GOLD analysis project Ga0164295, IMG submission 111798) | Oligotrophic lake water microbial communities from Sparkling Lake, Wisconsin, USA - GEODES006 metaG | ecosystem: Environmental > Aquatic > Freshwater > Lake | place: USA: Sparkling Lake... | reverse complement strand
TTTCCTTGTCGGCGGATATCGTATATTTCATGCCATGACTTCTTGCAAAATTTCCCAAGACCTTAGTTCTCCAAATGACTCGATATGCAAGCGGTAAAAATACAAAAGTCCCGACAAACATTCCTTGCGCTGAGATCTAGAAATTAAAAACGGCTCGCCATAATTTGCCATGACAAGCTCGCTCAACATGGTCGCATCTATGACATTTGCCCCTGAAAATTGAGCCTGTTTTAATTGGTCTATCAACTCCGCCGTATTCCCAGGTGCAAAGCCTAAAAATGAGGCCAAATTCCAAAGAAATTGGATGTGGAAATTTTCATAATTTCCTTGGGCTCCATCCAAAAACTGAAAGGATTCTTCTAGAAAATCAAACAAAGGAAAATTCGCTTCTTCTTCTTTTAAAACTTTACCTAATATCTCACTTAAAAATAAAGCGATGCTGGATTTGCCTACGTCAAAAGGAATTTGTCGATACGGAAAATAGCATTTTGCTTCTGAAATTCGGTGAAGTCCGCGGCCTGTTTTGTGAAAAACTTCCAGGTCCAACAGGGTCAAGGGTTGGAACAGCGCCATTTTATGCTTCGCCTTAGCCGACCGAACGCCATTTTCTATATAGGATGCAATGCCGAACTCGGAGGTGTAAATAGTCACCAACAAAGATGTTTCTCGGTACTTTAAGTTATGTAGAACAAGTCCCTTAGTCTTGGTTAGCATCGTCCAAATCTAATCCCAACTCCATGGTTAATTTTTGCATGATTTCATCGACAGAATCTTCCGGATTAAACCGAATCGGCTCCCTAAATTCTACCGTTAAATTCGTATTCCGCTTTTTCATCAGCAAGCCTTTTTTATCAAAGGCCCTTCTAAATCCATTAATTCGAACAGGTACGACCAACGGATTTTCCCCCTTAATCAAATGAGCCGTCCCTTTTCTAAGGGGAGCAAAAGCACGCGTGGTTCCCTGTGGAAAACTAACCACCCAACCACATTTTAAGCCTTTTCCTATTTTAGCAACAGCCTCTAAATCCACTTCCCGCTTAACATCTTCGCCTTTTGCCCTCCAAGAACGATTGACTAAAATGGCACCGGCTTGTGCAAAAATTCTCGGCAACAAGCCATCGTCTTTCATCGTCTCAGCCGCTGCGACATAAAATAAATTAGACCGGGGGGCCAATAAATAAATGGGGTAATTGATGGAATTTTTAATGCCCCATTTGACCGAAAAAAAGATGTGGTATAAACAAATCACATCCATGAAATAAGTCTGGTGGTTGGGCAAAAAGAGAATTCCGTTTTCGGGAAGTTCGTCTAAATATTCGGTGCCCTTAATAATGGTCTTATTATAAAAACGCAAACGGCTATAGGTCAAAAACCCCATAACAATCATGGTGATGCGCTTGAAAACGATCGGGTTGCCGAAAGGGTCCCTTTCGCCTATGCCCAGCGTATCCATAAATTGAAATAATCTTGTCAGTTTGGATGCCATAATAATGGATTAAAATCCGCCTTGTTTTGTTTTTGGTTTTGTCGACTTAGGTGCTTCTTTAACAGGGGCTTGCTTTTTGGTATTCACTGCTTTTTTCGTTACGCTTGCTTGTCGGTAATACAATAAAAACCGTTTCAAAAAAGTCTCTTTTTCGTCTGCCGCCGCTTCTACAACCCGCACCACATCTTTGTCTTTTTTATCTCCTTTTTCATTTTTAACGGCTTCACGAATGGCTGCCAAAAATTGATTGTCAGAAGAAAACACCCCTAATTCACCATTAAAGTACGCAAAATAATACCAAAGATCTTCCGATAATTCCCAATACCCATAAAACTCTTCCTTGTTTGGCTTCTTTATAACCTCCATATATCCTTTTATCGTACTGTTTATGTCCACAGGTCCCACATTAACTAAAGGCAATCCACCCAAAGTATAAAATGAACTTGTATTTGCCGACCAAGACCAATGGACCTTCGAGAAATTGATGTTTTTGGCAAATTCGGGAGATACTTTGTCAAGGGCCAAATGTGCCTGATCCATTTTTGTTCGAATCGGGTCGACCAATGGTTTTTTCAATAAAAACTCGACTCTTTTTAGGTATTCATCCCGATCCTCAGGCTCATCGGCCGACGTAGAAATGTAGCCTTCGTCCAAATTATATTTGACAATTCGGTCTCCCATGACTTTTAAAACGGTGGCGGGAATCGGGTATTGGATGCTCAGCCAAGCCTCTATTCGTGGGCTTAACGTATCGGTAGATAAATTGATTTTACCGAAAGATTTAATCCCTTCATTTCCCGTAAATAGCTGAACGGGGCCATTAGCTTCCATTCTTTTCTGATCAATAAATAGCCTCAATTCGCTTGATTTACCTTTGATTTCATACGATTCTTTCCCCTCATTCACTTCCCCCTCAGCAGAAAAAAGTATAGGGTCTAATTCATCTGAAAAAGGTCCTAAAAAAGTAGGGTACAATTTATTATCCGCATTGATAAAAATACCTGCCGTAACAGGTCTGCCCGCCTCATCTCGCAGATTAGCATCTAAACGTAAATTGGCCGATTCGCCTTTTGCATTTTCAAAGGGAATCCAAGCCGAACGGAAATTCTTCAAGCCTATCAAAGGCCGAATAAAACCCTTTAATTTTAAGAATGGCATTTTCGAAACCACATTGACTTCTCCCTTGTATTGCTGATGTTCACTCAACAAAATAGGCATTTTTTCAGGAATTAAACCCTCCGCCTGAACCCATTGCAAAGGTTCAGAGTTCGTTGGTTTAGTTTTAGCAGGAGCAGGATTCTCAACTTTCAAGAATTCGAAGTTTTTAATGGGTATGGCCACCGTATCCCCATCGCTACGGGGCAACAGATAATTAGCCTCTCCTTTCCAGGCATCTGAATTAGCTTCAATGACACGCAAGTCAGCCAATTTATGGAGATTATTCAAAGGGTCCAACAAAGCCCTTGCCCCGGAAAATGGTTTAAATTGGCCATCTTTTTGAATTGCAAATAAGCCTTTTGCCGGAAACACAAAAGCCGCACCAATGGCCACGTGCTGAACGCCTCCTAATTGTAAAAACTGCGCTTTTAAATCATATTCAGCCGAAAAAGCCTTAATTGACCCCTGTGTTTCTTGGTCTACATTAGCTAAATTTCGATTTTTCAGAGTCATCAACGTGCTATCTGAGGAAGTGCTGGTGCTGTCTTCGAGCCAACGAGATAGCTCGAAACCAGATTTCCCAAACATCTTAAAGCGTTCTGCTTTCAGATCCCAAAGTGCTTCCGTCAAAATACTTTGATAGGCAATGTATGGAAAAATAATCGGGCTTTCTTCTCGGCTCGAAAGCGTTTCGCTACTTGGTTTGATCGAGACTTTCTGGGTCAATAAATTGGCCTCCGCTGTAATTGATTTGGTGAAAATGGCAGGCTTAAATGAAGACATCTGTCTTCCAATGCGCATTTCACTTTGATTGGTTTGCCACATAGAAAACCCTAAATTAAAATGATTGGAGATAAAAACTCCATCCCCAAAGACAAGTTTTCCGCGGGCAAAAACCTTTTTGTTATGCACGCCCATTTGTCCATCTAGCCGAACTTGGCTTTGATAAAATGCAAGCTGGTTTTTTATGGGTTTCACCCAAAGGCTGTCTTGACTCGGGCGCCAACTTAAATTATGGGCGGCCCATTTGGTCTCAGGAAATATATTTTTTCCTTGATAATTTGATGCAATTTTTCCCTCTGCAGCAATAGACATCAAAGAGTCGGGGTAAAAGTAAGTCGACTTTTGAATAGACGAAAGGCTTAATATCTGCAAAGTCCCGGAAGCGTGTAAACCTAATTTATCCATCAGCAATGGCTCAGACATGATGTATTTGGCTTGTTTTTTATACAAATCCAAAGGGGCTTTGCTGGTATACTTAAACCCAAAAGACTGGTCTTGCATTAATACTAACGAAACCTTCAATGTAGGAATGAGGCCGTCGGTATAAAAACTCCCTTCAAACGTAATTTCCTTTTGGGTCAAACTATCCAATTCAATACGAGGAACCTTAAAATAAAACTCTTTTCCATAGACGCCTTTTGCTCGCCAAGGCTCATTAAAATAGGAGATTACTCCGGTTGGAATAATGAGTTTAGGATATTCTGCTACGCCTAATCGACCCGACTTGTTATTTGGTGGACTTAATAAAATAGTCCCCGCCCCATATTTAAATTGGCCCCCTAATTCTCTATTTCCCAAGGAACCATCTTTCAGCTTTGGTAAAAATGTGATGGAATCTATCTCTTTAAAATTGACCGAGAAATTGGAAAAATTAAAATCAAACAAAGGGCCTCTAAACCGATAATTCCCAATTTTAATTTCTCCTTTAAAATCAAAATCCCTCCCTTTGCTAAAGACAATTTGCCGGTCTGAAGGGATAAAATTTGCTTTTAAAGAATCTGAAACCGTAATCTCTTTTACCCCTCTGACGATAAGTTTTTGAGCGGCTAAGTCAATGGATATATTGGCAGAATCGCGGGAAATTTGATTCGCATTTGAGGCCACAAAAAATTTATCAAAATCTTTTTTGGCAAATTGAACTTGGGCATAATGCCTCCCCATTTTTGTAAAAGATATCACATCAGTTTTGGGATCATAATTGATATATCCTGCTTTAACGAATGAATTAAAACCGGGCATTAGCGCCTTATACTCCTTATTATTTTTAGCTAAAATATTGCCAAAATAAGCCCAATTGCGTTTAGATTCAATGAGGAAATTATAAAGCACGCGCATTGGATTGTATGTTAAAGTACCTTGCAACATATCGATTCGATCGGGACTATAATAATCGAAAGATTCTATCCAGGCGGGTACTTGGGACTTTCCAGAGATGCGGTAAAAATCAATTTTATCTGTATTTCTTTTTAAAATGGCTAAGTCGGCCGAAATTCTAATTTGATGATATGAATCTTCAAACAAAAGTCTTTCCTCGGCGATTCCTTCTAACTTTTTTATGTGTAAAGTCTGGTCCTTTGCATACCAATTGCCTCGAATGGCAGGATGATACAAAGAGTCCTTGGCGCCCATATAAGTAGTAAAAGAACCTTTTGGTATATCAATAGAACCCTCAGGCGAAATCCAAAAAGAGGGTGCCAAAACGCGGGCAATAATCTTTTTGTTTTTAAGTATTTCGAGTTGGGCCGGCTCCCGTGACGCAAGGAGGCCCAATTTGTTCCCTTGAATCCACAATCGGCCTTTAGCATTTCCAAAATCTCCTAGAATAGGTTCTTTTAATTGCTCGTTTGACCGAAACTCGAGATTAAAATTAGACACCCCAGTTTTTCTTTTAAGCGATATTTTTGCCATTCCTTCGTTGGCCTTTCCGTCCATAGTTAACAAAGATTTAATTCCCAAAAGACTTGCTGACCGAGGTAATATTTCCCACTCATGTAATGTCATTTTAGAATTTGGGATTCCCCAAATGGCCCCAGCCAAATCCGCATCAGCACCTATCCCAAACTTATCCTTCAATAGCCATGAGAATTCCTTACTTTCTAATCGAAGACTATCCTTGCCTATTTTGAATCGAACTTCGGATTTTTCCCAAGTAAACCTAGGTCCATCCGAAATTTTGCTAGGCAATAACCAAGAGGCCTGCTCGTCATAAAAATCGGCAGTAGGAGCATCTGATAGAGGCGATTCGGTATCCCAACCATCATTCTGAGCGGTCGATTGTAAGGTATCTATTAATTTTTTGGGGATCGTAGGCCACAGAATTCGTAAGTTTCCTTGAACACTAATGGTCAGATTTCCTGTTTGTGTCAATTGCTTATTATAAAACCAGGAGTCCAATTGTTCGGCCAAAACCATGGCGGTTTTGGGATCTTTTTGCGCTACTAATTTTTTCCAGACTTCCACAAAATCCGAAAACAATACCGGTTCATTGGGGAATTGGACCAGATTTCGTATAAAGAAATATGCCAAGACAGGACTTCGAAATCCCACTTTAGGCATTTGAATCAAAATGGCCTGAAGTTCCTTTTTTTGCGTTTCGCTTACTGTATTTGAAGACCATAAGCTAATAAATTGATCCGCTATTTTGGGGGCATCCTTGTATTTGCTGGTTGATATCCAGGACTTGACTTCTTGAGGAAGCCGATCTGGGTTACCCGAAATGGATTGCGCTTGACCTTTATGCGAATAAATAAAGGCAAAAATTAAATAAGACAGAATCTTTATATGACGCAACAAATTTGGCATAATCAAACTCAAAAGAAGGTAAAAATACATAAAAATTTAGGATATTTGAGGCTTATAATCCTGTATATGAATAACGTACTCTCTTTATTTTCTAGTATAAAAGCCTTCGTTTTTGATGTAGATGGCGTCATGACGGATGGGCAAGTACATGTGCTGGAGACTGGGGAACATTACAGGAGTTTTTTTATTCGAGACGGCTATGCCATCGAAAAGGCAAGGGAGGCTGAATATTCACTGTGTGTCATTTCTGGTGGCGGACATCTTGGCGTTAAAAAAAGACTAGAAAATTTAAAGTTTCAAGATATTTACATGAGTTTAGGAGGGCGGGATAAATTGAGCACCTACCTTTCTTGGCTTGAAAAAATAGGCATTTCGGAGGATCAAGTTTTATATATGGGCGATGACACGCCTGATTTAAACATTTTAAAAAGGCCCAAATTGCTCAGTACTTGCCCTGCAGATGCGATTCCAGAAATTAAATCGGCTGTAAAATACGTGTCACCATGTAAAGGGGGACAGGGCGCGGTTCGAGATGTGATCGAAAAAGTGATGAAATTACAAGGCAAATGGCCTGAATAAATACCAACACATGGCACTAATCTTACCGGTAAAAGGAGTCTCTCCACAGTTTGGAAATCATACTTGGCAAGCGCCAAATGCGACAATCGTAGGCGATGTCCAATTAGGGGATTATTGCACCATATGGTTTAATGCCGTTATAAGAGGTGATGTAAATAAGATCCGGATTGGCCATCATTCCAATATACAGGACGGAGCCGTCATTCATTGTACGTATCAAAAAACAGAAACAACGATTGGCAACTATGTTTCGATCGCACACAATGCCATTGTCCATGGATGTACGATTGAAGATTCTGTTCTAGTGGGTATGGGGGCCATCATCATGGATGGGGCCTATATTGAAACGGGAAGTATCATTGCCGCGGGGGCAGTAGTCACTCAACATACGCGTGTGCCTTCTGGTAGTATTTATGCGGGAAATCCGGCCAAATTACTCAAGTCCGTAAGCCCAGAAGCGGCTGAAATATTCATGCGAACCGCGATGAATTATATTGAATATGCTGCTTGGTTTGAAAAATGATTGCATCTTTTTCAATGACTCAAAATACCTTTTGATTTTTCGCCTGCCGTAATTTCCAAATTCATTCGATTCTTTTTAGTGGGCAATGGACAGGTCGCAAATGGAGTAAACTCACAAGGTGGATTAAGCGATTTGTTGAAATCCAAAATAACATTACCCTCCTTATCCGGAGCACTAGCATATAAAAATCTACCTCCGCCATAAGTTGTTTTTTTGTTCGACAAATCGCCAAAAACAATGAAAAATTCATCTATAGTTCCGCCCGCTTCTAATGTGAACTTCTTCCCCTTTATGGTGAAATGTAGCTCCCCGGGTGAATCCTCCAAATAATTGCGCCCGGTAATATCTGTAATATCTAGTTTTTTACCATGAGTAGCCACAAATTTTGCTTTAATTCGCCAAGAAGAATCAATAGAGAAATAGTCAATTCCTTTAAAATTCCGAACATATTCTCCTTCTAAATCACGAAGCCTGAGCGCATATTTTTCCCCACGCTTAATGATAAACCAACGAAGCGATTTGTGCGCCAAAACAAGCGCTTTTTTATCTTGATAAATGATTACATTATTTGCCGGTTGGCCCAATGAAAATACTTGATTGGCTTCATTTGATTTAAATGTTACAACTCCCTTATTCAAAATAATTGTACCCAAAAAAGAATCGGAATGCTCTGTAGGAAAAACAAAATCATTTTTGGGGTCTGCGCCTATGGTATTTTCACCTTCTTTTAACCAAAATAAGCCAGATAAATTAAGGTAACCATTTTCATGTTGTAAGCTATCAATACGTATTTTACGGTATGCCATTATTTCCTTTTCGTATTCGCTTCCTTGTGAAAAAGATACAAACGACATCAATAAAAAGAAAAAAATCAAGTTCCTCATTTAGCTTCGATGTAATTTTTAAAACTAAATAAGATCGATTGCCAGCCTGCTTTTTGGAGCTCGTGTGAATTTTCTGTTTCAGGCTCAAAAAGCTCTTTTACGTAGGTCTCATTTCCCTTAGACTCAAAGATGACGGACATTTTTCTATCGTCGCCTAAAAGAATTTCTAAATGCTGCCTCTCTTTTATTTGTTGAAATGTTCCCCAAAAATCAAACTCAGAGGAGCCATCTTTGGCCGCCATAATATAGTGAAATTCCCCGCCTTCAATAAGATCATTGGTCGCTTTTGGGCAATGCCAATCTGGAGAAGCAAAATTCCAATGAATGATATGTTTAGGATTTGTAAAACAATCCCAAACCGTTTCTATTGAGGCCTGAATTAGTGTTTCTACTTGTATCATTATTTACTCATTTGGGCATCTACGACCGCTATCGCTATCATATTAACAATTTCACGTGTGGACGAACCAAGTTGCAACACGTGCACTGGCTTTTTAAGTCCCAATAAAATAGGTCCTATTTTTTCAATCCCAGCTATTTCTTTGACCAAATTATAGGCGATGTTAGAAGAGGAAAGATTTGGGAAAATTAAGACATTTGCTCCTTTTTCGGCCAATTCACTGAATGGGTGATTCTCTTTTAACAACTCCATGTTGAAGGGTAGGTGGGCTTGAATTTCACCGTCAACAATCATATTGGGATTTCTTTGTTTTAATCGTTCGACCGCGCTTTTCATCTTTTTAGCATCCTCGCCTTCGGCGCTGCCAAAATTTGAATAGGTGATCAAAGCGATACGAGGTTTGATATTAAACTTTTCGACTTGCTTGGCCGACAACTCCGCAATCTCCACGATTTCCTCCGCACTTGGATTAAAATTCACCGTAGTATCCGCTAAAAATAAAGGGCCAAAACGAGTCATCAAAATATACATTCCTGACACTTTTTGAACACCGTCTTTTCTTCCAATCGCCTGCAAAGCTGGCCGAACGGTATCGGGATAATTACGGCTCATTCCGCCAATCATCGCATCTGCATCACCGGTACTAACCATCATACTTCCAAAATAATTTCGTCGTCGAATAATTTTTTGGGCCTCCGCTTTGTTTAAACCTTGCCTTTGTCGGCGAATAAATAATAATTCACTGTAGCGATTTGCACGCTCTTTATCTTCATCCGCTACTGGTAAATAAGGATCAATGATTTCAACCCCTGGCAACTTAATTGAATTTTCATCTAAAATTTGTTGGATTACCTCCCGATTCCCCAATAAAATGGGCGTTGCAATTTTCTCCTGAAATACTTCTTGGGCCGCTTTTAAAACAGATAGGTTTTCGGCGTCCGCTAAAACAACTCTTTTTGGCTTGGTTTTGGCCTTGTTGATAATCACTTTCATCAACGTATTATCTAGGCCTAACCTCTTTGACAATTGAAGCTCGTAGGCTTCCCAGTTTTCAATGGGATGCTTGGCCACACCCGATTTCATTGCCGCCAAAGCCACCGCTGGGGCAACGGTAATTAATAGCCTCGGATCTACGGGTTTAGGAATTATGTACTCCCGGCCAAAAACAATATTATCCTGTCCATACGCCAAATTAACAATATCTGGAACCGGCTTTTTCGCCAAATCAGCCAACGCATATACGGCGGCTAATTTCATTTCTTCGTTAATTACTTTGGATCGCACATCGAGTGCCCCTCTAAAAATATATGGAAAACCAAGTACGTTATTCACTTGGTTTGGATAATCGCTCCGACCTGTAGCAAAAATAATATCCTTGCGCGCATTCAATGCTTTGTCATAAGCAATCTCGGGTGTTGGATTTGCCATCGCAAAAACGATGCAATCTTTGGCCATCGGCTTAATCATTTCTTCTGAGAGAATATCTCCTTTTGAAAGGCCGACGAATACATCTGCGCCCACTAAAGCCTCTGTCAAGGTTGTTTCAGCCGAAAAATGATCATTGGCAAATTCAGCCTTCCGACCGTCTAAATTCGTCCGAATCGGATGTATCAAACCCTTTGAATCAAACATTAAAATGTTTTGTTTTTGAGCTCCTAAAGAACAATAAAGCCGAGTACAAGAAGTCGCTGAAGCGCCGGCGCCATTGATAATAATTTTTACTTTTGAAATATCTTTTTTAACAATCTCTAATGCGTTTAAAAGCGCCGCCGCACTAATAATCGCGGTACCATGCTGGTCATCATGCATGACCGGAATATCCAATTCGGCCTTTAATCGCTCCTCAATCTCAAAACATTCCGGAGCCGAAATATCCTCTAAATTAATCCCGCCAAAAGTGGGCTCTAAAATTTTGACCGTTCGAACAAACTCGTCCACATTTTTGGTGTTCAACTCAAGGTCAAACACGTCGATATCCGCATAGATTTTAAAAAGCAAACCCTTCCCCTCCATCACAGGTTTACTCGCTCCGGGTCCAATATCCCCAAGGCCTAACACCGCGGTCCCGTTGGAAATTACGGCGACCAAATTTCCTTTCGCCGTATACTTATAAATATCTTCTGGATTAGCCGCAATTTCTAAACAAGGGTCTGCGACACCGGGGGAATATGCTAAAGTCAAATCCTTTTGAGACGCCGTTTCTTTCGATGGAATTACCTCAATTTTGCCTGGCCTACCTTTCGCATGGTAATGAAGGGCTTCTTCTTTTAATGTGTTATTATCTGCCATATACGTTTATTGATGTAATTTTAGATTTTCTTAAATCTAGTGCAAGGTTACGAAATTATCGAGTGGAAGGAAAATTAATTGGCTATATTCGCTGAATAAAAATCCAATTTTTAGCCCTTATAAATTAATTTGTATTTCACTATATGAACCCTTCATTTCATAAATTCAAGTCCATCATTACGCGTCCCATCCTATTGAAGTTTTTTTTATTTCAAAAACTTTCATCTGCCTTTTTTGCTGGTTTAAGCATCCATCATTTTGATGCTGATACTTGTGTCGTTCGCATCAAGCTTTCATGGTTTAATCAAAATCCTTTCCGCTCCATGTACTTTGCAGTAGAAGCTATGGCGGCCGAAATGTGTAGCGGGATGCTGGCCTTATCCCAAATATATCAAAGGTCCCCCAAAGTCAGCATGCTGGTGGAAGGGATGGAAGCCAAGTTTTTAAAAAAGGCAACTGGGGTCATATTATTTAGTTGTGATCAAGGAAAAGAAATTGAAATGGCGGTAGAAGAAGCGATCAAAACAGGGGAAAGCACTAAAATCACTTGCCTTTCTGTAGGTAAAAATTCGGAGGGAATCGTCGTTGCTGAATTCAATATGCATTGGACATTTAAGGCTAAAAATTAGATTTAAGCCTATTCAAAAATTTGCATGTAAATTAAGGTTCCTGCTGCCAATGTCATGATGATTAAGGCCGTAAATCCTAAAATATTGGCTGTCAATCCATTCACATTTTCGCCTATAATTTCCTTATTATTTGAGATATGCAAAATCATGCCTATCAAAACGGGTGCGGTCAAACCATATAAAATAGCTGTATAAATTAAGGCTTTCATAGGTGAAATTCCCACATAATTCAACGAGAGCCCTAAAAGCAGCGAGATGGCAATGATGGAATAAAAGCCTTTTGCCTGATGGAATTTTTTGTCTAGACCTTGTTCCCAACCAAATGTCTCCGTAAAAATATAAGAGAGCGATCCGCTTAAAACAGGAATGGCAATTAGGCCCGTTCCTATTACGCCTACCGCAAAAAGCAGATAAGCAAGATTGCCGGCCAAGGGTTTTAGGGCCATGGCCGCTTGCTCAACAGTATCTATTTGATGAATGCCGCCTTGATATAAAACGGTTCCGGTCGTTAAAATAATAAAGTACATCACAAATCCCGAAACGGTCATCCCAAAATCAACGTCTTGATTCATTTCATCAATGATTTTTTTGTTGACCATCACGTGACGTTTTTTGTGTTTCATTTCTTCCACCTCGACTGACGCCTGCCAAAAAAATAGATAAGGAGAAATGGTTGTGCCTAATATGCCGACAATAATAGCAATAAAATCTTTGTCCCATTTTATGGTTGGAATGAAGGTAGATTTCGCAATCTCGACAAGATCTTGTTCATACAAAAAAGGGACAATAAAATAGACCAAAATAACGACGCACAGATATTTTAAAATGGACGCTATTTGGGTATAGGGCAAATAAATGATTAATCCCAAAAGTAAAATGGTGAAAAATACACTGAAAAACATCGCGTCAATAGAAGGAAATAACAAATTCCCAACGGCGCCCATCCCTGCTATATCGGCTCCAATATTCATGACGATGGCAGGGAAACTAAAAATTAACATGATGTACAGAATTGGCCTCGGATAATGCGATTTAAGTGCGCCTGTTAATCCTTGGTTTGTAACCAAACCTATTCGGGCACACATTTTTTGAATCGCAGCCATTAATGGAAATGCGACAATGGAAGTCCAAAGTGTAGATAATCCAAAAGCGGCTCCGGCCTGTGAATAGGTTGCAATGCCTGAAGGGTCATCGTCGCTAGCGCCTGTGACTAAACCAGGTCCTATTATTTTCCAGTAACGAAGAATTTTTGATGTAATTGATGCCATTCATTTTGATCTATATTTCACAAGGTACAAAATTCTATTCCCTTGGCTTCCTAGATAAAATGAGCATTGAGCAAAATCAAAAAATTAGCTTACGGTGTGACGCTATTAAAAATCAATTTAGCTTTATCTAATACCGTGACCGTTGATATAGCCTTTGTTAAAACATCATAAGTCACTGCTGTCGAGCTTTTTGTAGGCAAACTAGCTGGCGTCTCCGATAAGGCATAAATGGTCAGGATGTACTGATGCGTTCCCGCGCCCGCAGAACAAGGCGATGTGTAAGAGATATTGTTTCCGTCCTTGTTTACCCCCATTAACCAAGGCCCCTTGTTGGCCTCAGCATATAAGATTTTATTCACGGTTTTATCGATTCCCCACAATAATAAATAACTACTATACTTCGTGCTGTCAGATGAATTAGGATAATGAATCATGGTGATGGCAAAAGATGTAGCTTTTGCTGGCGCATTTTCCCAGGCCAAAGGAATGCTATTTTCAATGCCATTCACCTTTTTTTCGCATTTATAAGTGTCTAACAAAACGCCGTTGGCTATGGCGGTGCTTGTCAACTTAAATCCTGTGGCAGAAACGGCTGGAGTCGTGGGAGTCGTCGTTGTCCCGGTATTGGTTGTTGCAGCAGGTGTTACTACGGTTTCTTTGCTACAAGCCAATATAAATATTGAACATACGAAAAAATAAAATTGGTGTTTGAAATTATTCATTTAGGCGGCTTGTTAACTATTTAAACAGGTTAATTTATTTACAAATATCCCTAATTATTTTCAAATGATGTTCCGTGTGCACCTCTATAAAAACAAATGTTTCACGAACATTTACCTGCCCAAAAAAGGGGTGGACAAAAAAGTGATTGGGAGCACAGTTCTCTAATAAACCTATGTTTTTGTGGGCTAGTTCAACGCTGGAAATTAAACTCGATTCCGTGATTTCTTCCGTAGGTAAAATGCCTTTAGGGGCGCGCACTTTACCCCTAGGTATTTTCTTGGTGAAAAATACAAAGGATTTGCGCCAATTAAATTTAGGCTTATATTCCGCTGAATTCGAACTCAGTAAAGCCGTAATAACTTGATTCATTACTCGTAAAGAATGATCTATTTGCCAACCAATGTTGGCATTTGAAATAGCCAAATTTTGCCTATCGGATTGAGGGATATATGTTGACAATTCCGCCAACTGTTTTACAATTTTTTCCATTATTTATAAATATTCCCATAAATTTAAGCTAATTAAGAATGTTGCGCAACGCAATTTTACTTAAATTTTATCGGGTGGTTTATTTTTTAAAATTTTGGGTTAAGCTAGCACTAAGGATATTTTGCCCCCAGGTAAACATCGCAAATCCTCATTATTTAAATTCCAAAGGTCCTCTTTTAATTGTGGCCAACCACCCTAATTCATTTTTAGATGCTGTTATTATAGGTGCATTTTATCAAAGAAAAATACATTTTTTAGCCCGAGGAGATGTTTTCCAAAATCCCATATTTGGATATTTACTTCGATCCATTGGCATGATTCCTGTATTTAGAGCAAGAGAAGGAAAGGAACATTTGCACAGAAATAGCCACACATTTCAAGAGTCCGTTGATCTCATTAAAGAGGGAGGTGCCATTTTAATCTTCATTGAAGGCATCTGTTTAAACACACATGAAATTCAACCCTTTAAAAAAGGCGCCTCTAGAATTTTAGAAACGCTACACGCCATTGACGTTTTTCCCAAAGTTCATGTCATCGGAATGGCCTATAATTCATTTAGAGGAATCGGCAAAAGTGTGAATATTGACATCACTGAAATCGGGTCTATAAAACCGATTATTGAATCTAGCGACCGTCTCATTTTCAATGCGCTTGCCATGGAAGAAATGTCGAAAAACATACACCTGCCTTTAGAAAAAACACTTGTTTCGCATGGATTTACCTATTATTTCCATCTTCCCTATTATCGAATAATCGAATATTGCGTTGACCTGAAATTCAAGCATACCGTGTTTTTTGATTCGGTACTTTTTGCCGCATTATTATTTACCTACCCGATCTACTTGGCTCTATGGATTAGCCTATTGGGTACGATGGGAATCCCGATGTTCCTAGCCACCATACTTGTATTTTTGATGCCAATATTGGGCCAAAAAAGCATAAAATTAGCTTAATTTATCTGCGATAAGGCGATCATTGGATAAGCGAGGAACCTTGTTTTGTCCGCCTAATTTCCCCTCCGATTTCATGTAATTAATAAACGCATTTTTCTTCAATGGGGTTAAAACGAGGGGCTGAAGAATGCCGCCAACAATCAAGTCTTTGTAGTATATATTTTGTTGCTGCATGGATTGTTCCAAGGCATCTTTAAACATAGAAATGTTTTTCGGTTTCTTTGAAAACTCAACAAGCCACTCATGATAAGGAAGTTCACCTGGGGCAGGATTAATTTGAGGGGCTAATGTAAACTCGACAATATTAGCCTCCGGACATACCATCAAAGCTGCTTTCATCGCCCTCTCTACTTCTTCCGAAATAACGTGTTCGCCAAAAGCAGAAATAAAATGTTTAATCCTGCCTGTGACAATAATTCGATACGGATTTAGGGATACAAATTTAACCGTATCGCCGATGGAATAGGCCCAAAGACCAGCATTCGTAGTTAATAAAAGGGCATAATTTACGCCTAGCTCCACTTCCGCCAAACACAATCTCTTCGGTTGTGCGGAAAAATAGGTGTCCGTAGGCACAAATTCATAAAAAATTCCTCCGTCTACATTAAGCAATAAGCCCTCCTCACCGCTTGAATCCTGAAAAGCAATAAAACCCTCAGAAGCCGGATACGTTTCTAGCACATCCACTTCTCGGCCTATCGACGACATTAACTTTTGCCTGTAAGGTTCGAAGTTGACCCCTCCCGTGACAAACAACTGAAAATCAGGAAATAAATCACCGACTTTTTGACCCGTCAACTCTTCCAATCGATCAAAATACATCTGAACCCAAGGAGGTATACCCGAAATTAATCCCATCCGTTGAGCATAGGTTTCCTGAACTATCGCCGCCAATTTTTCCTCCCAATCTTCGATGCAATTCGTCTGATAAGTGGGCAATTGGTTTGCCCTTAAATAACTAGGAACATGGTGATTTACAATGCCAGATAATCGGCCCGTAGGAATCCCATTTTTAATATCCAAAGCGGGAGAGCCTGATAAAAAAATTAATTTTCGATCTAAAAAAGCCGCATTCCCACTGTAAAAAACATAGTGCAATAACGCGTCTCTCGCACCTTGAATATGAAAGGGCATGGACTCTTTTGAAATGGGAATGTATTTTACCCCAGAAGTGGTACCCGATGTTTTACCAAAGTATGCGGGCTTTCCTGGCCATAAAATATTTTCAGCCCCTTTGACCATCTCGTCGATATACGATTTTAAATCCTCATATTCGGCGATGGGAACGATGGATTTAAACTCTAAATAATTTCTGATTTTGGCGAAGGTAAAAGCCTGTCCAAATATCGTATTTTCTGCTTTTTTTAAATGGTGCGAAAGCCAAAAATCCTGTCTCTCTAGCGCATTTTGATGACTTAAACGATGTTTTTTTACAACACGTTTGGCAAATGGTTTAGCAAAAAAAGAACGGAATCCCATTATTCATTATTTAAAAATTCCTTTAGGATCTGGCATTTTTTCGGCCAATTGGCTGCCAAAATTCAAGTCCATTTGCAATATATCTAAGGTCCTGCATTCGTGAAAATAGGTCCATGCCAACTCATACTTTTCTTGATAAAAAGCAACTTGGCTCCTCTTCATCCAGGCACTTGCATTCTTTGGTTCATCTTTTAAAGACTGAGCCAGCTCCGCGTCCACTTCCGCCAATGTTCCACAATCCTTACCTTCTAAATAACAACTCAAAAGTACAATGGCATAGTCCACGCGCATGAGTGCCTGGGTTGGATCTGAAATTAAGCCTTTGGCCAATAATTGTTTCGCCAAAGGATAATCCTTTCGCTGAAATGAAATAACCCCTAAACCCCAAAAGGCATCTATGCTTGACGTATCCAATGCATTTACCAAGTTAAATCGATATGTAGCTGTGTCCAATTTAGCTGAAGCCACAAACTCCCAAGCACGCTCTGCAAAGAAATTGGCGGCTTCTTTTCTGGAAGCAAAACTTGCATCGCAACTGCTTATAAATTGGTCTAGCTCCAACTTATCTTTTTGTGGTAGCGCTTTATTTCCAAACAATACTTGGTATTTAACTGGTTTTTGAGCCCAAGTTAGGGTTGACACAAACATCAACAACGTGATTAATTTTACTATTTTCATATCACAAATCTATCGTTTCTTTTTATTTCCTGGTGCGGCTGTCTTATATTTTGAATTTCTTCCTGGTCGATTATTTCGATCTGGTCCTTTCGGTCCAGGTTTACCCGCAGTCTTTCCACTTGCCTTAGGCCCAGTTTTAACGCCCTGAGCCACCGCTCCGCTACGCGTTAATCCATTTTTTCCTAAACCTTTAAGTGCCGCTTTATTTCCATTAGCCCTAGCCTTAATCACCCATTTTTTATCATGAAAGGCTCCTTTAAAATCAGGATCCTCTCTTTTTCGCTGCTCGTCCACGGACCTCAGCATATCTTGATGCTCTAAAAATGGCGTCTCTTCCACCTTTATTTCATCCGGCAATGCCGTAATTTCTATTTTTTGCTGTATAATTTCTTCTATTTTATGCCAATGATACGTCTCCGCTAAAGTAATAAAAGTAATAGACTCGCCTACCTGCTCCGCGCGACCCGTTCTACCAATCCGATGGACATAATCTTCATAAATTAATGGTACATCAAAATTGATCACATGAGAAACTTTAGGAATATCAATCCCGCGTGAAGCAACATCCGTTGTAACCAAAACCCGAATACTGCCTTCTCGAAATTGCTGCATGGCATTTATACGCGTGTTTTGACCTTTGTTGGAATGTATCACTCGAATTTGATCCACAGGAACGACTCTAAAACTTAAATATTTCTCGACTTGATTCACAATATCCTTGCTCCTACAAAATATCATAACTCTCTCAAATACAGGGTTTTGCAAGAAATGTGCAAGTGCATTTAATTTGGTTTGAACGTTTTGCGCCTCAAAAACATATTGTGTGACTTGGCTTGCTGGAGTAGCCTGGGGAGTAACTTCAATTTTATGCGGAAACTCTAAAAACTCATGGGAAAGGTTCTCAACTTTCTCCGGAAAAGTTGCCGAAAACAATCCATTTTGACGTTTTTTATACGGTATTTTCTCTAAAATTTGACGGATTTGAGGCATAAAACCCATGTCCATCATTTTGTCCGCCTCATCTAATATCAGGTACTTCAAATCTTTGGTACCAATGGCTTCTTTGCGGTACAATTCTAAAAAGCGACCGGGAGTTGAAACTAATATATCGACACCAGCTTCCAAGGTTTGAATCTGGGTTTTGGGACCTAAGCCTCCATAAAGAGCTAATATTCTTAAGTCGGTAAACTGCGCCAAACCCACCATCACTTCGTGGATTTGCATGACAAGTTCGCGGGTAGGGGCTAAAATAAGGGCCCTTGGTAAGCTCCCCTGCATGTATTTGCATCGCATTAAAATCGGCAAAGCATATGCCGCCGTCTTGCCTGTTCCCGTTTGAGCTATTCCTAACACATCATGGCCCTGCAATAATAAGGGAATTGCCTTCTCCTGAATGGGAGTTGGTAAAGAATACCCAACAACATCGCAAGCGCGTTGCAATTGTGGATTCAATCCCAAACGTAAAAATTCACTCATTAGAATTGGCTTTGTTTAATTTTGCAAAGGTAGGGAAAATAATATTCTTACCTTTGAAACAAATTTTTACCCTGTGGAATTAAAACCTATCTATCTGATTACAAGGTTGGGGATTTTAGTAAGCATTTCCATTCTAATAGGATCCATGTCATCTCTCTTTCTTTGGGGATTGGAACAAATCGCTTGGATTCGAAACGAAATACCATGGCTTTTATATGGTCTTCCATTAGTAGGCATTTTTTTCCATGTCATTAAAACATACGGCTTTCCTTTTTCCAATGCGAGTGCCAATGATTTAGTTACTCAAATAAATGAAGACAAATTAAGCATTAATCCCCAAGCAGGAATTTCGGGAATCTATGCCATTGTCAGTACTTGGTTAAGTCATTTGGTCGGCGCATCTGTAGGCCGAGAAGGAACCGCGGTTTTGTTCGGAGGAAATGTAGCCCAAATGGCTTTACAAAAATTGAACTACTCTTCACAAGAAAAATCCATTTGGATTCGAACCGGAATGGCCGCTGGATTTTCCTCCATATTTGGAACTCCCATGGCAGGCTGTTTTTTTGGACTCGAGATCGGAACCGTCGGAAAAATTCATTGGCCTTCTCTAATTGCTTGCATATCCACTTCCTTTTTAGCGAATTTCATCAGTTTACACGTGTGGGACACAAAACATGTATTTTATCCCCTTGTTTTTTTACCTCCAATTTCAATGCTATTTTGGGCTAAATTGATCAGTATTGGCCTATTTTTAGGTATAATAGGCCTAATTTATAAGCGATTAGAATCGAATATTTCAAAGCTGCTCGCCCAATTGCCCGGACAAGCGATTCTCAAAGGACTCATTTCGGGATTAATTCTCTTCGTCTTATTTCAAATTACTTTTTTTAAATCCGGTATTGGTTTGGGATCAGAATATTTATTGGAACCATTTCAAGAAACATATTCCCATATAGAATTTGCCGGATCCAAATTAATAGCAACGACCCTAAGTCTTGCCTTAGGTTTTAAAGGGGGGGAAGCGACTCCTTTATTTTTAATTGGGTCACATGCAACTTCATCACTTTCCGAATGGATCGAATTGCCCCATGCATTTTTAGCTGCCATAGGATTTGTATGTTTATACTGTGGCTTAACGAAAACCCCAATCACGGGATTGTGCTTAGGCATTGAACTTTTTGGCCCATCTGCATGGGCATGTTATTTAATCGTAACTTGCCTC
>Ga0164295_10001426_pt1 | contig 19822 bp, 13 predicted proteins | sample GEODES006metaG_FD_111798 | JGI IMG/M metagenome (GOLD analysis project Ga0164295, IMG submission 111798) | Oligotrophic lake water microbial communities from Sparkling Lake, Wisconsin, USA - GEODES006 metaG | ecosystem: Environmental > Aquatic > Freshwater > Lake | place: USA: Sparkling Lake... | reverse complement strand
CTACTACGGTCGCGTCAAGCAGGGCGTCTTTGAGTACCTCGCCGTCGGTGCAGCGGTGAAGAAGGGCGAGCTCTCTTCAGCAACAATCGATGACTTCTTCGCAGACACCATTCTCGTGTCGACGGCAAGGCAAAAGAGGACATGCAACGGCAACGACGACGCGTGCACCACAAAAGAGAAGTACTCGTCCCGCTGGGAAGATATGAAGCTGTCCATGTTCCTGCTCGGCAACGCGTTCCGTACTGACTCAGGCAAGCCGCCTGAGAAGGTCAAACAGGTCAAGGAGGCGAAGGCTTTCTTTGGACAGGTGGATAAGCTGCAGAAGGCGCGGATGAAGGGCGACAGGAAGGGAACGGCCCTGGCTTACGCGGCCTCGATCGAAGCGCTCGAGGCCTTCTTGAATGATGTCGACCTGCCGCCGACATTTGCGCCCGACTACAAGGAGGCAGCAGATCAGGAGGTGCCCTCGCTTTGCCAGGGCAGCTTCTGCATCTGAGCTCGATGGCCTCTAGATGGCCTCTAGGGGCAGGACAGGCGAAGATTCTGTTTCTGTTGTGTCTTTCAACATGCTTTGGTCCTTCGTCCGATTATTCACAGCCAATTCACACTCTGAACTTCACAGGAAGAAGGTCAAAAAATGCTGCGACCTCGCGTCCTTATCATATTGCTTATCGCATCGTCGGCCGCGGCACTGCAGCGTGTGAGCATTGCTAGAACGTCATCGAACCCGTGCCCTCGCGCATGGCAGCCGTGCCTACAAGCGCGCGAGCCCGCAACCGTGCGTGGTGGTAACTTTCTGTTGCCAGAGCCAGCGCTTGCGATCGGCTCATCGCTCTTGCTGCTGCTTGTGATCAATCGTTTATTCACCGACGATTTGCTGAACTCGCAGAGCCGTGCGGATCTAATTGCCACCATAGCGCCCGTGCTCATTGTGCTGAAGGCCCTCGCCGACTTGGACATTACCCCCAAAGAGGCTGAACCTGTGGTGCTTGATGGTGCCGAGGTAGCGTGGGTCGAGCCATCGCTCCGGGCGGACCTGCGCGACGAGCTGGAGTGGGCCGCGGACACGCTAATGGGATGCGAAGCGTGCGCTGCAGTCGCGCTGCATCACGAAGGTCGCACGCTGATGCTACGCGGCGTGCTGCCATCGGAGAGCGCCGTCGTCGTGCCTGGTCCGCTGCTCACCAAGTGCATGCAGCGCACCAATGGCGCGCCCGACTACCTGCCAGCGCTACAGCTTCTGCCCGGCCGTGTTGAGTTCAGATATCTGCCATCCCTTACGCAGGGCGTCCTAATGCTGCCATTAGTGGGCAGCACTGGCGCGCTCGTTCTCGCATGCGACCGCCAACGAGGCTTCACTGAAGAGGACGTTGCATGGGCGCGTGCGATCGCAGCGAGGCTGGGTGCTTGCCTCATGGATACGAAACCGCCGCCAAGATAGCGACGGGGTCACCTTTGCTACACAGAGCGCTGAGTCATGCGCCTGCGCGGCGAAGCACTCCCGACTCTGTTTTGCAGTGGGGTCGGGACCACAGGACCACGAGCGGAGGACCCAGACGCGGTGCGGCGAGGCGGGGACGCACCGCTCGCAGGCTCAATGCACAATGGGGGCGGTTATTTTCTCGTTGGGATTTACGTAAACTTAGAAGAATAAAGTAAGCGAGAGTTGGAACGTCCGGCGGGTCGTCCCCGGCGGGTCGCGCGCTGCTCCGCGCCGGACGCCCGCGATCGTGTGCGGGCATGCGCCCCGGTGCCGCGGCCGGGGTTCTCGTAGTCGTAAACGTAGTCGTAGAGCCGCTGCGTGGAGGGTGCCGCCGCCGGGGTAAAAGCTTAAACCGTAGCTACGGTAGCCGCGCGTGACCCCGTGAGCGCGGGTACTTGCGTTACGACTTACCGGTTTACGGCGAGAACCGAGACAACCGTGCGGTGGAGTGACGCCGTCGCACAGAGAAGCCTCCCACGGGGCGGCCCCGCCGTCCCCGCCCGGGCCCCCGGGCTCGACGCGGTCCCCCCGGCACCGGCGCGATCGCGGGCACCGCCGGGTCGCGCGGCCGCGCCGTTACTAGCCCGGCCTAAGCCGCTGGCCATGCAACACGGCTACCAATTAACGGCTACAAGGTAGCTACAAGGGACCCCGCATGGCACGAGCCACGACACGGCACAGACGAGCTGTATCTCCCGAACAGAACCACCACACATGCGCACCTGGTACGTAATGGACTACGTATGGATCTGCCTATTGTCGACGAGCGTCGGTTGCTGGACTGTGCTGTACATTGGCGTGCTGCTCTGCGACATGCATACTCGTACATGTATGCCTTGTGCATGGCATGGGATGGCATGGCTGCTCAGCGGCCGGGCACCCGGGCGCGCGGGCCTCGCTGCAGAGCTCCTACGGCAACGACTGCATCGACTGCTGCCCTCAGCGGCGCGACCCCTTTGCTCTGCGCATACGCCGACGCCGCTGCTGCTTGCTGCTGCTGCACGAACGCGGCGTACTGAGGGGAGTACGCGGCGGGGCCCCACTGTGGAGGTGCCGCGGTGCTGCCGTACGGTTCGGTCGGCTGATACGTGTAGTTGCCGTTCTGGGCGTATGCGTATGTATACGAGGGCCAGTGCGGCGGCGGCGGCGGCGGCTGCGCGGCAGGCGTGGCGCGTGGCGCGTGGCGTTGCGACACTGGCGGCGCGGCGGCGGGTGGCTGCGGCACAAACGGCGCCACTCCAGCCGCCTCGAGCTGCTGCTGCGCTCGCAGGTCGAGCGCCGCCAGGTGTGCACCGCCACGGCGCGCATCAGACTGCCGCTGCTGCCACTCGACCGCGGCCGCGCGAGCAAAGCATGCACCGCGACCACTGCCCAGAGCAGGGTCTCCGCCGCCAGAAGCGTCGGGCAGGAGGCTCGGCGGCGCGGGTGAATACGCGTGTGCGCCGGGGCCCAGGCCGACGAGTTCGTACGCGGCCGGAACATAGTGGTTCGGAGCCGTGGGGTCGCTCGGGTACGCTGCGTCGGTCGAGACCTCGGTCGGGAGGTGTAGTAGAGGGCCTGATGCCAGCTCCTCCCGGCGTCGCTCCCGCGCCGTCTTATGCGCGGTAGGTGCGCCGTGAGTGTAAGCAGCTTCAGTGGCCGCAGCGGGTTGTGCGGCGGGCTCGGAGGCGGGCTCGTAGGCGAGATCGTGGTCGGAAAAGGTGGACTCGATCTGGAACTTGAGCTCGAGCTTGGCCTCCAGCTGGCCTGCCCTGGGCTCGAGTCGGAAGGTGTAGAGGTACTCTCCTGGCGCCGAGCAGAGGGCAGGGGCCGCCGCACCCTGGCCGTTGGCGTTGACATGCGCAGTGGCCTGGGCGGTGATGGCGAGGGCGGAGAGCGCCGAGTCGAACACGCAGCTCCCCTCGACCACGACCCGGCCCTGCGCGTCGGCAGCGTCGAGCATCAGCCGGCCGGAACCCTCGGCGGCAAGGAGGTCCAGGCGCTCGTGCTTCTGCACATAGAACATCGTCGTCGAAGGTCCACTGCCGCTCTCGCTCACGCTGACGACGCGCCGGTGGCTCTTGACGAAGCGCCACTCGCGCTTGGGTCTGCGCGCCTCGTACTCCTTACGTGCCTGGTGGCCGCGAGCGGCGGCCTGCACTTTGGCGGCGCTCTCCTTTTCGAGATGCGCCTGTTTCGCCTGCATCTGCACGCGCTCGCGCCGCTGCTGCAGCGCGTTCGTCAACTCTTGCCGAGGCGGCGCGCCCGGCCATCCAGCCTGCTCGTCGTCCTCGCCACCCACGAGCAGTCCATCGAGCTGCGAGCGCAGCTGCCGCTCAAAGGCCGACGGGGCACGACGGCCATCGGCGGCGGCATGCCGATCGTACATATCGGCTTGGTCCATTGCGCCCGTTGGCATGCCCACGACACGCAATGGCAGTGGCGCCGCCTCGACAAGCAGCTCAACGTCATCGTACGGGTTGCCGCTCACGGACTCCACACGGCCGGCCGGAGCGGCACCGCTAGCGCGACCAGCCTTCATTTGCTGCCGGATGCTCCCACCGGTGGACCCGATGTCAGGCATGGGCTTCTTCTCCCTCTGGCCTATGCGCATGAATCGGCTGAGCTCTCCAGCGTCGATGAAGCCCGACGCATTTTCGTCGAGCTTTTTCCAAAGCGCAAGAAGCTGTGTTTGGCTTAGGTGCTTCTCCCTCAGGCCGAGTTTCTGGCGCACCAAGACACCGAGCTCTTCGAATGTGATGCGCCCGCTGCCGTTCTTGTCCACGCTCTTGAAGAGCGTAAAGAAGTGTCGCAAGTCGGGGTCCACGCCTTTGAGGGCATCGTATAACTTCTTGGACATTGACACCACGTCCTCCTCGCTGAGCTCCCCCGGAGCGCTGGTGGCGGTGGCGCCACGGCAAGCATCTGCTCGCGGTGCGGCTGGCGCGGTCGGTGCCGGACGCCCGCGCTCCGGAGTCTTGCGCTTGCCTGCGCCTCCACCGCTACCCTTCTGCTGCTGGGTGCTGCACACGAGCTTGGCATCCTGGACCTTGTGATCTGGATCCTCAATGTCAAGCGCGCGCTTGAGCTCCCCGTACTCGATCATGCCGGAGCCATCCTCGTCGAAGAGGCTGAAGACAGCGTCAACGTCCTCGCGTGGTGCCTGGTACCCGAGAGCGGAGACGGCATTCCTAAACTCCTTCTTTGACACGAGCCCGTCGCCATCCTCATCCCACTCGCGAAAAATGTCGATCACACGCACCGCGTTATCGCGCAGCACCTGCTGAAGCTGCTGCTGCACCGACAATCTGCTACTCACCTTGAGTACAACCGACGATGGCAGCGCCTTGCCCTTGGCGCGATGCTTGCGCAGCTTGTGCGTCTGCCGCACCTGCGTCGCGATTTCGCCAGCTGCGCCCACCTTGAGCGCGTCGTCCAGAATGACCGACGCTCCCTGGCGCAGCATCGTGTTCAGCTCATTATAGTCGAGCGTGCCGTCCTTGTCAATGTCAAAGTCGTCAAAGACCAAGTCTATCTCAGACACGTCGTGGATGAAGTCGAAGCCGAGCGCGCGGATTGCGCGCCTAAACTCCTTGCGCTCTATCACGCCGGAGCCGTCCTCATCCCACTGGCGGAACAGGTCGATCACCCGGGCCGAGGAGCGAGCGAGTGCGTCACGCAGCGCCCAGCGAATGTATTCGTTCATGTCGACCTTGCCGCTGCGGTCGGCATCGAGCTCAGTGAACCGCTGACGCAGATCCTCGTCAGTGTGCTCACCTTCCTCACGATCACGCACCATCGCGCAGAACTCATCAAAGTCGAGCTTGTTGTCGTTATCGACGTCGACTGCAGCAAAGTCCTGCGCCTTGCGGCGCACGCCCGAGTCGAAATTCTCTTCCTCCTCGGCGTTCGCAACATCGACGCCGTCCATTAGCCTCGTCTGTTCGCGAAGTTGAACGAAACAGTCGGTTCGACAAATGAAGCCCACCTGGGCTCAAGCGGGGCGCAAAGAGCCGCCCATCTGCAACCGCACGCTCGCGGAGCTCAGTGTACAGCGTGACTTTGAATCGCACCAGCAGCGGCTGCGCGACATCGCAGGCGGCACGCGTCGCGCCCCGCTCGGCAACAAGTGGCATGAGGGCCCGCACCGCTCCACGCCCGTGTACCGCCATGTGCAGCAGAACCTCAAGCGCCAACAGGTACAGAGCGAGCGCTATGATACCATTGAGCACGAGAACCGACTGCTGCTTGACAAGATGTCTCAACTGATGGCGCCCGGTTCGTCCGTGCTCGACCCTACGGCGGGCACGTGGGAGTTTTCCCCTGGCGTGCGGCTCAATCGCTTCCAGATACCGGTCATCGACCACAGCATCTCGACTCAGCCGACGTTTCCGCAGCGCGGCTCCGCGCGTGAGCCCGAATCGCTCAACCTAGGCTTGCGACGCCGCGAGCTCGAGCGCATCACGAGTGAGAACCGCGGCATCGTGCTTCGCATCCAGGGCCGCGGCTCACAATTCGACCGCAACGAGTGGCCACGCCGCTCAGCGGAGCTCGACCGGCAGCTGCTGCTGCTGCGCCGCCCCGCCACCTCGCTCGACCTTCCGTCGCCGCCGGTGGTTCCAGTCGGTGACCCACGCGCTGAGGCGACGAAACGCCCGCCACGGCGCCGCGCCCGCTCGCAGCGGGCGGCGCGAACCGCCGCCCCACCTGCCACGACGTTGATGCTTGCCACCGCGGCGGGCGATGCCAAGCTACTGATAGGGCTATGCCCTGGCGTCACGCGCGGCGCCACTCTCATCATTCAGCCGGGAGAGCCTACCGAGGAGACGATCGTCGTCGATGACGTTTGGCTGCGCCGCGACGGGCTGTCTGTGGCCCTGCAGCGCGCCTGCGAGCATCCACACCCGGCGGGCGTGTACGTGCACCTGTATCCGGAGGCGGAGGTGCACTTCAATCGCGCGCGCACGCATCTCGACGGCGCCTCGCATCTCTACGGCGAAGAGGTGACTGTCCGCGTGCCGTAGTCTCTCCGAGGACCGCGCGCCCTCGATGACGAACACTACTGTCCCTGCGCTCAGTCATACACAGGACCAAAGCTGGTTGTAGCCGAAAGACGCTGGCCGCATACTGACCCGGATAGGAGAACTCGCGCCTCCGATTGGATATGCATACAACTGGGGTGTATCGTTCTATCTTAGCATGTTCGAGCTGCCTCGGGTGAACCGTGTGTCATCAATGGCATGAATTTCAAGAGGAAGCACCTAATTAGTCGTGCAACACAAGGACCTAAAGCGCGCAACCGAATACCCTACAGACTGCTTCATACAAGAGATTCGTATTCATCACAGTTTCATCATGTCACTTTTCATAACCGCAGATAACTGCCGCGGACGACCGGTCCGGGAATGCGTGTGCTCCTTGTCCTATCGCTGCTCCACACGTCAGCCTGCGAGGACGAGACGTACGTCTCGTGGCATCAAAAAACCTACACCAACCTGCCGGCAGCACGCGCACTTGCGCCCGCCGTGGTTCAACACACAGTGCACTCCACGCCCACGCTTGGTCGCTACGTGTGGGTCTTTGGAGGCCTTTCCAGTACTGGCGCAGCACTCAATGACCTGTGGAAGCTCGATATGCTAAGCGGCGTCTGGAACGAACAGCTTGCGGGTGGCGTCATACCCGTTGGGCGCCGCGGCGCCTCGATGGTCCTCTCACAGCAGCGGACTGCCTTCCTCTTTGCCGGTGAGACTGCGGCGCTCGCGCGGATGAACGATCTGTACGCGCTCAACGTGGCTGCGGGAAATGTTGGCTCCTGGGCCAACCTGCATGCCAACCAGAGCGGTACAAGGCCTCCGGCTCGGACCGAGCACACGGCTACGATCGCACCGTTCACACCGACGTCCGGGGCGGCTCGTGACGCTATGTTTGTCTTCGGAGGTCTCAGCGCACTCAGCATCGCTCTCTCCGACCTGTACCGGCTCGACCTGACGACGTTCGCTTGGACAACGCTGACGCCGAGCGGCGTGGCACCGCAAGCCCGCAAGGGCCACGCGGCGTGCCTCGTGCTCAACTCCATTCTCATCGTCTCGGGCGGCTCAAACCAAGAGATTCCCATGTTCTTCGGCGACGTGCACATGCTCGACATCGCACGCAACGTGTGGATGCAGCCCGCCCCTGCCTCGTCGAGGACGGTGCCGGCGGGCCGCGACGGGCACGCCATGGTCCTCGTGGACGAGACTGTCTACATCTTCGGCGGTGTCAACAAAGAGGGTGAGAAGCTCGCAGATCTTTGGTCCTTCTCTGTATACGCCGCCGTCTCGGGCGTGCTGCGCTGGTCGCAGCCAGTCTCAATGTCGGCGCTGCCGGAGCCACGATGGGGGATCCCTGCGTTCGCGTCGGTCGGTTCGATGTATGTCATGTTCGGCGCGGGCACCAACGATATGCTCAAGAATGATGCGTGGGAGATGGGCTCCGGCTGCTCCGGAGATCTCGTGCTCACTGGCACGCGCGGAGTCATCTCCGACGGAATCGGCCGCTATCGCAACTCGCTCGACTGCCGATTCGGACTGCGGCCCACTCTCGCCCACACAGTCGTGCGCGTCGTGCTCACGCAGCTCGAACTGCTTGACGAGGGCGACCGCCTCGAGATTCACGATGGTAAGCCGGCCCCGCCACCGAGCTCGTTCAGCCTCGCGCCTCGCGCCGGCCATGGCCACGCCCACCGATGCTCTCGGCATTGCTCCGCTCATCACCCCGATCGGGCCACTGACGCCCCCCCCCATCCCCTCCACTACCGCCACTTGCAGGTAACACGATCGCTTCTCCTCGGCTGGCCACGATCACAGGGACGATGCTGCCTGCGTCGATCTCCTCCACAGGCCCGACGATGCTCGTGCGGCTCGTGACGAACGCTGCCGGCGAGCCGGGCGCGGGCTTCCAGGCGTCGTACCAGGCCGTATGCAAGGCCGGCTTCACAATGGATAGCGGCTCGATGCAGTGCGTTCCGTGCCCGTTGGGCTCTTACGCGCCTTTCGCTGCCATGGAGAGCTGCACACCCTGCCCGATCGGCTTCTACGCCGCCGCCGAGGGCGTCGCCCAGTGTACCGCCTGCCCCGCGTACGCAACGACGGCCTCGAGCGGCTCCTACCTGCTCCAGTCGTGCATGTGCCAGCCCGGCTATTACGGATGGGACAACGCCTGCCGCGTGTGCCCTGAGGGAGCCACGTGTCCTGGCGGCAACCTCGTGATGGCGCGTGCGGGCTGGTGCGCCCTCTCGACGCCCACCAACGTCTCGGCGGCCACGCCGACGTTTGGCCACTGCTGCCAGCCCGCCAGCTGCCCGGGCGGCCTGCAGGCGCCCTGCGACGCCTCGATCGGCCTCGTCGGCGGCGACACCTGCTCGGTGGCGATGATCTCGTGGGACACTTTGCACCTCGTCTCGCTGACCAACGGCACGTGGGCGACCTTTATTCTCATCGCCATCCTCGCGCTGATCGTCTGCTTCTGCACGGGCCTCTCCATCGGCGTGCGCCGCGCTGTCCGCCACCAGCTCGAGTCGCTCGTCGTGCCGCTGCCCGCGGGCCAGCGCGGGAGCGCCTCGCGCCAACGAGACGTTAAGTCGAAGCCTGCCTACTCACAGGTCACAACGCAAAGCAGCGCCGATACTTTCGGAGAGAACGGCAAGGACGACGTTGCAGAGAGCGTGGACGCGCCGCCGCCGCCGCTCAGACAGGCGCCGCGCACGCCGCCCTCGCTGCCTGTCAAGGTGGCGGCCCCAGCGAATGCCGACTACCTATCCAATGCTCCCCCTGTCATTCAACCCTTCCAGTCGGCACTGATGGCCGGGCGCAACTCGCTGTACGACAGACTGGCCAACGTGGGCTTGGTGCACCCTGAGGAGGACGTGCTCGTCGTCGACATAGCTGACCCCGCCCTCGGCGCCGACGCGCCGCCGCCGCAGCTCGCCAATGCCCGGTCGTCCAGGATGGAAGCGAGCGCGCCCCCGCCCAGGCAGCCAACGGTCAGCCAGGAGCAGGAGGAGGCCTCGCCTTTCTCTCCGTCCATTGCCGACGACTTCGAAGACAGTCCCACTCCCAAGGACGGCAAGAAGGGTAAGGAGAAGGGCAAGAAGAAGAAGGACGAGGAAGAGGAGGACGAGGAGGAAGAGGAGGACGAGAAGAAGAAGAAGGGCAAGAAGAAGAAGGACGAGGAGGAGGAGGAGGAGGAGGAGGAGGAGAAGAAGAAGAAGAAGGGCAAGAAGAAGAAGGACGGAGAGAACGAGAAGGGTGAGGGCAAGAAGAAGAAGAAGAAGAGGAATGAGGATGATGACTGAGTGCTGCGATGTCCGTGTGCTTACACCTTACAGAGGGGGGTCGTTGATCTCGCGCATGATAGTCGCCCTGTGAGGCCCAGTATGAAGCACACCGAATGGAGAGGGTCAAAGCGCTCTTTCACAGCCAATGTTTATAATTCACACCGGCGGAGTTCACATTCTCATGACTCGTCGAGCGGGCTCGCTTGTTCCCATCCCCGTCACGCTCCTCTCGAGAGCAGGCGGCTACGCTGATATTTTTGTACCATGGACAACTCCAAGTTCCGTGCTCTGCTCGCGACGCCGCGCGTGGAGAAGGCATCGGCTGCCGCGCCCGCCGAGATGACGGCAGAGGAGCGGGCCCGTCGCAAGGCCAAGCAGCAGGCCTCGCACGAGCGGCGCATGGCCATCGAAAAGAGACGGCAGGAGGCCCTCGCGGAGGCCAATCGCTACACTGACCGGGCGGCTCAGCGTCGCAAGGAAGAGAGCCGGCAGGCCAAGGAGGAAGGCGTGGCGCCGGCTGCCTTCATCGACAGCCTTTACGATGATGAAATACCTGATGCAGCGTCGCTCTCGACAGTGCCGACCGTTGCTCAGCTGGGTGGTCGCGAAGATCTCGTACAGCAGCAGCACCGAGTGACCATCGCGCAAAGCAAGTACCTCGGTGGCGACATTGAGCACACGCACCTTGTCAAAGGGCTCGACTTTGCGCTGCTCCAGAAGACACGCGCCGACCTGAGCGCCTCGGAGGCATCGGTGGCTGCTGAGCGCAAGGCGGCTGCGGAGAAGGTGGCTGCCCCAAAGGCAGTGGGGCGAAACAGATCGGCAGCTGCGAGCCGGCCAATCGGCACTGCTGCGATGCCCCCCCCCCCGCTCCCGTCTTCATACAAGGCCGCCGCCACGTCTGCCTCTGCCACTGTGCGTCCCGCCGCCGCTGCAGACGCCAGCACGCTGACCTTCCGGAGTGAGATGGTGCGCGAACTCTATAGCGTACTGCTGGCCGATAGCGGCGCCGCCCAACGCGCCCGCCCCAACCGCGCCCTGACGGAGGGTCGCCTCGTCTACGTGTACGAGATCGCCGCCGAGGCTCCCGCCACCTTGTTGGGCTTGGTAGCCGCGCTGGCCTCGGCTGATGAGCCCTCAGTACTCATTCGCTCGACCGATGACCTCTCGGTGGTTCGGCCTCGGGGCGCCGTGCTGCATGACGCGGCGCTGTCTACCGCCCTCCTGTCGCGCCTCACCAAGATCATGACGTACGGCGGCAGTGGCTGGGGCTGTAGCGACCGTGAACGGCAGAAGCACGAGAAGAAGGAGAAGGAGAAGGCGGGTTCCTCGTGGGAAACGGGGACGCTGCTGACGATGCGCCCGCTACCTGCCATCGCGCCGACCGATGCCGCCACCGCCGCTCCCACTGCCAGCGCCTCCGCCACCCCTGCCGCCGCTACGGCCAGAGCCGATCGATGGGGCGCCGCATCGGCTGGCGGCGCTGCGCCCAGGGGCGCTCCGACGATCGAGCCGGCCGCGTCGGCGGCTTCGGCGCAGACGGCGGCTCCGGTTGGTAGAGCGCCCTTGAAGCCGCCCGTCGAGGATGACGTGGATGACATCTTCGGCGAGGGCGTGGGCTCGGACTACGTGTGCGAGCCGAGTGCCGAACAGCTGCGCCGAGCCGCCAGGGAGGTGACGGATGCGGCAGTGCTTCGCGAGGCTGCAGCCGCCGCAGCGCCTGCCGCCCTGGCCATCGGCGCCCCTGCAGGTGGGAGCGAAAGGGAGCAAGACGATGTCGATGACGATGCCCCTGGTGATGCGGCTGGTGATGCGGCTGATGCACTACTGCGAAGCGTGATGGCCTCGGGGAGTGCATCCATCGGCCATCCCCCCCTCTCCGCTGCCGCTGCATCCTCGACCATCGCCGGCACTGCCTGTGCCAGTGCTCGCATACGTGCAGTCGGCGAGGCGGCATGGGGGGCTGTCATGGGGGAGGACGACGAGTTGGATGACATGGCAATACTGCGCATGTCAGCGGCCAAGAAAGCCGGGGCACAGCCTCCTCCGAGCCTATCCAAAGACCTCAAGATGTCGGCCGCCATGATGGACGATTCATATGGCGAGTGCTTCCCCGATACTTATGAAGGGTGCGTGGGCTACTGGCGATATTGATCCCGCGCCCCACGTTCATCCTCTTGACTGTATGCGTCCGCTGCTCTGATTCGCTTTCCTGACTCTTCCCTTGACCTCTACTTGCACCCAGGCACAATCTCGGGTTACATGGCCCTGACGCCGATGATGAGCTTGGCATCGTGCGCTCCCAATCACCCGACGAGACCGCCGACGGCGACGATAATCGGGGTAAGGCTGGCGGCGGCGGTAAGCGCGGCGGCGTTGACGTCGAGGCGCTCAAGAGGGAGGCTAAGATGGAGCGCGAGCTCGTGCAGATTGAGAAGCTGATGGCGGAGCGTGCAGCCAAGCGGCAAAAGCGCGATGCAATAGACCCCGATGGTGAATGAAAGTCCGATACATCAACGCTCTCCGCGCGGTCTCCGCCACGTGCGGCGGTGAGATGCGGTATCCGGTACCCGGTACCCACGAGCCCACCGTGTTCAAGTGCGTGCGAGACCGGACGGCTGTGACGCGAGCAGCCGTCGCGCGTCGGACGTCGCCCCGCCACGTCACCTCGGAGCGTGTCGCGCGGTGTATCGGCGCGGGGCGCGGGCGCGCACAGATCTCAAATAGTGTCTTCAGCCTCCGATTAACTACACTATCAGCACGACTCCCCTGCGGCGGTGTGCGACCTACGCGACCTCTGTTGTCGCCACAACGCTGCATGCGCCGCTCAAGCTGCAAGCTCCACAACGCATGACTAGTCAACAGCACAAGCACGAGCACCAATACCCGGAGCACCAGGCATGCTGCCCCTCATGCCAGTTCCGCTCCATTGTGTCGGAGGATTGTACTTGGCCGGTGCCGCCGTGAAAGCATACGAAGCTTGCAATACGGATGGCGCTGTGGACACGGTCGGCGGTGGGGGGGCTTGCGGCGTGGCAGCAGGTGTGCCTAGGCAGCTGGACGTGGCGCAGGGCGCACAGAAGCCACAGGCGGCGACTCGTAAGACCAGAAGCACGTAGACGCATAGTTGCCGCTCGGTTCGAGGAAACGAGCACCGCGAGCATTGCAGCGGGCGCCTATGAGCATTCGGCAGCGTGTGAGAGGACCATGTAATGCGAGGAGTTAGCATGCAGAGTGTGGTAGGTGGCGCGCACTCGCAGCCGAGGTGCTCTGGATGAGCACTCGAGAAGGCACAGCGATCGCATAAGCGCAGCGTGGCCGGCCCGTCTTTACTGAGACTTTCGACACGGTGTCGAGTACAGTCTCGGCAGAAGCACCCGCCACAGTCTCGGCAGTGATGCGACCACCGCCACATGCCGAATGGTTGCTGGCAGAGCATGCAATTGGTCACCAATTCATCAGGTAGCCATGGCTGCTGCGTGTAGCCAGAGTCTGTCGACTCTAGCGACGCGTAGCTAAGCTCGTGGTGCCAGCAGCCATTAGAGCCGAGGCCTCCGATGCCGTCGGCAATCATGCTGATCGAAGTGGCAAGCACCAATTCACATTCACACATTCACACATGCACACATTAAAAGAAATCACACAAACACATGAGAGGAGTGTCCAAAAAGCTGCTCCGTGAATGCTCCGGGAAGGACCTTCCTTGACCGTTGCGTTCCAGATGTAATAGATGCTAGAGCGACCCGAACACCCGATTGTGACGGTTTCAGGAACTTTTTCTCGACGAGTTTTACGTTTCTCTTTCGCACCGCGTCAGGGGGCATCATGACAGTGGGGTTCGCGGCGCAGGAGCCTGTAGGCGAGTTCATGGACGCGGGCGGTTCGCCGCCGCCCCCTCTGCCGCCCCCGCCGCAGCGGCGTGCCCTCAAGCGTCAAGAGACCTTCAGGACAGCGATGCGCCAAAACGCGGCCGAGTACGATGCAGCTCTTGAAAAACACAATGAGGACATTTTCATCGGGAATATTGCCGCCGACCCAGACGCCGTGGGCTTGAACTTCAGGGAATTCTGTGCGCTGGTCCGCAGCCGTGAGACCGGCGAACACACCGTGGATGAGCTTCGTAAACGCTTCCGACTTCTTGACGTCACTGGTTCGGGACGCATTGAGAAGCATGAGTACCTCCGTTTTTCCATGCGTGACGCACTCGCTCGTTCGGTCACGAAGATCTCAGAGATCTTTCAGCGATGGGACGAAGATGGCAATGGGACGGTCGACGAGAAAGAGTTCAGGCGTGCGATCCTCACGCTCGGATTCTCGGACGTGCCGGTTCAGCAGATCGACCAGATCTTTCGTGAGTTCGACGAGGACCGCAGTGGCTCCATTTCGCGCTTCGAGATAGAGAAGAGGCTACGCAAGTTTGCAGGCGTTATCGTAGAGCAGAAACATGAACTGCGACGCCTCGACGAAACGATCCGCGAGCGCACCGGCGCGGCGCTGTCCAACACGGTCAAGCTCGACCGCGAGAGCGAGAAACCGATTGCTGAGCAGCTCCGCGAAGTGCTGGCAGCCAATATGGTGCGCGTCATTGATCTGTTCCGGGATTGGGATGAGGATCACAATGGCCTGATTGACAAGGACGAATTCTTCAAGGGCATCACGGCATTGGGCGTTGAAGCCACGCGTGTCGAGGCTGAGGCGCTCTTCGAGGAGTTCGACCTCGACGGCGGCGGCACCATTGAGTACAAGGAGCTCAACAAGTTGCTGCGGCAGCGCCTGCGTCCTTCACGCCTGCGTCGTGTGGCGAGCGAGCCGCTGCGGTTGCACCAGTTGATGCCGCCAGGGCCGACGCGGGCGTCGTTCCGTTCTCACTTGGCTGCATCGCAGTCGCAAACCACGCTGACGCCGCTGGGCGAGCTTGGACAGAGCAGCACGGTTGGCCACGGTCTCACGTCCTCGAACTACGCTCTCAAGTCGACGCTGCGTGCCAACCCGTTCGCGTATCTGAGCACGTTTCCGCCGCAACGTTTGGACATTAATGAGCGAGCTAGCCAATGGTGGGCGCCTATGCACGGGCAGGACTGGCGCCGGACTCGCAGCAAGGTGATCATCAAGCTTCCACCAGTGGCGCGTGCAGCACCTTGAGATGTCGATGCACGATGTGTGGCCGGACCCCGGTCGGCTTCGACCCGGCTTTTCGCACCGGCCCGGCTGAGAGCCGGCTTCGCACCCTGCGGCGCGCGGGATTTTCTGCTGTTGCCTGTTGGATCCGAGATCAACCACACACGTTCTCCCAACCCGCGACGAAGCATGATCGGCCGCGGTGTGCAGCTGCGCGCTAGTCCGCTGCGCGAATGCAGTCGAAATAGCGGTACTTGCAATATTAACCGTGCACATCCGATCCGAAATCCAAAAGCTGAGGTAATGTGGTAAACCCGCGTAGGGACCGCCACGTATACCTCGCTCCTACGCTATCGGGTTTACTATATTCGTACTATATAGGTAAAAATCCATATCCACACCGCTAGAAGTGGCGCACGGCGGCGCCGCCGTCGAGACTGCAGACTCGAGAGCAGGTAAGGCCCGGCGCGTCGACAAGCATCATGTGTCACGTCTCTCACGATGTCGTCGTGGCCACTCTTCCGCGCGTCGGCGTCTCACACGAGCAGCGACCATCGACGCCAAATTCGTGCCGCACGCGCGCATCGATGCAAACGATGGGCCTCTGCGAGTCCACGGCCGCTGCTCGGAAGAAGGCGTGGCAGTCGGCACACATCCGATGCGAGAGCTCAAGCCGCGGCGCAGGGTATCCCATCCGAAGCTGAGCCGCCAGCGCCTTTTTCTCCGCGTGCTGCGAGAGGATCCGCCGCCGCCGCGCAGAGCTCAGACGCTCTCCGCGCCCTGAGCGCTCCGGCGCCGCCGTGAGCACAGGTACGTAACCTGCTCGGCGCTGCAAGGCATGCACGAGCACCCTTGCTTCGCGTGCAATGTCCACCGTGCCAGCGATGCTCCCGTTCGCATCGCGCGTCAGAAAGACGTCCACGGCAGAGGACGCGTTCTCGCCATGGGTGCAAGAGACCTGGGCACCTTCGAGGACGAAGTTGGCTCGGGCGGAGGCGTGCGTCGGCCGGACGCCCTGTTGGGGTGCAGTAGATTTGGCAGCACGAACCCCAGGCGTCGCCTGCGTTTGCATGTCTGCAGCAGTCTCCACAGCCGCTGCTGCCGCCGCTACCGCCGCTACCACCGCCGGCGCCGCCGGGGCTATCTCCGCTTCTGTCCGTAAAGCAGCTGTGTGCGGTGCCGCCTCCGCCGCGTCAACCAATGCGAGCACCGCGGACGGTAGCGGCCTGCCCATTCGAGCTTCGGCGACATCCGCCAGCATCCGAGCCACCCGCCCCTCGCCCGCGCGGGCACAGGCACGACAGGCGGCAGCAAAGGCCGGCGCCAACTCCTCGTCTGAGGCCACATCCGCATTCCTACCCGAGGCTGTGCCAGCTCCAATGGCTGTGGCTCTGTGATTATTCACAGCTCCAACGGCTGTGGCTCTCCTCGGCAGCGCTCCGCCCTGTCGAGGACCCTGTGGAGGAGCGCCCTTGGCCGTGCGCGTCTCGGGCAGTGCCTGAAACACCGGTTCTGCCTGAAGGGCCGGCCGAAGGACTAGCAATGCGCCGCGCCACTCGCCAGCTGCCTCGCATGCCCTGCAAGCTGCGCACAAGGCAATCGCATCCGGCTCGATGCCTTTTTGCCGCATGCCGGTGATGATTCCGAGCGCTGCACGACCCTGCGCACCTCTCGCTAATGCGTCAAGTGCCGTGCTGTAGCTGACCATATCGGGCGCCAGACCATCTGTGCGCATCTGGCGCAAGAGGGCCAGGGCTTCGCGCCACACGCCTCCACGAGCACAGGCGGAGATGGCCGCATTGTAACTGACCACGTTAGGAGATGGATACAGTCGTCGCCGGCGTCGCTGCCGTGGCTGCCCCTTGTCGTTCGCGTTCGCCTCTCCGCGCATTCGCTTGAGCAGGGCGAGCGCCGGCCGCCACTCCTTAGCTTTCGCACACGCCGAGATGGCCGCATTGAATTGGATGACATTTGGCTGAAGGCCGATCAGTGGCATCCGCACGAGCAGGCGCAGAGCTTGTTGCCAGGCTCCGTCCTTGGCGCACGCGGAGATGGCTGAAGTGTAGGCCACCAGACTGGGTGCGTGGGTCCGCTCCAACTCCCTAAGCAGCGCCACAGCCCGCACCCACTCACCCCCTGCGTCGCAAGCTGAGATCGCCGCGCCGTACGAGAACTCGTTTGGGGGCACATTTGCCGCACGCATCCGGTCAAGCAGCCGGCACGCCTCCCGCCAATTACCCGTCGGTGCGATGGCGGCAATGGCGCTCGAGTAGCTCACGACATCGGGGCGGAGCGACGCGTGTATCTCCAGCTCGGCGAGCAGTTCCAATGCTGGCTTCCATTCGCCACGCGCCTTGAAGGCGTTGATTACAAGATTGAATGACAGCAGATCTGGTGGTGGGCCGTTGGCGGCCATCTTTCGCAGCATCTGCAGCGTGCGGCGGGCTCCGTCGGCGGTGCCGTCACGGCCTGCAAGGCGCAGTGCAGCATTGTGTGCGGCAGTCGATGCCTCAGGCATCTGCTCGAGGAGCTCCAAACATGTCTGCCAGCCGACTTCTTGAGGCGCCGCTGACAATGCAGAGATTGCCGTCGAAAACGACCATGCATCTGCCGCGGGGGGGGCAGTTGGGCTGTCTTTGATTGACCCCGTCATCTCGCGGAGAAGTGCAATCGCCAGTTTCCACTGCCCACTTCGGCTGCATGCCTTGATGACTGCATTATAATGGATCACATTCACTGTCACGCCGCGATCGGGAAGCGTGCGCAGCAGCTGGAGTGCCTTTCGCCACTGACCATCGCTCGCATGGCGCGCAATCGCGCGGCCCGCTTCGCGTTCGGCCGAGAACGCCGCGGCAGAGACCGCAAGCAAGAATAGACACAGAGACATGAATTTCCACATAATGTACCACGGTACCTTCACTTCAGATTTCGCTGTGAAAGACCACACATTCGGGTCAACTGACATCATGAATTTCCACACACGACAGAGGTCTTCAGCGCTTCAGATTTCACTGTGAAATACCATTGGGAATCGCATTCGGGTCAACTCCCCACAACCCTGACCTTGACACTGAGTGCTAGATGACGGCGAGCGACGAAGCAGCGTGGCAGCAACAGCGTCAGGCAGCCGAGCACAGCCACACTGGTATCCCCGCGTGCTAGCGTGTGAGGCTCGTGCGTTGCGCTTGTCGATAAATGACCAGCCGATCACATCTACGCGTGCCCGCGCCACCCAGTTGCCTGCTTGAGCGCGAAGCGCGAAGTCCGATCAAGGCCGATGCCCTTGCCGTCGGACGTGATCTCCCAGCACATGGGATTCGTTTGGAAGCTACCATCGCCGCCACCGCCCTTAGCAGCCGGATCGTGGGGAAGGCTTTCGCGTGCCTTTTCGACAAGCCTGAGTTCGGACTCGAAAGCCCGAGCGTCGGTGAGGAGTAGCCGGTGCGCAAACACCTGAGTACGGGTGCTAGCAAGCGTGAGCGTTGAGGGCAGAGCGGACGGGATGGGGCGACCGCCGGGGCACTGATAGGATGGCCAAGCGCACTTCGACGCATGCCGGTTTGTTCTGCGTGCGAGATACCATCTGGCAGATGAGCTCGAGGAGCTCTACGCCCGCCGCGGTGGTGTTTGGCATCGCCACCTGCTTCAATGGGTGCGGCTTCTCCAACCGATCTAGCAAGAGGGCCCAAGCCGAGGTCCGAAACAGAACCGAGGGTGCCGCGGCCTTGAGGCGTGACGTGATGGCTATGCAGTGAGGTGGATGGCTCACAGAGGCAGCAGTGGCTGTAGCCGTGGCTGTAGCCGTGGCAGCAGCCGTGGCAGCAGCCATAGCAGCAGCCGCTGCCTCCCGCCCAGCCCGTTTAGACCGTGCTGGAGGCGGCGTGGCTGTCGGCTCAAGGGCATTGCCAACATCCGCCGCAAAAACGATCTGCGCATCCGTTGCTCTCAGTACAGAGTTGAGCATCCCAACCGGATTGAGGGTCGGGTGGATGGCAATGTGAGGGTCGAAGAGCCACACGAAGTCGACGTTCTTCATGAGCGCTGTGCTGGGATGCAGCACCCGCCAGAAGCGCACCTTCGGCGCCGTAATCCATGTTGTCGTGATCCTGTTGTCGAGCGTAAACTCTTCGGCTAATTTGATGCCGCGCCGGGGATCGCCCCGTGGCTCGCCGTCGCTAGGACCATCGTGCAAGTTGACAACAGCCCTCACTTGCGGCCACTCCTTCATCAACGCGCTCAGAGCCCCGCACACCCCCACGATCTTCCTCGGGTCGATGCTCGCCATTGACGTGGCCGCCAACCACACGGACGGCGGTCGGCTATGATCCATATCGACCCCAACGTCATCGCCGTGCTTCCTCTTTCTGCGCGAGCGCACCTCGCCAGAGTCACCAATCGAGTACTTACCGCCTTCGTCCTCCACGCCGCCTTGACCTGCGCATACGTTCCCGCCACGGCTCTCATTCGTGGTCAGAGAGGGCAGTCCAATGGGGGCGTTTCATCGGGCAGCGGCGCACGTGTGGGAGACAATCCATAGCAGTTGCCATTGTGATGTGAGTAGTTTTTCCAGTATCGCGGGAATAGCCTGAACAGAGTTTGGCACGTGCCTGCACAAGAGCGCACTTTGCTTGCAATTTCCTTGTCCATGAACTTTTCGATCGTGTGAGTATTGAGGTGCGTGGCGGTTTCGCCCGGGGTGACAAGGCACGCAGGCCGGCCCGGGAAGGCTTCGCGAACGGCCGCGCACCAACTGATGTCGATGCCGTAGTCCGATTCGGCGAGGTCCTTGTCGGCGATTTGCGAAAGCACTCGCGAGTGATAGGCACTCCACGCCTCGGCCGCAAAGACTGGGCATTGGAGCTCGACAAATTGAGCCGAAGTCGCCACGCAGCTCATGTGTGCGTTCTTTACACGCAGGAAGCTGTGGT
>Ga0164295_10001424_pt1 | contig 19831 bp, 12 predicted proteins | sample GEODES006metaG_FD_111798 | JGI IMG/M metagenome (GOLD analysis project Ga0164295, IMG submission 111798) | Oligotrophic lake water microbial communities from Sparkling Lake, Wisconsin, USA - GEODES006 metaG | ecosystem: Environmental > Aquatic > Freshwater > Lake | place: USA: Sparkling Lake... | reverse complement strand
AGTAAATATTGAAGATAAAAATATATTATTAGCTAACGGTGCAATAAATGCTGCCGCAGCTGATGGTGCAGGTATATCGATTGCTGGCGCAAATGCTAATATTACTTATGCAAGTACAGGCGACAAATTTGTAATAAATAAACCTGTAGATATAACAGGCGCACTAAATACCACAGGAAACATCTTTGTTAATGGCGATCAAGCAATCACGCTTAATCCATTGAATCAAAGCTTGGCATTATTAAGATCGCAAATAGAAGCACCTGTAAGTAACGTACTGTATGTTTCCAAGAGCGGTAATGATAATAATTCTGGCAACTCCATGGCCAACGCCTTAGCCAATATTCACGTTGCTCTAAATAGAGCAAATTCCTGGACAACTGTTTTTGTTAAATCTGGGGAGTATACATTACATCAACAACCAGTTACAATTAAACCGCGTGTTGGTTTGGTTGGGGACAATTTAAGAACAACAACTATTCGTCCTGCGAATGTTACACAAGATATGTTCTATGTTACCAATGCTTGTTATGTAACAGGATTTACATTTAGAGATCATCAGTCTCCTTCTGCAGTATTTTCATATAACCCAGATGGTTCTGCTGGAACTATTGTAACATCTCCATATATTCAAAACTCATCATCCATCACCACAACAGGTACAGGTTTAAGAGTAAACGGTGCATATGTTTCTGGTTTAAGATCTATGGTTGTTGACTCGTATACACAAACCAACGAAGGTGGTATTGGTATGCATATGCTCAACAGGGGTTATACCCAATTGGTTTCGGTGTTTACAATCTGTTGTGATATTGCGATTCTTGCAGAGAATGGCGGTTTCTGTTCCATAACAAACTCAAACGCATCATTCGGTAGACTTGGTTTAGTTGCTCGAGGTGTAAGTAACCCTACGTATTTTGGAAAATATGTTAGCAATGCTGAATCAGACGAAGGTACATTATATACAATCAATAATTTAAGTGTTAGACCAAACTACGGTGACGCTGTTCTATTTGCAAATTATGATCAAGCCCAATGTTCGAGAGATACTGGACTAGTTGTGGATTCTCTTGCGTTTGATTTGGCATATCAAAGTAACACACAGTCTGCATTTGCTGGTCTACAATATTGGTCACAATCTACCTCTGCAATAGCAAATCAAGCTACAGAAACTATTGCAGCATTTTCATATGCTAAGAATTTAGCAACAAATGTTGCAATAAATACAACAATTACCTCACCAAAACAAGCAAACGTAACACAAACTGTATCTGCGTTTGCAGTAACAAATGCAGGCGCGGGCGCTTATGTAATTGATGGAAGTAGTAATCCATCATTAACCTTGCAAAGAGGTTTTACATATAGATTCCAGGTTAATGCCAGCGGTCATCCATTCTGGATTAAAACCGCAGCAGTAACCGGTACCGGTAGTGCTTATTCTACAGGTGTTACTAATAATGGTATTGACGTAACTACCATTGTATTCAATGTTCCATTAAATGCACCCGATACACTATATTATATTTGTCAATACCATAGTGGCATGGTGGGTACACTTAATATAGTCAATGCACAAGCCAATGTAAATATTATATCCAACAATTTCAATCTAGTTGCAAATATTATTACTGGTGGTACAGCAGGCATATCGGATAGAATTATACCAAATGGTTTTCCGGCAAATACCAATGTATCAGTTACTAATTCTGCAAATCTTGTGCTTTCAAATAAATCTTTTATTCAGAAAGAAGTTATTGCATTTATTAATCAGGAATATCCAGGATTCTTTGCAAATGCCAACAACTTTATTGATGCGGCAAATGCTATTACCAAATGTGAGAGAGATACGGGATATTTACTTGATAGTATAGTATTTGATTACTTGCATGGTGGAAATCGTCAATCTGTAACTTCGGGTGTATATTATTACAATAACGATTTCACTGCTACTCAGATTGAAAATCAAATACCACAAACAACTGCAGCATACGATTTTCTTGGTACTATTATTGATGACGTGGTAAGAAATATATCTATAACGTCTCTATATCAAAATGTCTATACGCAAAATACTACAGCAGCGACAGCAGCAAGTTTAACTGAAGCAAATTTAATATTAGCTGATATAGATTTAATTACTGATATTATTACAATTGGTGCCAATGCTGCTCCTACTAAGAGCCCTATTTCCTACAGTACATTGAGTAACAATTCAAACATAATTAATGCAACTAAAATTATTTTAGCTAATAGAGATTTTATTGTTGCTGAAGTTAATGGGTATATAAATCAAAATTGGGCAAATATTAGCAATGGCGCAGGTACTTTTTTCACAGTTGCCAATAGTACACCTCTTGTAGCAAATACTTCGATAGTAAGATTCCTTGAAGGTACGGTGGAAGATACGTTGATAGCAAATTCTACTATAAGTTTTCATCAACCTAGTTATATTTCTGCGTTGGGATACACCTTTGAATATATTGGCTCAGGTACAAGTCTTCAAACAGCATTACCATATAACGGCGGATTCCCAATACAGGAAAATGAAGTTACTGAAGAAAAAGGTGGCAGAGTTTATTTCACAAGTACAGACCAACAAGGTGACTTTAGAATTGGTACGGAACTAGTATTTAATAGAGTTGACGGTACAATTTCTGGAAGAACATTCAATAAGGCATTGTTTTCAGTTATGACACCATATATATTAGCAATAGAAGGATAAAAAATGGCAACGGCATTAAACACATTCAAAACAATAACAGCAGATTTAACCACAGCAGATACGCTTTTATATACGGCACCTTTAAGAAAAACTGGTATATTCTTATCTGTCCAAGCAACAAATATTACAGCTAACCTTGTTACCGTAAATTTCTATCACGGTTCAACCAATGCTACAGGTAATGTAAAAACTGCTCTTGCTAAGAATTTTAAAATCCCTACAGGTGATGCTATGGCAGTCATCAGTGCTGGTGCAAAATTAGTTCTTGAAACGGGACAAAAAGTATATTCATCCGCAAGCGCAAACAACTCAGTTCAATTATTAATGAGTGTATTAGAATCAGCAAATGACTAAACTAATTTCGGGCAGAATTGCAAAAGTAACCAGCGCAAATGTTAGCGCTGACCGATACCAATTTATTGGATTGGCGGAAACAGAACCAGACTTAGGTCTGCCTGCTGTTTCTGGGTATGTACTTTCATCTGATTTATCTGGTAACAGAATTTGGGTAGATGTTGCCGCTGCATCAGGTAGTCCATACTTTGCAAATACTTCTGGAATAGCAAATGTTGCTTTAACAGCAAACATTGCCAATACTGTTTTAACTCTAAGCAATTTTACAACCGCTAATTTGGTTGAAGGTATTAATTTATATTACACAAACGCTAGAGTCTTATCTGCAGTAACTCCCTACTTAACTACTGCCAACGTATTAGAATCCGCTTCTAATCTTTATTATACTAATGCTAGAGTTTATGCTGCGATTGCTGGTAATTTAGCAACAAAAGCAAATACTACTGATTTAACTACTGCTAATGTATTAGAATTAACTAATCTTTACTATACAAATGCCCGTGTAATATCCGCAGTATTACCATACTTAACAACATCAAATGTAAATGAAGGATTTAACCTTTATTACACAAATACAAGAGTAAATGCTTTTGTACAACCTTACTTAACAACAGCCAATGTATCAGAAGTTAATAATCTTTATTATACTAATGCTCGTGTAAGATCTACTTTAAGTGGTGGTACAGGTGTCCTGTATGATACGGCTAACGGCGTTATTTCAATTGGTCAAAATGTATCATCAACTGCTAATGTCCAATTTAGTAATGTAAAAGTTACTAATATAATTGCAACCGCCGGCGATATTTTCATTGGTGGCAATTTAATACCATCCGAAAACGCAGTATTTAATTTTGGTTCGCCTACAAATGTTTGGAAAGACTTTTACTTAAGTGCAGAGTCATTATTTGTTGGCAATACCAAAGTTTCTTCCAATACCAGTACAGGTGGTTTATTAGTAACAACATCCACCGGAACAGCCACAGATTTTACTGCAGCAAATATTTTTGCAGGTAATGCAATTATATCGAGATTGATATATGGTAATTTAATTGGTACAGTAAGTACATTATCCAATTTCACCACAGCAAATTTAGCAGAAGGTATTAATTTATATTATACCAATGCTCGTGTTATATCAGCAGTAACTCCTTATTTAACTACGGCAAACGTATTAGAATCAAATTCCAATCTTTACTATACAAATGCTCGCGTAATATCTGCAGTCCTTCCATACTTAACTACTTCAAATGTAGCAGAAGGCACAAACTTATATTATACCAATGCCAGAGTTTATTCTAATGTAATAGCATTATTAGCAGGTAATATTGCTATAGGTAATGCAACTATAGGCAATGTTAGCATATCTGGTAGCACTACGTTCGGTGCAGGATCAGGTGGTTCCTTAACAGGTGCCAATTTAATATCCGCATCATATATTCAAACCGGGAATTTGCTTGCCTCTTCTGGTAATATACTTATTACTGGTAACATTATACCGTCTCTAGATTCCACATTCAATTTTGGATCATTAGATAAACAATGGAAAGACTTTTACTTAAGTGCAGAGTCATTATATGTCGGTGGTCAGAAGATATCAGGCAATGCGCAAACGGGTCTAACCTTAGTTAGTCTTACGGCTTCAAATATTACTACAGGCAATCTTGTAGTTACCAACTCATTTGTAGGTAATGTAACAGGTACAATAAGTTCATTATCTAATTTTACTACATCTAATTTAGCAGAAGGCACTAATCAATACTTCACTAATGCAAGAGTAACTGCTAATTTATCCCAGCAAAGTGTTAATATATTTTCAGACGTCGATACAACAGGTATTACTACCAACGGTATATTAATTTGGAATGGTGCAAGTTTTGTTGCAGGCACTATAGACTCAGGTACAACAGCAAATATTGCGTTGTTTGCTAACACCGCCGGCACAGCCAATATTGCTCTAACAGCAAATGTTGCAAATACTGTATTATCTTTAAGTGGACTTACTACAGCAAACTTATTAGAAGCAAACGTCAATTTATACTATACCAATTCTAGAGTTAGAACCGCATTTATTGCTGGCGATAATATTGTAATTGAATCTAATGGTAGAATTAGCGCAAATGTAAATCTTGAAATTGCTAATTTAAATTCGACTATTAGTAATTTGACTACTAATAGCATAACCGAAGGTAATAATAATTTATATTATACCAATGGTAGAGTTATAACTGCAGTTACTCCTCTTTTAACTACTGCTAACGTATTAGAATCAAATTCTAATTTATATTATACCAATACTAGAGTAAGATCTGCTTTAAGTGGTGGCACTGGTGTAAGTTATGATACAACTACAGGTGCAATATCAATTGGACAGAATGTAGCATCAACTGCTAATGTAACATTCTTTAATCTTAGTGTTACAAATAACTTAACTGTATACGGCGGTGTAACTACATACGGTGCAAATAATATATCCGTTTCGGATAATATGATATATTTGAATTCGAACTCCACTGTTTCGAATCCTGATATAGGCTTTGCATTTAATTATAATGATGGTGTTTATCATCACGGTGGTTTCTTTAGAGACGCATCCGACAATGGCACATTCAAGGTATTTGATAATTATGATCCAGAACCCGATGCTAACATCTTTATTGATACAGCTCACGCATCATTTAGATTAGCTAATATTGCAGCAACAACATTCTTTGGTAATGTATCAGGCACTGCGGGAACACTAAGTAACTTTACAACTGCTAATTTAGCAGAAGGCACTAACCAATACTTTACAAATGCTCGCGTTGCACTAGCTATAACACCTTATTTAACTACTTCAAATGTAGTAGAGGGTAGCAATTTATATTATACTAATGCAAGAGTTTATGCGGCAATCCAGGGTAATTTATCAACCAAAGCAAATGTAGTCGATTTAATCACTTCTAATGTAGTTGAAGGTACAAATCTATACTTTACAAATGCTCGTGTTTATTCCAATGTGCTTGCATTATTGCCTACATTGGCAGGTCAAAATATTATTATTCAGGCAAATGGTAGAATTAGTGCAAACTTAGATTTATCTAATGTTACTATACTTCAATCAGACTTTGTTAATCTTGCAGCACAGGTAATTTCATTATCTAATCAGACTACATCAAATGTTGCAGAGGGTATAAATCTTTATTACACCAATACTAGAGTCAGAACAGCATTCACCGCAGGTAAAGGTATTACTATTAGTGAAGGCGGTATTGTTAATAATACAGGTTCTTCTTCACAGTATAACACCGGTATTGATGGCACAGTTGGAGCTAACGTACTGGCAACAATGTCGCCAGTAATAACATTCCCAACAACTGCAGCAAATGATAGATTCTTATTACGCTCATTGCATTTGGTAAACACATCTGGCGCAACAGCATTAGTATCAAGTAATGTTTTATATGCTACAGGTAACACAGCATATATGGCAAATATAATCCCGGTTGCACCTGGTGGAGTAATGGAATTTATTAAAACATATCAAATATTCCAACCAGGCGACCAAATTAACTTGCAGGGATTTAATAATTCAGGTACAGCTACTGCGAATTTAATGTCCGTAATGCTAACATACGAGACGTTCTATAACGATAATAGTTATATGGGCACAGGTCAGACGATAGCTACATCTGGTACTAATACGAAGATATATAATTCCGCGAACTCATTTAGTATTATTGAAAGTGTTAAGTTTGTAAATCTTCAATCCACAACTGTTCCCGTTACGTGTTATTGGGGTGATGCAAACGGTGTGCCAAAAGCTCATTTGGCATTTGGTTTACAATTACCACCTAACACATCTGTAGAATTGTTACAATCTACGAAGCGTATAAATCAAGGTGATGCATTATATGCGAGCTATACTGGCGGAGCAACTAATGGCGTATCGGCATTTGTATCAGCAAGATATGGTGCGGCATATACAATTGGAACATATACTTCCGCAGGATTACCTGGAAATACTATAACAGCATCGTTTGGCACTTCTGCGAACGAAGGCACCGGTTTATATTACACAATAGAATAAGAATATGCCAATCTCCGCAAGTAATTTTAGATCAAACTCATTATCGGGCACCGTTAGTGTTATTAACGGCTTTGCAAATATCTCACTTGATACTATTCCTTATGCACTAGAAGGTAACAAATCTTTTGTAATTAAATTAAGAAACGGTAGTCCAACCGGCGAAGTACTTGCAGTATCTCCAACGATAACATTACAGGATTCGAGTTCTGTTGTTAGTTTAACTTCTAATGTATCCTCAATTAATGAGGGACAGGCAGTGACATTTACCTTGACAACGGCAAATGCTGTTAACGGATCCAATGTTTACTACACCTCAAATATAAATCTTCCTGATTTTATAGGTGCAAATACTGGTATTATAACAATTAATAATAATACAGGATCGTTTACATTTAATTCAAATGCAGATAATATAACAGAAGGTGTAGAATCATTTAGAGTTGATATTAGAACAAGTAATATTGCAGGTAATATAGTTTATACTTCAAATACTATTAACGTATTAGATACATCTAATGCAGAAATTAATGCATCTGGAGGTAATGACACATTCACATTCGGCGGATATAAGTATCACGTATTCCAATCATCTAATAATTTTGTAATATCAAATCCTTCATCTAACATTACTATAGATTATATGTTAGTTGCGGGTGGAGGTGGAGGGGCAATAGGCGCTTCCAATCCATACCCTGGCTCTGGTGCAGGGGCAGGCGGTATATTAATGGGAAATATTTCTATTTCTGGTACTAGTAGTATTATTGTAGGTGCCGGCGGTACTGCGGCCCCTGCCAGAAATACACTTGGCGGTCAGGGAGCCAATACGAGTATATTTGGTGCTATTGCATTTGGGGGCGGCGGCGGTGACGATTATGTATCACCTGTGCAAAATGGTCAACCTGGGGGATCAGGTGGTGGCGGTGCAGGTGATAGTCCTGGAGGAGCCCCGGGAGGGCTGGCTATAGGCAGCCCAGGTTTAAATATTGCAGGCTCACAGGGTTATCCTGGAGGAAGCATTATAGGTTCCAATCCAATAGGACAGTCCAGCGCAGGTGGCGGTGGCGCAGGTGGCGCAGGTGCAACATTTAATGGATTTCAAAATGGTCCTCGCGTTGGTGGTATTGGTCTTGTTCCTACCTTTGCAGGTATACCCTCATCTTATGGCACACCTGGGCCAGCACCCGGTAGACATTTTTCTGGAGGGGGCGGTGGCTCAACTGACGCAAATACTGGTACCCCAGGTGATGGTGGATCTGGTGGTGGTGGTCGTGGAGCAATGGCTGGTCCTCAGGCTTTGCAGGCATTTGGCGGAAACGTAAATACCGGCGGTGGAGGTGGAGGCGGAGCTAGTCCATCTTATTTAGCTGGTTCTGGCGGTTCCGGTATAGCTATTATACGTTATCCCGTAACTGTAGCAGGTACATCTAGCATAGATTATCTATTAGTTGCAGGCGGCGGTGGCGGTGGCTTTGGTCAGTCAGGCGCTGGCTCTGGAGGTGGCGGTGGTGCTGGTGGATTTACCACATCGGCATCATATCCTGTAACTGCAGGCACATCTTATACCGTTACAGTAGGTGCGGCAGGTGCAGCCGGAGTATACGCAACTACTTCAGCCACTAGTGGCGCTAACACAATATTATCTAGTCCCACATCCAATCTATTAATTACAGTTGGCGGTGGCGCTGGTCGTTCAAACACGGGTGGAACTACAAATGGTGGTTCAGGTGGCGGTGGCTCAGACGGAGCCGGCATAGGTAGTGGTTATGGATATCCAAGTCCAACACAACAAGGTTATCCGGGTGGCTCAGGTTCAGGTTCAGGTAGCACACGGGGCGGTGGCGGTGGTGGTGGTGCTGGTGCAATAGGTGGAGCTGGAAATTCAGACGGCCCAGGTGGTTCTGGAGGAAATGGTTTACCGTCATCAATTACTGGTACTTCTGTAGTTTATGCTGGCGGTGGAGGTGGCGGATCACCATCTGGCGCAGGAACTCCGGGTACAGGCTACTATGGTAGAGGCGGCCAAGGTGGGGGTCTAGGTGGAGGTGGAGCTGCAGGTGAATCGGGTGTAGCGATATTCCGATATCCTGGCGCATTTAGACCAGCAACGGTGACAGGATCTAATGTAAGTTATACCTCAGACGGATCTAACCTAATATATTCATTCTACAGTTCAGGTACCATAATATTCTAATGCCATAAATATACAGTATAAAGAAAAAAGATGACGATAATCAACAAAGGTATATTTGATACAGCTGACGTATTCCTTAGACAAACAGGAAACGATTGGCCTACGGCTCAGGTTCTATCAACTTCGGATATAACCGAAGGTACTAACCTTTACTTTACAAATGCCAGAGTAAATGCTGCAGTATCAGGTAATTTGGCTTTAAAGGCTAATGTTTCTGATCTAACCACAGCAAATGTATCTGAGTTAACAAATCTTTATTATACCAACGCTAGAGTATTATCGTTTGTTTCTTCATTATTAACAACATCTAATGTTGCTGAGGGATCGAATCTTTATTATACTAACGCTCGTGTAATATCTGCAGTTCTTCCGTATTTGACAACATCAAATGTTGCAGAGGGATCTAATCTTTATTATACTAACGCCAGAGTAATATCTGCAGTTCTTCCGTATTTGACAACATCAAATGTTGCAGAAGGATCTAATCTTTATTATACTAATGCTAGAGTTTATTCAGCAATACAAGGTAATCTTGCATTAAAGGCAAATGTAACAGATTTAACAACTGCTAATGTAACAGAATTAACAAATCTTTATTATACTAATGCAAGAGTTTATTCCAATGTAATCGCATTGTTACCCACATTGGCTGGTACAGGCATTAACATACAAGCCAATGGTCAAATTAATGCAAATACGCAATCGGTATCATTAGCAGGATTAAGCACTACCAATTTAGCAGAAGGGTCAAACCTTTACTACACCAATACAAGAGCCAGAACAGCATTTACTGCAGGTAAAGGTATTTCTATTCTTGGTGATGGTACAATCAAGAGCACTGCCGCAGGTGGCGATTACAATATTAGTTTAACCGGCGCAACAGCATATACTGTATCTAATATTATGGCAGGTGTAACATTTACAGGTTCAATTGCTGCAGATAGATTCATTATTAGATCTATACAAATTACAAACATATCTGAAAGCAATTTGGCATATGTTTCTGCTAACGTAAGATATTCTGCAGGCAATACTGCTTATCTTGGTAATTTAATCAGTGTTCCGTTAGGTGGATTTGTTGAATTTATCAATAGAACACAAATTTTACAATCTGGTGATTCATTATACTTCCAAGGATTCGATAATAATTTTACACCCACTAGTAATATTTTATCCGCATACTTAACTTATGAAACAATTACAAATGATGTTTCCTATGTAGGCGTAGGTCAAACACTGGCAAATGCAAATTCAAACGTATCATTAGTAACAGCAGACACAACAGATTTTGTTATTGAAAGTATAAAGTTTGTTAATCTAAAACCAACAAACATTCCAGTTAAATTATATTTTGCCAACTCTACAACAGCAGTTCCAAAAGCATACTTGGCATATAATATGCAAGTGCCCGCAGGATCCTCTCTTGAGATATTACAATCACCTAAAGCATTGAAACAATATGATGCATTATACGCAAGTTATGCAAATTCAAGCAATGCTGATTCTATAGCAGTATTTACATCATATAGAAAGACTGAACAAACTACTGTAAGTTTTACGTCTCCATCAGTATCAGCTGCCAATACAGCAATAGTTACATTTAATACTTCAGTGCCAGAAGGCACCGTTTTATATTACACCATAGAATAAAGATATGCCAATATTCGCAAGTAATTTCGCAGCAAATGCGCTTCAAGGTACAGTCACAGTAGCAGGTGGCTTGGCCAATATTGTTTTGCCTTTATCAGCTTTTGCATTTGAAGGTACAAAAACATTCGTAGTTAAACTTCGCAAAGAAGGATTTACAGGCACAGTTATTGGCACATCAAATACTATTACTATTCCTGATACAACAACTATTGTTAGTTTAACAGCAAATGCAACTACAGCAGCAGAGGGCAACGTAATATTATATACATTAACGACATCTAATGTTGTAAACGGTACTAATGTATATTATACTACAAATTCTATAATAACAGCCAACGTAAATAGCAATGACTTTGTTGGTGGCAATACTGGTGTAATTACTATCGCAAATAACGTGGGAACACTTAGGTTAACTACAAACGCTGACGTATCTTTATTTGATGAAACAACTGAAGCGTTTACACTGCAAATTAGAACTAATAATACTAACGGTAATGTTGTTATCACATCATCCAACGTAACAGTTCTAGATACATCCAATCAGTACAATGTATTGAGTTTTGTTGAAAGCGCAAGTAGTGCAACTGAGGGTGGTACGTTAACATTAACAGCGAATGTTATTAATATATCTGCAGGTACATTGCTATATTATGATACCACCGGTAACGTAACAACCTCAAACTTTACTGGCGGAAATACAGGTTCATTTAGAATGAATAGTGTTTCTAATACTATATCATTAGTTACAACTTCAGCAGTCCCATATGGAACATCTGTAGATTTCCGAGTAAGAATAAGAAGAGATTCTGTAACAGGAACAGTATTAGCCACAAGTAATAACTTATTAATAAATGATTCTTCTCTAACACAAATGGCCGCTACTGGCGGTAATATAACAGTTCTTAATGGCTATAAGTATCATACCTTTAATACATCTTCAAATCTATCTGTTACAGGTATAGGTACAACTGGCGGAGCTATTGAATATTTAGTTGTTGCAGGAGGGGGAGGCGGAGGACCTACAAATAACGCAGGTAAAGGCTCAGGTGCAGGCGCCGGAGGTTATAAATTAAATGTATCAGGCGAATTATCAGGTGGCCCAAGTTCTACAGCACAACCTGCAAATTATGTTGCTGCGGGACAAAATTATACAATAACAGTTGGCGCCGGTGGCACCGCCCCATCTAGTCCTAGTCCAGGTGTACAAGGAAATCCAAGTTCAATTACTGGCACAGGACCAAGTTGGACTAATGTTTCGACCACAGGAGGCGGTGCCGGCGGATATTCAGGTAGTGTAGGTTATCCTGGCGGTTCGGGTGGCGGCGGCCAACCTGGAGCAAATGGAACCGGTATTGCTACAGAGGGATACCCAGGTAATTCTGCACAAGGTCCAAATGGTTCAAATGCTGCTGCTGGGGGTGGGGCGGGTGGCGCAGCTACTAATGAATCACCACAACCATATGGTAGTTTTTCTGCTTCAGGTGGTGTTGGTAGAAATCCTACAGCATTTGGTACTTGGGGCCCTAGCGGGTATTTTGCTGGTGGCGGCGGAGGAGGATCCAACGGAGGTCACCCAACGCCTGGGCCTTTCGTTGGATATGCCGGTGGCGGTGGCGCTGGCGGAGGCGGTGGAGGTGGATCTGGTTCAGGAGGCACTCCTGGTACTATTAATACTGGGGGAGGCGGAGGTGGCGCAGGTATTCCAGCCACAACTCCTGTTCCATCAGTATATAATGCGGGCGGAACGGGCGGTTCTGGCATTGTTATTATACGATATCCATTTACCGGACAATACTTTACAACTCTAACAACAAGTTCAACCAACGTATTAACTGGCGGAAATGTAATATTTAATCTTTCTGTTCTAAATGCAAACGGTACTACATTATATTATTCTACATCAGGTAATGCAAATTCCTCGCATTTCATTGGTGGAAATACTGGTTCATTTACGGCAAATACTACGGGTGCAACGATCACCCTGCAAACAAATAGCAGTGCAATACTAGATGTATCTAAGATTTTTGGATTAGAAATAAGACAAGATTCTACAACAGGCCCAATATCAATAACCAGTAGTAGTAATGTTGTACTATATAATGTTTCAGACTTCTACATTAATGCAACAGGTGGAAATATAACAATAGTGAATGGATATAAGTATCATTCATTTACTACATCGGGTAATTTACTTGTAAATTCAGTAGCTACTGTTACTCCTGCTAATAATTCTATGGATTATCTAGTTATTGGTGCCGGTGGCGGCGGTGCTGCAGGTAACGGCACATTTTATAGCGGAGGCGGTGGTGGTGGCGGTAATGGAAATACCGGATCTATTACCGCAACTGTAAATAATTTTGGTATGCTTGTGGGTGGTGGTGGCGCAGGAGGCACAGGTTATCCTGCAGGTGATTCTGCGAATGGTACAAGTTCAAGTATTTTATCTGGCGGTACGATTGGGTTTGCACAGACAGGTTTCCGGGGACAATATTGCGTGTCTCATAATAACGGGGATATTAACATACGAGGATACGGCGGGGCATCTGGAAATACATTAAGTGCATTTGGTTTAAGTGACTTAGGAAATGGTGCCGGATCTTCTGGTGGGGGTATGGGCACTAGCGGATTTGCTTATAACGACGCAACATATCCAGGCCAAGGTGGTAGAGGTAAATATTTTGCGAATTTTGATAGATACGGAACCAATGTAACCAATTCTGTAAGCAATGTATCCGGTAAAGGATATTTTGGTGGTGGCGCAGGCTCCACCGGTTGGCCGACGGTGTATAGTGGAAAACTTGGAGGTTATGGTGGAGGAGCAAATGGTCAAAACGATAACGTAGGTTTAAGTGGATTGCAAAATACTGGGGGCGGCGGTTCTGGAGGATCGGGGGGCGGCGGTAATTATGCGGGCGGCAGCGGCGCTTCGGGTATTATTATTATTAGATACCCGTACGTTTAAAAAGCCATAAATATACAGTAACAGTATAAAGAAAAAAGATGTCAATAATTAATAGTCGAGGTATATTTAATTTAGGTACAGCTTACTTGAGACAAGTAGGCAACGATTGGCCTACGGCTCAGGTTATATCAACTTCGGATATTACTGAAGGTATAAATCTTTACTTCTCTAATGCAAGAGTATATTCAAATGTAATAGCATTATTGCCTGCATTGGCTGGTTCCGGTATTGCTATACAGGCTAACGGTCAGATTAGCGCAAATGCTGCTGTAGTAACATTCGCATCAATTAGTCAATTCCTAACAACATCTAATGTTGCAGAAGGATCCAATCTTTATTATACCAATGCCAGAGTAATATCCGCAGTATTACCTTATCTAACAACATCTAATGTTGCAGAAGGTAGCAATTTATATTATACCAATGCCAGAGTTTATTCAAATGTAATTGCATTATTGCCTACATTGGCAGGTTCAGGCATACAGATTCAAGCTAATGGACAGATAAATGCAAATGCATCAGCAACATCTGGATTCGCAACATCTTCAAATGTAGCCAATACTGTACTATCATTAAGCAATTTCACTACTGCTAATTTAGTTGAAGGTAGTAATTTATATTACACCAATGCAAGAGTTTATTCAAATGTAATTGGTCTATTACCCTCATTAGCTGGCTCTGGTATACAGATTCAAGCGAATGGCCAAATCAATGCTAGTACTGCTACAGTATCATTAGCAGGATTAACAACTAGCAACTTGGCTGAAGGCTCAAATCTTTACTATACCAACGCAAGAGTCTCTTCTAATGTAATTGGTCTATTACCTTCATTAGCTGGTCAAAATGTTAGCATATTGGCCAATGGTCAAATTAGTGCAAATATTGTTGGAATTACTGTTGCTGCAACAGAAACAATATCTATATTAGCGGCAACGACAACATATACAATGTCAAGATCAGTGGCAAATCCCGAATCTATATTTGTTATAAATGAGGGTTTGATACAAATACCAACGACAGATTACACAGTATCTGGTACAACATTAACAACTACTACACAATATCCAGTGGGATCTAATCTTGAAATTAGATATTTTGGAACAACATCTACTATTAATTCAACTACAACAGTAATCGGCGGAGTTAATCCAATATCGTTTATGCTTAGCGGATTATAAGGAAAAATTATGGCAACAACATTTAAAATTTTAGGGCAAGCAATGCCCACAAACGCTACAAATTATGACATATACACAGTTCCTGCAGGTAACAGTGCTATTATTTCCACAATAAATGTATGTAATACTACTCAATCCAACGTAACATTTAGAGTATATGCAAGAATTGCAGGTGCGGCAGGTAACACAACATCGCAGGCAATAGTATATGATGCAGCATTACCTGCACAAGATGCATTAGGTCTTTCTTTAGGTATGACTTTGGCGGCGACAGATAAAATAACAGTATATTCATTTCAAGGCAATGTAACCTTTACATTGTTTGGTTCAGAGGTTAATTAATGCCAATTCGTCGACATTCGCAGAGAAGTACTGTATCTATTAATAATAGAGTAAACTCTGCTAATCTAGCATTTATCGCAAGTAGATATTATTCTACCATGCAGGTGACCGGCGGAATCCAAACAAATGTAGGTGGTTACAGAATACATTCATTTAATGCATCATCTAATTTATCTATTACCGGTTTATCTGTAACCTCGCCTACCTATAATGTAATAGATTATTTAATTATTGGCGGTGGCGGTTCAGGTGCTACCGCAGGAGGTGCAGGTGGTGGCGGTGGCGGTATATTATCTGGTAACGTAACATTTACACAAACAGCAAATAATGTTATCCGAATCGGGGGTGGCGGTGCGGGTGGCCCGAGTGTTACCTATGGTAATGATGGTTCGCCTAGTAATATTATTTTCAATAGTACAGTAACACCTTCAACTATTCAATCGCTAGGCGGTGGCGGCGGCGGCGGGGTTGGAGATTCTACACCCTCTCCAGCAAATACTCAAAAGAATGGTAGGCCTGGCGGATCGGGTGGCGGTGCTGGTGGTAATTTTTATGGAGGTGTGGGCGGTAACGGTACACCTGGGCAAGGAAATTCTGGGGGGTCAGCTACTCCTGGGGTATCAAAGACTCTTCGAGTAGGGGGTAGTGATGGGGTAGGCGGTGGTGGTGGAGGAGCGGCAGGTACTTCTGGACCTCAAGCTGGCGATGGTGGCGCTGGTGGCATATCTACAATATCTGGATATTCTACATACTATGCAGGAGGCGGTGGAGGATCGGATGCATTTTCTCCTCTAAATATCGGTGGATCTGGTGGCGCCGGCGGGGGAGGGTTTGGTGACACATATGCTAATAATAATAATCAACCCGGTACCATTAATTCTGGCGGTGGAGGTGGCGGTAATTGGTCGGGTGGTTCTGCGGGCGCGGGTGGTTCTGGAAAAGTTATTATTAGATATCTAATAGACACTACAGGCTATCTAGGGTAATTTATAATCCGGTACAATAACAATCTAATAAATAAAACAAATGGCACGAAGTATATTCATATCGCAGATTAGAGACACAGGCAACATATTAGCCGGTCTAACTACCGCTAATTTAGTTGAAGGTAGTAATCTTTACTTCACTAATGCCAGAGTTTACTCCAATGTAATCGCATTGTTACCAACATTAGCTGGATCGGGTATACAGATTCAAGCCAATGGACAGATAAATGCAAATGCTGCTACAGTAACATTTGATACAATTAGCCAATTCCTAACAACATCAAATGTTGCTGAGGGTTCAAATCTTTATTATACCAATGCAAGAGTTTATTCCGCGATTGTGGGTAATCTTGCACTAAAAGCAAATACAACTGACTTAACAACATCAAATGTAGCAGAGTTAACAAATCTTTATTATACTAACGCTCGTGTCAACAGTAATGTTATAGCATTTTTACCTAGCTTAGCTGGCCAATATATTACAATCCAAGCCAATGGTCAGATTAGTTCAAATTTATCAACAGATGCAACGATTGTAATTGAAGCTAATGGTCAGATTAGATCTAATTCCACAGGTATAACATCTTTAGCAGCATTTACAACTGCTAATTTGGCTGAAGGTGGCGCAAACTTATACTTCTCAAATGCGAGAGCACAGGCCGCATTCTCAGGTGGAGCAGTATTTAGACCATCCATTGCCACATTTAAAGGTAATGCCCAGTTACTAAATTATGCTCTTCCAATAACACCTACGAATAATAATTATATTACTGTTATTATTAACGGTGTAACACAATTATCCAATGCATATACTTTATCCGGCAATACTTTAGTATTAAGCGGATATCCTGCAGCAAATGCAGACATAGATGTTAGAATACTTGATGTAACTCAAGTTTTAGCTAAAGATTTTAACAGTAGATTATTTTATGGTAATGGCTCAGCTAATGTAGCATCAATAAGTAATAATTTTACAGACTCAAGTATTCTGGTATTTGAAAACGGCGTTGCTCAAGTTCCAGGAATAGATTATTCTGCAAGTGGCGGAGTATTAAGATTTGCTACTCCACCAAGAGCTGGTATAACTGTAGAGATTAGAGAACTACCAACACTAAATGGTACACAAACATACGTTGGCGGTCAAAACATAGTAGTCCAAGCTAACGGACAAATTAATGCAACTGTGCAGGAACAGATACATCCGTTTCTGTTATCACTATTGTAAGGAAAAATAAATGGCGTATACATATAAAGTTTTAGGACAAGAAATTCCAGCAGCAGGTGCAAATGTAAATTTGTATACTGTTCCAGCCGGCACCAGCGCAATTATTTCAACAGTAAATGTATGTAATCAATCTACATCCAATGTTACATTTAGATTATCAATTAGACCAGCAGGCGTAACGGGTACATCTAAACATTTTATTGTGTTTGATTCTGCTCTTCCAGCACAAGACACAATGGCTGTATCTTTAGGTATGACTTTAGGTAATACAGATGTTATTACAGCATATTCATTTCAGGGTAACGTAAGTTTTGCAGCATTTGGTACGGAGATTACCTAATGGGCTTTAAGCTAGGTACTTCTAGAAGAGGTTCTTCGCAAAGGCTCAATGCTGCTGCTAATTTATCATTAATTCTTTCTAGATATGATTTTAATGTAGAATACTTAATAGTAGCCGGTGGTGGCGGTGGTGGATCCGGCGGCGGCGGCGGTGGCGGAGCGGGTGGACTATTGACAGGAACTGCAACAGTATCGACGACCTTGCCTTATACTATACTTGTCGGAGCCGGCGGAGCAGGCGCACCTGCGGGCAGCGCGCCATATTCTATTGCGACTAATGGAGCGAATTCCAACATCTCAGGAAGTTTTGGCATATTTAATGCGGTGGGTGGAGGGGGCGGTGGTTCAAATGGTTTAGCAGGAAGATCTGGAGGTTCGGGCGGTGGTGTAGGTAAGGATCTTACCGCAGCTGCAGGTTCTGGTTATGGATATCCAAGCCCAAGCCAACAAGGATATCCGGGTGGTGCAGGTACAGGCACATATCCTCCAGGCTCGGGTGGTTCTGGTGGCGGTGGTGCGGGTGCAGCTGGCGGAATTGGAGCAAATGGAGAAGTTGTAGGTGTCGGTGGGATTGGAGTTCAATCATCAATTTCCGGAAGTGTAAGTTATTATGCCGGCGGCGGTGGGGGTGCATCAAATGGGCAGTGGGCACTCGGAGGACAAGGCGGAGGGGGCCCAGGCGGAAACGGTACTTTCGGGACAGCAGGAAATGAATATACTGGAGGTGGGGGTGGAGCAGGTCACTGGTCTACGTTTGCTGGAGGACAAGGTGGCTCAGGTATTGTAGTTCTTAGATATCCAACAGCATATCCAATTGCAACTGCAAACACAGGTAGCAATGTAATATATTCTACTTCCGGTGGATATAGAGTTTATAAATTTAGTGCTTCAGGAACAATAACATTCTAAATAATCATGTCAAAATTAAAAGTATCAGAATTACAAAGAGCAACATCTATCAATCTTACAGATTTAATGTATGTTGTGCAATCAAATACCAGTAAGGCAGTTACTGCACAAGACCTACTGGGTAATATCAATGGCAATGTTAGAGTTACCGGTAGTATTACAGCTAACACTATTATAGCACCAAGTTACAGTTCATCCCAAGCCAATGCACTTACTGTGTCAAATGGCACAATCATCTTTAATTCTCAAACAAACAAGTTACAAGTTTACGCATCAGGTGGATGGATAAACTTACATTAATATGTTAAAAGAATATATCGTCAGTTTAAAACGTGACGTAGACTATAATTTATTTTGGTCACAAATGGAGTCCGAGACAGAAGGACTCCTTTTTGTACCTAATAGGCGTGTAGATATAGTAAACAACAGAGACGGCAGTTTGCGTAGCTGTCATTACTCACTTACAGATGCGGAAGCAACTACATTACAAAATGACGATAGAGTTTATTCTGTAGAAATTCCTCCAGATCAAAGAACAGATATTGAAATAGGTATCAGAGCAAGACAAACCGGCAATTTTAATAAACCCACAACATCCAATGGTGCGAATGTAAACTGGGGTCTGGTTCGTATAAGTAATAATAACAATGTGTTTGGTTCAAATTTAACATCATCCGTTTCATACTATGATTATTTTCTAGATGGCACAGGTGTAGACGTTGTTATACAGGATAGCGGATTAGAAGTAGCGCATCCGGAATTTACAGATGCCAGAGGCAATTCACGTGTACAACAAATAGATTGGTATACTGCCAGTGGATTGGGTGGTACGCAAAATGCAAACCATTACAGAGATTATGATGGTCACGGGACTCATGTTGCAGGCATTGCTGCAGGCAAAAGTTTT
>Ga0164295_10001423_pt1 | contig 19832 bp, 19 predicted proteins | sample GEODES006metaG_FD_111798 | JGI IMG/M metagenome (GOLD analysis project Ga0164295, IMG submission 111798) | Oligotrophic lake water microbial communities from Sparkling Lake, Wisconsin, USA - GEODES006 metaG | ecosystem: Environmental > Aquatic > Freshwater > Lake | place: USA: Sparkling Lake... | reverse complement strand
AAAATGGCCTGCGCGATCCAAAAGCAATGGAGAAAAGAATTCAGCAATTGATGACTAACCCAGCACTTCAAACCGCACTTGCAGGACTGGTTAAAGCCACCCCTGCTTTAGGCGAACTACTGCAACGTCAAGGCGCACTCAATCGAGCGCGTGAAGTATTTATTCTTGAAATGACACGTAATCCAGAATTTTTGGAGCAAATTTCAAAGGGTGAGGAAGTGTTGTTTACTTCAGTAGGACTTTTAACACCGGATAATTTGCGGCACCAACTACATAAATTATTTGGCTTCTCTGCCAGTGGCGATGAAAAGGAAATGGTGGCAATACAAGCGCAAGCTTGGGACGATCTGCGAAATGAAATTGCTGATGGCCGTATCGTAATCAATGGAGCTGTGGTTAAGGCAGAAATTATCGACTTTAATATAGGCGTAAACAAAGGTGCCACTATCCTGGCGACGAATCCGATCATCGGTGAGGCTGTAAGCGGCACGAATTATGTGAATGAGCTCATCAACAATCGTTCTATGGATAAGCTTGTAGCAGTTACTGACAAGCGTCTAGCCACAAAAAACAACGAGTTAAGGACAAAAATCGATCAGCAGAAAAGAGAAACTGATCCTGTCCAACTCAAAAAACTGGATAGTGAAATCATTGCTCTAAATCGGGATATTGCCACCATCAATGAATTGAGCGCTCAAATTGCAGAAATCTGGAAAGACGGCAGCTACCGTGAAGCAGGCAATGAACCTTATAAACTCGCTTCACGTGTCGCTTTGCTGTCTCACTTACTCGGTGGCGGTACCGCATTTAACTGTAAGAGCGGAAAAGATCGCACAGGTCAATTAGATGCCGAAGTTAAATTTTTAGCTTTTCAGATCCGCACATCGAACGGCAAAGTACCTATGCCCGATAGAAAACGAACTAATTTAGAAAAAATTCAATTCGCAACGTTTATATTTTTTGATGAATCGCGGCGCACGTTGCAGGAATTTAATACCGGCTATGGTGGTTCTAAGCTAGTGGGCCAACCTGCGCTGTATGGCAACTTCATACCATCCACTGGCGACGCTAAAGCTGATAAAAAAAATAAGGCCGCAACAATCAGTCAATTTCAAGGAAAATCCGGCATCGTTCCTTCCTAGGCGGCATGTATGACGCAAATGAAAGTGACAAGTAAGCTTCCGCGGGCAGCAGGCTAAATTATTTGGGCATTCGGTATAATGCAAAGCTTTTGTAGGATATCCGAACACCATGGAAGCCGAACGCCTCAACGCCCTCACCGCCCTGCTCTCTGACCTCGTCGTTCGTGAGCTCGATCTTCGGAGGTATCTTTGACTTTGATCTAAAGTCAGAGAAGCTAGAACAAGTCAACGCCGAACTAGAAGACCCTACCGTCTGGGATGACCCCAAGCGGGCTCAAGATCTCGGCAAAGAAAAAAAATCCCTGGAAGCGATTGTCGAGTCACTAACATCGATAGGCAGTGGTCTGCGCGATGCCAGCGACTTGCTCGAGATGGCGCGCGAAGAAGGCGATGACGATACGCTAATTGCCGTGGAATCGGACGCACACGAATTACAAAAGCTGGTCGAGGGCATGGAATTTCGCCGCATGTTCTCCAATCCACTTGATAAAAATAGCTGCTTCATTGACATCCAAGCCGGCGCCGGTGGTACCGAAGCACAAGACTGGGCCTCGATGCTGCTGCGCCAGTATCTGCGTTACTGCGAACGCAAAGGATTCAAGACGGAAATCTTGGAACAATCCGATGGCGATGTGGCAGGTATCAAAACCGCGACTATCAAAGTCGATGGCGATCATGCGTATGGTTTTCTGCGGACTGAAACCGGTGTGCACCGTCTGGTGCGTAAATCACCTTTTGATTCAGCGAATGGCCGCCATACTTCGTTTTCTAGTTTGTTTGTGTATCCCGAAGTCGATGATTCGGTAGAGATCGATGTGAATCCGGCGGACGTACGTGTTGACACCTATCGCGCGTCTGGTGCGGGTGGTCAGCACATTAACAAAACTGACTCCGCTGTTCGTCTGACTCACACACCCTCGGGTATTGTTGTGCAGTGCCAGAACGACCGCAGTCAACACCGCAACCGCGCAGAAGCCTGGGCGATGTTGAAGTCAAGATTATACGAATTAGAAATGCGCAAACGTATGAGTGAGCAGCAAAAACTTGAAGATTCCAAAACCGATATCGGATGGGGACATCAAATCCGCTCGTATGTGCTGGATCAATCGCGCATTAAAGATTTGCGTACTAATTTTGAAACAGGTAACACCAAAGCGGTACTTGATGGCGATTTGGATGAATTCATCGCTGCCTCACTTAAGCAAGGCGTCTAAAACTATTAATGCATCCTAATCAGCGACCATGAACGATAAAATCCAAGCTGCACCTGAAGAAAAAGATGAAAACACCATCATCGCAGAACGCCGCTCAAAGTTAGCCGCTATTCGCGAAAAAGGTATCGCCTTTCCGAACGATTTTCGTCCACAACACAAAGCCTCTGATTTACACGAAAAATATGCCGACGCCGAACGTGAGTCATTAGAAAGCCAAAACGTACCTGTGGTCGTCGCCGGACGCATGATGTTGAAACGTGTGATGGGCAAAGCGTCATTCGCTACGATTCAAGATGCCTCGGGCTTGCGTGCTGATGGCCGTATTCAGCTCTACATTACCAATGAGCTCACCGGTGAAGCTGATCACGAAAGCTTCAAGCATTATGATTTGGGCGATATCTTGGGTGCAGAGGGTACGCTATTCAAAACTAAGACCGGTGAACTATCCATCAAGGTCAGCAAGCTGCGCTTACTGACCAAATCACTGCGCCCTCTACCCGATAAATTTCATGGTCTATCGGATCAGGAAACTAAATACCGTCAACGCTATGTTGATCTGATCACTAGCGAAGAAACTCGTCGTACCTTTAAAGCACGCACCGCTGCTGTATCTTCTATCCGTCGTTTCATGGACAGTCATGAGTTCATGGAAGTGGAAACACCGATGCTGCATGTAATTCCCGGTGGCGCGGCTGCTAAGCCCTTTATTACTCATCACAATGCGTTAGATATGGAAATGTATCTGCGTATTGCGCCTGAGCTGTACTTAAAGCGTTTGGTGGTGGGTGGGTTTGACCGTGTATTTGAAGTTAATCGTAATTTCCGGAATGAAGGCGTGTCGCCTCGTCATAATCCAGAATTTACGATGATGGAATTTTATGCCGCCTACGTCGATTACAAGTGGCTGATGGATTTTACCGAAGCGTTGATACGACAAGCCGCTATTGATGCGCATGGAACAGCTGCCCTCACCTATCAGGGTCGTGAATTAGATTTAACTAAACCGTTTCACCGCATGACGATTGTGGAGGCGATCAACAAGTTTGCTCCGCACTACACGCATGAACAATTGAATGATGCTGAGTTTCTTAAAAAAGAGCTCAAGGAAAAGTTTGACGTTAAGCCGCATGTGATTTCTGGGCTAGGTGCATTGCAATTATCGTTGTTTGAAGAAACGGCGGAATCTCACCTGTGGGAACCCACCTACATTATTGACTATCCAGTTGAGGTATCACCACTGGCACGCGCCTCAGATACCTTAGCGGGCATTACCGAACGCTTTGAGTTGTTTATTACAGGTCGCGAAATTGCGAATGGATTTTCTGAGCTCAATGATGCTGAAGATCAGGCCGCTCGCTTTCAAGCGCAAGTCGATGCCAAAAAAGCGGGCGATGATGAGGCGATGTACTACGATGCCGACTATATTCGCGCACTGGAATATGGTATGCCACCTACGGGAGGTTGCGGCATCGGTATTGATCGTTTGATGATGCTAATTACTGATTCGCCGAATATTCGTGATGTGATTTTGTTTCCTCATTTGCGCCGAGAAGATTAATTAAACTAGCTGAATCTCACATAGCCCTGTCAATAAAACGGGGCTTTTTTTCAAATGGTTTTTAACAGTCCCTTATGACCTTTTCATTACAAACTGATTAATATATTTATAAAGGAAAATGGAATTATTTAGATGATGCGGTTACCCATCTCATTGAATTTTATAAATCAATAATGAGAGGAACTGCACCATGTGGAAACAGAGACAACGCAGCTTAATTAATGATCTTTGCATCATTGCAGGTATACCGGATTCAGTCGATCTCCTACTTGAAACTGGCACGTTCAGCTGCCAAGACATCCCAGTAACAATTCTTCCAGGCAGCACTGACAATAGTCTAGCTATTTATGTACAGCTAGGCCAACCAGAACCTACTCAAATCGTAAGCATTTACCGTCGCTTACTCGAACTTAATTTACTCATCACTCACAAGCATGGCGAACATCTCGCTATCGACCCGGAAAGTGGCGCGGCTGTTTATGGTTATGAATTAGCTTTTTCCAATGCGGAACAATTATGGATAAGTCTGCAACGCGCTACTGCTCAAGCAATTAAATGGCGTTCGACATTTTTCCTGCTGGAAGAATTGAGCGAATTGCAATCATGATTAACGACCTTGGGCCAGACGCGATGGGCATGCATTACCCCAATCATGAAACCACTCCGCAGCCAACCACCTCCGCAGTAAAACCACCTACCCTTTCAATCAAAACCACCATGCTGGCTCATTGCGGCCGGGATATTTTGGGTCAGATGTTTGGACGTACGTTTGGACTTGTCTTGTTTAACGCTGCGGCCTACGTTGCCTCCGCCAGTGTTCCCTGCCAAATCGTTGCAGGCGGTCTGGGTGCAGTCTTTGGGGGCTTGCAATCGCAACGACTAGCGGCTGCACAAATTGGTAGCGACAGCACGCTTCAATACTGTGGTGTCGCCGCTTGTACCTTGATGGGCGCTACGGCGGGAGCCGCCATTGCTTCGTTCGGTACGTATCAACCCGTCGCTGCATTAGCCGTCGGGTCTGCTTTAGCTATTAGCGTTTCACTGGCTAAGTTTTGCAGAAAACGACCTAGTGATGACATTGCCATCGATGCCACTAAGGCCACGATTTTTCTAGTCAGTACGGCAGCCTCGGTTTGTGCAATTACGTCGCTAGATACCTATATCAGCCCCTCAATCAATCTGGCACCCAAAAATTTAGGGGTCGTTTTAGAAGCGACGACCGTTGAATTTTTCAAGTCGTCACTCGAGCGCTGGGGACCATCGGTAGACCGACATGCTTTAAATTTCAATGGCAAAGTCTACGCATCAATGGCCGGTTTACTACCGTATCTGGCAGCTACCGTTCTACTCAATGGCTACGTCAGCGGAATAATGCAGCCTGACCATGAAACTCATGATTTTGAAAAATTGATATGGCCGCTTCTTATTGGAGCTATCGCCAATGGAGTGCGTGGTGCATGCAATGCCGCTGCCGTGTATGTATGCCATCAACGTGGCTGGGGTGTTGCTAAACCCGATACCAATATCCTTCGACCCAGTATGGGACCCAAAAGACCCGAAGCAATACGTATGAGTAAAAAAATTGCAATCCGATTTTTTCTCAGCGCTTGTAGAAATGCGGTTCATGACAGACTGACTCACGCCGGTATGAGCGTGGTACAGGCCAGCATACTATCGCAAGGAATTTATGGCTTCTTTGCTCAAAATCGCGATTTGGTTTACGACTTGATGAAAGGAGAAGGTTGGAACACATCTGAAGAAGCTCAAAGCGTCACCTCAAATACCAGCAGTTTGAGTAGTATCGCCATTCCTAACGAAACGAAATCATCTAATGTAGTCGACACATCGGTTGAAGTTTCCTCAGCAAGCACATCAGAAACCTCTGAAAAGAACTCAGCCGATCAGTCAGTAGAAGTCTCAAGTATCGTTTCCGCACCACACTCATCCGACACGTCGAGTGAAGTTTCTAATGAGTAAGTTCACTCATCACACACTATCTAAAACCTAAAGCCACATTTGATCTAGCTCATGCCTAGAGTTAGTTTATCCATGATTAATCGCCAGTCTCTTGTATAAAGCGAACGGGAAATCAATAAACGCCATTATTAGACGGTCATTGATATTTTGCAGATCTACTGATGGGAGAAATTAATGAATTATGCGAAAGATGAAGAGGATGATTTATCATTAAACCATCTAGCTGGAATCGCTGCACTCGCTTGCGCTGGCATTATTGGCTTGTCATTACTAGTGGCTACATGGATGTTTGGCAACCCACTAAAGCCCATACCTGATTCATCGCTTCAGCATCAGGCAAAGATAGGAATGAAAAATCGATGAACTGCCGTACTTAATCATTACTTGGCCTCGTCTATCCAAGCCATTTGTATCGCTTCTAAGATTTTTTCACCCGAGCGATCTGCATGATCATCAAACCCGTCAAGTTCGGTGATCCAACGATGCAAATCAGTAAAACGCACCGTTAGCGGATCAATCTCAGGAAATTTATCGTATAGCGCTTCGGCGATACGTAACGTGTCAGTCCACTTCATCAGTGATTTTCGCGGGCGTGATTAATGGTGTATTTCGGAATTTCAACAATCAGATCAGCGTTTCCAACCAGTGCTTGGCATGATAAACGTGAAGTTGCTTCCAAACCCCAGGCCATGTCGAGCAAGTCTTCTTCCTTCTCTTCCGCTTCATTGAGCGATCTAAATCCCTCGCGTATCACCACATGGCAGGTCGTGCAGGCACACGATTTTTCACACGCATGCTCAATTTCGATATCTTGCTCAAGCAAGGCATCGCACACGGACGTCCCCGTTGGCACTTCAAAGACTGCGCCTTCTGGGCATAAAATTTCATGAGGCAGTACGACAATTTGCGGCACGCTATTCCTTTGTTATTGATGTCTCAGTTCAGGCAATTTCGTCGAGCTTTTTGCCCGTCAGTGCAACACGAACACTGCGGTCCATACGACGCGCAGCAAAATCTTCAGTGGCATGGGCTAACGCATCAATCGCTGCTTTGATCGCGTGATGATCCTCGCCTTTGGCACTGGCCCGTAATTGCTCAATCAAACGATCAATGTCTGTTTTTTCAGTAGCTGACAGAAGCTCAGCATCTTGTTCAAGCGCGGCTAATGTAGCCAGCACGATGCGCTCGGCTTCAACCTGCTCTTCGCGCAAGGCACGCAATTGCATATCGCCTTCTGCTGACGAGAACGATTCTTGCAGCATGCGCGAAATATCATCGTCCGCTAAACCATAGGATGGCTTCACGATAATTGATGCTTCCACGCCTGAATGCGCCTCACGTGCCGACACCGATAACAAACCATCGGCATCCACCTGATAGGTCACGCGTATACGCGCCGCACCAGCCACCATGGGCGGAATTCCTCGCAACTCAAAACGTGCCAGTGACCGGCAATCCGTCACTAATTCACGTTCGCCCTGAACCACATGTACCGCCAACGCGGTTTGACCATCTTTGAAGGTTGTAAATTCCTGCGCACGCGCGCACGGTATGGTCGAATTGCGTGGAATGACTTTTTCAACCAAGCCACCCATTGTCTCAATACCTAGTGATAAAGGAATCACGTCGAGTAACAGCCAGTCATCGCCAGATGCGCGATTACCTGCTAACAGGTTAGCTTGAATGGCCGCACCTAAGGCGACCACTTTGTCCGGATCAATATTTGCCAGTGGCAGTGTCTTGAAATAATCCGCCACGGCTTTACGCACATGCGGCATGCGGGTTGCGCCACCGACTAATACGACGCCATCGATATCATCGATAGTTAAGTTCGCATCGCGTACCGCTTTTCGACACGGGGTCACTGTTTTGTTCACCAAATGCTGAGTCAGTGCTACGAAATCAGCATCGGTAATGGTGAGTCTAACTTCTTCACCGGAATTTAAAACAGCATCAATATGCGTCTGTTCGTGCGTAGAGAGAATTTCTTTCGCCTCACGCGCCTTGACCATCAAGGTGCGGGTATCTTCATCCGACAAAGGCGCGAGATTCGCTTGTTCAATAATCCAGCAAAACAAACGATGATCAAAATCATCGCCACCCAAGGCTGAATCACCGCCGGTGGATAAAACTTCAAACACGCCTTTAGATAGTTTTAGAATCGAGACATCGAAGGTGCCACCCCCCAAGTCGTACACCGCATAGATACCTTCGGAACTGTTATCCAAGCCATACGCAATCGCCGCTGCAGTCGGTTCATTTAACAAGCGTAAAACATTCAAGCCTGCTAGTCGTGCAGCATCTTTGGTTGCCTGCCGCTGCGCATCATCAAAATACGCTGGCACCGTAATCACAGCACCAACCAGTTCATCACCTAATGCATCTTCAGCACGCTGACGCAAAGTCGCTAAAATTTCTGCCGAGACTTCCACTGGGCTCTTAATGCCTGCCACTGTTTTAAGTTGCAGCATGCCGGGTGCATCGACAAAGTCATACGGAAGATTTTCAGCGTAAGCGATGTCTTTTAAGCCGCGACCCATGAATCGCTTTACCGACACAATCGTATTTTTTGGGTCGGTTGTCTGCGCTGCTTTTGCTTTATAACCTATCGTGGCATACCCATTTTTCAGGTAATGCACGATAGACGGCAATAGGGCATGGCCTTCATCGTCATTCAATACTTCAGGAATGCCCTGGCGCACAGTCGCCACCAGTGAATTGGTGGTACCAAGATCAATACCCACGGCCAGCCTATGCTGGTGCGGCGCAGTGGACATGCCGGGTTCGGCGATTTGAAGCAGGGCCATGATGTAATTTTTATAGTGTCTGGTTACTGTGTCAGTCGCGGACTATGATCAAGCTTCAAGCAGTTCAAATACGCGGCCCACTTCGTCACCGAATTTTTCTACGAACATCAGTTGACGAACTTGTGCGCCCGCATCGTTGTATTGGGCTGCATTGAGATGTTGAGTCACTAATGAAAGCAAACCGCCGCGCTTGTGAATCAATTCATTTTCTAATTGCTCAAGAGCTGATTGGTTTTTGGTATCGCGAGCCTCGTCTAATGCTTCGCGCCACTCAATTTGCTGCATTAAAAACGCCGTGGGCATGTGGGTATTCGATTCAGTCGCCAAATCAACGCCATTCAACTCGCACAAATACATTGCGCGCTTTAAAGGATTTTTAAGTGTTTGATAGGCCTCATTTGCGCGTGTGGCCCATTGCATAGCAACGCGTTTTTCAGCATCGGTAGCCGTCACGAATTTATCTGGATGCACTCTACCCTGCACTTCACGATAGGCAGCATCGAGCTGTTGAGTATCAATCTCAAACATCACAGGCATCTGAAATAGCTCGAAATGGTTTTTCATGGTGATCCAAAAACAAAAGCCTGTCGTTACAAACAGGCTTCAAGATAAGGCGAGCCAAGTGAGTTAAATTCTAAAGCTCTCACCACAGCCGCATTCATCTTTCACATTCGGGTTTTGAAATTTAAATCCCTCGTTCAAACCCTCACGCGCAAAATCTAACTCTGTGCCGTCTATGTACGGCAGACTTTTGGGATCAACAAAGACCTTGATCCCATGCGACTCGAATACCTGGTCTTCCTCAGCGCTATCATCTACATATTCAAGCTTGTACGCCAAGCCTGAACAACCGGTTGTACGCACACCAAAGCGTAAACCTATGCCTTTACCGCGCTTATCAATAAAGCGCGAGACATGTTTAGCCGCTTTTTCGGTCAAGGTAATCGCCATAATCGTTCTCTCTCGAAGTGCTTATGCGGCCTTGGTCTCTTCACCGTGGCGCGCTTTGTAATCGGCCACTGCCGCTTTGATGGCATCTTCCGCCAAAATCGAACAGTGGATTTTTACCGGTGGCAACGCAAGTTCTTCAGCAATCTGCGTATTCTTGATTGATAAGGCTTGATCTAGCGTTTTACCTTTAACCCACTCCGTCACCAGCGAAGAAGAAGCAATCGCAGAGCCGCAACCATAGGTCTTGAATTTTGCATCTTCGATCAAGCCATCCGCGCCCACTTTAATTTGCAGCTTCATCACATCGCCGCATGCGGGAGCGCCCACCATGCCGGTTCCAATCGTGTCATCACCTTTTTCAAAGGCACCGACGTTGCGTGGATTTTCGTAGTGATCGAGTACTTTGTCTGAATAAGCCATTGTGTTACTCCTAAATCTTAGTGAGCTGCCCATTGAATGGAATTGATATCAATTCCATCTTTATACATATCCCAGAGTGGCGACAGATCGCGTAACTTCTGAACTTTTTTCTTCAGAAGGTCGATCGTGAAATCCACATCCTCTTCGGTGGTAAAACGGCCAAAGGTAAAGCGAATCGAACTATGCGCCAATTCATCGCTTCGCCCTAAAGCCCGCAATACATACGATGGCTCAAGACTAGCGGAGGTACACGCAGAACCAGACGACACTGCAATGCCTTTAATCGCCATGATTAAGGACTCGCCCTCGACGTAGTTAAAACTAATATTTAAATTGTGTGGCACACGATGCTGCATGTCGCCGTTCACATAAACTTCTTCGATTTCTTGCAACCCTTTGGCTAAGCGATCGCGCAGGGCCTGCATGCGTGGTATTTCAACCGCCATTTCTTCTTTAGCAATGCGGAAGGCTTCGCCCATACCAACGATTTGGTGCGTTGCCAATGTGCCTGAACGCAGACCGCGCTCATGGCCGCCACCGTGCATTTGTGCTTCGATACGAACGCGTGGTTTGCGTCGCACATACAAAGCACCAATGCCTTTCGGGCCGTAGCTTTTATGAGCCGTGAACGTCACCAAGTCGACTTTGGTTTTTTCGAGATCAATGGGTGTCTTGCCGGTAGCCTGCGCTGCATCGGAATGGAAAATGATGCCTTTACTACGACACAATTCACCGATTTCATCCATAGGCTGTATCACACCAATTTCATTGTTGACCCACATCACCGACACTAAAATTGTGTCAGGACGAATAGCTTCTTTTAATTGCTCAATAGTGATCAGACCGTTATCGCCAGGCTGCAAATAGGTTGCCTCAAAACCTTGGCGCTCTAGTTCACGTACCGTATCGAGTACTGCTTTGTGCTCGGTTTTTACGGTGATGATGTGCTTACCTTTAGTTTTGTAAAAATGCGCAGCACCCTTGATAGCGAGGTTATTACCTTCGGTTGCACCCGAGGTCCAAACGATTTCGCGCGAATCGGCATTCACCAAAGCAGCGACGTGTCCGCGTGCTTCCTCAACGGCTTTCTCTGCTTCCCAGCCGTACATGTGGCTGCGCGACGCGGGATTACCAAATTGCTCGCGCAAATAAGGAATCATCTTGTCGGCAACGCGCGGGTCTATCGGCGTGGTCGATGAATAATCAAGATAGATAGGGAAATGCGGCGCCCAGATGGTGTCCATCAGGTTTTTTGCCAGCGGTGCGTTCATTTTTACGTACTCCGGTTTATTCAATTCCAAATCAAGCGGCTTGATGCGTGCGCTGCACCACTACCACCGGCTTGGTCTCTGCTGGTTTTTCTTTTTGCTGCTCGACTAAATCTTTGAGCGATACCGAATCAAGGTAATCCACCATTTTGGCGTTTAAGGTAGCCCACAAATCATGCGTCATGCAGCGTGTGCCCTTGGCTTCACCATCGCCGTGGCAATTTTGTTTGCCGCCACATTGCGTGGCATCGATAGGCTCATCTACGGCAATAATGATGTCCGCAACGGTAATATCTTCAGGGCGACGCGCCAAGTTGTAACCACCACCGGGCCCACGCACCGACTCAACAATCTCGTGGCGACGCAGCTTGCCAAACAACTGCTCTAAATAAGAGAGCGAAATCTCTTGGCGCTGGCTGATGCCCGCAAGTGTTACAGGCCCTTGATGTTGTCTCTGAGCGAGATCAATCATGGCTGTCACTGCAAAACGACCTTTGGTAGTAAGGCGCATGGTCTGACTCCAAAAAAACGCACTTCTTAGGTAGAACGGGCCGGCTTTTGAGGGCAATCCCGAACGATTTGGTCGAGTATACCAAAGTCGACAGGAATCGTCAGGTATTAGGAAAAGAAGGAACTTTATTGCTTGCGTCTTGGCGCAATAACTTATCTTAAGTGCAATATCTTCATCGGTCCAAACAAGGTCTGCATGCCGGGATGAGCAATGAATGAGAGGTTATACGGGTGCTCCGCCACTGCTTTGGGAAATCCAGCAACGGGCTCTAAATCTTCCAGCCACTGAGCGATTTTCCCCCAGAGTACTAGTGTTGGAGGTGACAAGTCATCACGCGCCAGCAAAGCCTCAAGCACCACATTTATTAAAGGACGCCAGGCTTTGGCATCCTTGGCAGGCACCACTTCAGGTCGAAACACGAGTGCTGCGTTCAATAACAAAAAACCTTCATCGATCAGATTGTTTTGAAGATCAGGCAGCGTTTGTATAAAGCCCGAACCTTTCGCTCGGGCCGTTGCCGATACACCGGCAATCATTTCACCCTTGGTTGCGTCGACTGATAACAAACCCTCGGCCACCATCAGCATCTTCATGAAATTACGCAGCGAAGTCGCTCGATTAACTCGCTTAGATAAACCGTGCTCCGACCACAACTCATCCACCGCACCATCCATAAAACAAAATCCCGTCGCGCTATCTTCACGTGGGTATGGGCCTTCCCCAACTAATACATACCGAACCGATTCTTTGGGCTGTGCGAAGGCTGCGAACAAACGGCCTTGTGTTGGTAAAAATGCACCGTTGACTAACGATGGTAAATACAGAGGATCGGCAACGGCCATGTCGTGCAGGCCTCGCAACAGTATCGGGCGCCAAGACGGTGCGGAGAGTTGGATAGCCGTAAGGAATGATTCAGGGATCATGTGCAGATCAGAAAATTAAAATTATGGCGGGCGGGACTGAAATGACGAATTAGCGCCTACCCATTTAGGATACGAATAAAATGGCACGACCGTGGAACCTTAAAGATAAAAATTCTACTCATCAAGTTCTTTAAATATTCCTAGGTGCCCATCATGTCATTTCCCGTCTTCGCCCAGGCAAGAGACAGCCTCAACAAAGCCTACGTCGCACTTCAAAACTGGAACATGAACCCGGCAGACATTCCGCTGCCGGATGTCGTGAATACCAAGCGGCCTCAACTACCTGAAAAGCAGATAGCTTCGCAATACTTGAAGTCAATTAAGGGAAACCCTAGCATCGACATCAACAAAATCCCGAAAATAGAAACAAGAGACCGCCTCGATCATGAACTACCGATGGTCGAAATTCAATCTTCGTGGCAGCGCGACAAGCGAAGCTATGCTGACCACACGACAATTAACAGTACGTTATGCAGCATCGATGACTACGATCCCGATGTTACCGGATGCGACGATGAATTGACGCATGTTGCCAAAGCTGACTTCGAATACATCACGTCGTTGACATTCGAATTAATTGGAACCAATGAAACGGACTGCACTTGCCTTGACGATGTGCCTCGTTTCATCGTGTGCAGCGATCAAAACCTCAATTCCGCAGACAATTACAGATACATCACAGGCGATCATATTCTGGATTACCGCAATGTCAGCAGCCTTTACGGTGCCGAGGGTAAGTGTAGCCCGCGGTGGAACTGGCTTTTCGATTGCCCGACACCCGCCACCACCTCGGAACTCATCAACCAACAAATTAATCAAGCAATAAATCAACCCACAAGAGCATCGATCTTTCTTAACCAGACCCAGCTAGACGCATACCTCCGGTTCCGGGAACAGAATGGTGATCTCATGAATTTCACCTACATCCTTGTTTCCGACAAATCGCAACCAAAAGCAGAATCAGCAGCAGGCAACATTGCGGCCGCAGTTTTAGGAAGCTTGGCCGGCCTTGGCTTGGTAATACTTGGGGTTGTGGGTGTGATGAAATATCGCTCACGCACGCCGATTGGCCCTTTGCCATCGATCACAACCTTAAATCCTCTTCAATCAGTACAAACGCGACCGGGCGGACCAAGCCGATCTGGCACCAACTTCCATGGGGCGGCTACGATGAGCCAGACTACAGTAGTTGGCGATGACGCCGAATCGGCGACCATTTTCGTAGCACCTGCCGGCTTCGAAGACTGAAGCCGTTATCTGGCAGCGATGACAAATAAATAGAGCGGGATTACCGCTCTATTTCATTTCCCGGTAATAGAAAGCACGTTATCCGTACCCGGTGCGCCAAACAACTGCTCTTTTAAGATGTGAAGTTGATCGCGTACTTGCGCTGCTTTTTCAAACTCAAGATTTTTAGCGTGATCGATCATCAGCTTTTCTAGTCGTTTGATTTCTTTACTAACCTGCTTCTCGCTCATGGACTCGTACTTCGCCTGCTCTTGAGCCGCCATTAGTTCTTGGCGTGCATCGTCACTCTTATACACACCATCAATTAAGTCGCGAATCTGCTTTTGTATTCCGACAGGCGTGATGCCATGTTCTGTATTGAAAGCAATTTGCTTATTGCGGCGGCGCTCAGTCTCACCCATAGCGCGCTTCATAGAATCAGTAATTTTGTCAGCATACAAAATCGCCGTACCATTAATATTACGAGCAGCTCGACCAATAGTCTGAATCAAACTACGTTCAGAGCGCAAAAACCCTTCTTTGTCTGCATCCAAAATCGCTACTAATGACACTTCAGGAATATCCAAACCTTCACGCAACAGATTAATGCCCACCAGCACATCAAACGTACCCAAGCGCAAATCGCGAATAATCTCTGCTCGCTCTACCGTATCAATATCACTGTGAAGATAGCGCACCTTGACACCGTTATCACTTAAAAATTCAGTTAATTGCTCAGACATGCGCTTAGTAAGCGTCGTAACTAATACGCGCTCTTGTTTTGCAACACGATAGGAAATTTCTTGCATCAAATCGTCCACCTGCGTCACCGCGGGGCGAACCGTGATTATCGGATCCACCAAACCGGTAGGACGCACCACTTGCTCTACCACCTGTCCTGCATGATTTTTTTCATAATCCGCAGGCGTAGCAGAAACAAACACCGTCTGACGCATTTTTGATTCAAACTCATCAAAGCGCAGCGGCCGATTATCCAGCGCTGAAGGCAGACGAAAACCGTAATCAACCAAATTCGTTTTACGAGCACGGTCGCCGTTGTACATGCCGTTTAACTGCCCCATCAGCACGTGCGATTCATCTAAAAACATTAACGCATCTTGCGGCAAATAATCCACTAAAGTCGGCGGCGGCTCACCGGGCTTGGCACCCGATAGATGCCGCGAGTAGTTTTCAATACCTTTAGTAAAACCAATTTCTTGCATCATTTCCAGATCAAAGCGCGTGCGTTGCTCAATACGCTGCTCTTCAATTAGCTTATTTTCTTTTCTAAAAAACTCTAAGCGTTCACGCAACTCAACTTTAATACTTTCAATGGCGCGCAAGACGGTTGAGCGTGGCGTCACATAATGTGAGCCGGGATAAACAGTAAAGCGTGGAATTTTTTGACGTACACGACCCGTTAAGGGATCAAACAACTGAATGCTGTCAATTTCATCATCGAATAAATCAACACGCACAGCCAATTCTGCGTGCTCCGCAGGGAATATATCGACCGTATCGCCACGAACTCGAAATGTACCGCGATCAAAATCAATGTCATTGCGCGAGTACTGCATCTGAATTAATCGCGCAATCATGTCGCGCTGAGATAACTTATCCTTAGCGCGCAGCGTTAATACCATTTGATGGTATTCGTTCGGATTACCAATACCGTAAATCGCTGATACCGTAGCGACGATAACAACATCGCGTCTTTCCATTAGCGATTTAGTACACGATAAGCGCATCTGCTCAATGTGCTCATTGATTGCAGAATCTTTTTCGATAAACAAATCACGCTGCGGTACATACGCCTCAGGCTGGTAGTAATCGTAGTAGCTAACGAAATACTCCACCGCGTTTTGTGGAAAAAAATCGCGAAACTCACTGTACAACTGTGCGGCCAAGGTTTTATTTGGCGCAAATACAATCGCCGGCCGTCCCATGCGCGCAATCACATTTGCCATCGTGAAGGTCTTGCCCGAGCCAGTCACACCTAACAAGGTTTGAAACGATAAGCCGTCGTCGATACCCTCAATCAGCTTTTGAATCGCCGCAGGCTGATCACCGGCCGGAAAGAACGGTTGATACAAACGAAATGGAGAACCTTCAAAACTTACAAACTTTGACTCGTCGAGCGCGCTGTCGACTTCAGATAACACAGCCATCGGAATTTGACCTTTGGTAAAATGCGGGGTTTCTTGAAATCTTTTGATTTTCGGACTTTTTGAGCGCTTTTCGAACTACGAAAAGCCCCTTACTATTTTTTGATGTTAGCACGATGACCGCACCTCACTCCGCACCCCTATTCGCCGCCATTGAAATGGCGCCGCGTGATCCCATTCTCGGTATCACCGAAGCTTTCAACGCCGACCAGCATCCAGAAAAAACCAATCTGGGCGTAGGCGTTTATTACGATGACAACGGTAAAGTCCCGCTGCTGGCCTGCGTTCAGAAAGCCGAAACCCTGCTAATGGAAAAATTAGCACCCCGTACCTATTTGCCTATAGAAGGTCTGGCCGCATACGACAAAGCCGTGCAAGAGTTGGTATTTGGCGCTAACAGCGAGGTTGTGACTTCTAAACGTGCCATCACCGCGCAAGCGATTGGCGGCACCGGCGCACTAAAACTCGGTGCTGATTTTCTTAAACGATTCTCGCCCAACGCACAGGTCTATATCAGCGACCCCAGCTGGGAGAATCACCGCGCACTGTTTGAATCCGCTGGTTTTGTCGTTAATAACTACCCCTACTACGACACCGCAACCAAAGGTGTGAACTTTGATGGCATGTTGGCATCACTCCAATCCATGCCCGCAGGCTCCATCGTCTTGCTACACGCTTGCTGCCATAATCCTACTGGTGCTGACCTGACCGATCAACAATGGGCGCAAGTGATTCAAGTCGTCGCTCAACGTAGTCTTGTTCCTTTTCTGGATATGGCCTACCAAGGTTTTGGAGATGGCATTACTGAAGATGGCAAAGTGGTGGGACTCTTCGCAACCGCTGGTGGCCCTCTGTTTGTATCCAATTCTTTTTCAAAATCGTTTTCGCTGTATGGCGAACGTGTAGGCGCTTTGTCTATCGTTGCAGCTAACGCAGAAGAAGCAGCACGCTTAATGTCACAACTAAAGCGAGTGATCCGCACCAACTACTCTAATCCACCCATGCACGGTGGCCAGGTCGTAGCGATGGCGCTTGCAACCCCTGAGTTGCGTAAGTTATGGGAAGAAGAACTCGCCGGCATGCGCGTACGAATCAAAGCCATGCGCCAAGCCTTGGTTGACAAACTCAAAGCCAAAGCACCACAACATAATTTTGATTTCGTTATTCAACAGCGCGGTATGTTCTCTTACTCTGGTCTCACCAAAGCACAAGTAGAGCGACTGAAAACAGAATTTTCAATCTACGCTGTCGATACAGGTCGTATCTGCGTTGCGGCTTTAAACTCGCGCAACATCGATCGCGTTGTGGATGCCATCGCTAAGGTGCTTTGATAGTTTAATAAGGAATAAATGCCAGAAGCTCGCCGCCTTTAAAAATCGATGCCTAAGGAATGATGCTGTTTCCTAATAGTCGTGTGGGTAGCGAGACTGACTGTTAAAGCGTGTGTCCCTAGGTTCAGTCTAGGCCAGGGAGCCAAATACGAAAGCCCGCAAATGAACGTTTGCGGGCTTTTTACATTTAGAGTCACCACATTATTCAAACTAAAGCAGTGGGTGCAATCGATGGATTCTCTTTGAATTTTATTTCTGCGTGCCAGATATCCAACGCTTCCTGCATTCGCAGCCAACTTTCTGGCGAACCACCAACTACTTTTGAAACCCTTACAGCCATTTCCGCAGTCAATCCTCGTTTTTCGTGAATAAGCTCAGACACCGTTAAACGACTGACGCCTAAGTGGCTTGCAAGCACTGCTTGTGTAATGCCAAGCTCAGGCATGACATCCTCTCGCAACACCGCTCCCGGATGCGTCGGCCTGCGGTTGGGATTCCTCATAGAAGCGCCCATCAGTGATAATCCTCCAAATTAACGTTGATGGCGTCCTGACCGTCGAAATCAAACGTGATTCGCCAGTTGCCAGATACCGAAACAGCATATTCACCTTTGCGTTCACCCTTGAGCGCATGAAATTTGTACCCGGGCAAACTCATATCATCTGGTTCTTTCGATGCATCCAAGCGATCAAGAATTCGCTCGATTTTGGGAGCAAACTGTGCGGGGATGCCCTTATAGCTGCTCTTGGTAAAGAACAGCTCAAGCCCCTTGTGCTTGAACGAGACAATCATTCATTAATTGTAATGCCATGCATTACTTTGTCAACTACTAGATTACACACTTTTCAACATCGGAAACAAATGTGCTGCTCGGTCCATTTTAGCCCTGACACGTTTTAGGCTATACTTTGTATACAGAATACAAAGCACGAAATGCAGTCAATTTAATTTCTTTTTGAAAACAAAAGCTTAAGCCATGAATACACGCGAAAAAACCAACCCAGCCCCAGAACCCACCGAAAAAAAGCTTGTCCCGTTTGGCGGTTATTACGCTAACCGGGTGCCGGGTCATGATCCCGAGTTAACTGAATGTGGTGCTGGCACTCCTCTGGGTGAATACATGCGTCGCTTTTGGCATCCAGTGTGCATGTCGATGGAACTGACGGATACACCACGCTATCTCAAAATTTTGGGGGAAGAGCTGGTAGCTTTTCGCGATGGCTCAGGCCGCATTGGTTTACTCCACGCCCATTGTGTGCACCGCGGCGCATCTTTGGAATACGGCAAGATCGAAGAAAAAGGAATTTCATGCTGCTACCACGGCATGGTCTTTGATATTGATGGCACCTGCTTGAGAGTGCCCTTCCCTGAGGGTGAAGAGGAAGAAGGCGAACGTTACCGCTGCTCTATACGCCAAGGTGCTTATAAAGCCTTTGAACGCCATGGCTTGGTGTTTGCCTACATGGGTCCGCCGGAACAAGAGCCACCATTCCCTGAGTGGGAGTCAAATTTCACGGTTGCCGAAGGCGATGAGCTTGTCCCTTACAGCAATTTTCAGCACTGTAATTGGTTGCAAGTTCACGATAATTCAGTAGACAACTATCACACCATGGCACTGCATGCTAAACGCCAAGTCACCGGCGGGCATTACCAAGGAACCACCTTTGATGAAGTCGGTGCTGCGTCTATGGAAGTGCCGCCCGATATGCATTTTGTGCCAGTTCACGGCGGCCGTGGTCTTGCTGCAGCCGGAGCTCGTCGTGCCGATGACGGTCATATGTTTATTCGTGTACAGCACCAAGTGTTACCTAACTTTAGTTTGCATGCTTACACCTCTGAAGACGGCAAAAAGAAAAAGTTATTTAGCCGTTTTCATATGATTCGTTGGACTGTTCCGGTTGACGATCACAACAGCAAAATGATGGGCTGGCGCGTGATGGGCCCAGGCATTGACACTCGCGGCGTGGGTGACAAAGGAATGGTTGGTTACGAAACGATCGATTTTCTTGAAGGTCAAGTCGCTATGCGCCGACCTGAGCGTTTCGGTAAGTACAAGCTCGAAGACATGCCACCTATCCCTACAGATCACCGCGCACGAGAAAACTACAAAGATTGTCAGTACGCCCCAGGTGATTACGAGGCCATCATTAGCCAACGTCAAATTGCTGTACATGCTTTAGAAAACCCCACTAAGTTTGATGCCGGGCTCTACATGTTCCGCAAACTCTTACGTGACGCTGTGCGTGGTGCCAACCCGAACGCAGGTCCCGAACAATTCGCTAATTGGTTACGTGACTGCTCGGGGCAGCCTAATAGCTATTGCTCGGGGAATGTTTTT